>Ga0116226_10005343_pt1 | contig 11459 bp, 11 predicted proteins | sample S1TSphfallax_FD_89692 | JGI IMG/M metagenome (GOLD analysis project Ga0116226, IMG submission 89692) | Host-associated microbial communities from peat moss isolated from Minnesota, USA - S1T2_Fa - Sphagnum fallax MG | ecosystem: Host-associated > Plants > Peat moss > Unclassified | place: USA... | reverse complement strand
TGAACATGTAAAATTACATCATAAAAACCATAAGCATAAATCATTATGTTTGACCCCATGTTTTCTTTAAATCTCACCTATAATCCTAGGCACCAACTAGAATTAAATTTGTGAAATTTTGACACGTTTCACACAGAAAGGCTACATGCACAACGTGTTAATCCATATAAGAAAATGTGAATAAAAAGTCCATAAATAATAATAGGCATTCATTGCACATGAATAAATTCATATTTGTTGGACCTTGTTGAGACCTTGTTCTTGAAACTTTTGAATTTCCAATGTAAAAAATGTTGTAGGTTTTTTAATAAGAAAAATAAATAAATATATTTCTAATGTTAGGAATAATGTTTTGTGCATAATATTAACATCAACATTAAGAGATGCTTCCAATTCTCCTAGCACATAAATTTCAAAAGATAAGCATTTCCATCATTGACATTGGGAGTTACTGGGCCAAGTTTACCTATTGAAAGACTTGTTGAGAGACTTGTTAAGGAGCTTGAAATTAGAAATGAACTAAAAGTGTTAATGTTGTAACTATGTAAAGGATGGGAAAAATTTCAACCCCAACTTGACCTTGAACCTGTAAGGCAATGCCAAATGGTGATCCTCTTTTGGAAAGTGAAATCTAGTAAATCCAAGTGCACGTTTAATGGATTTGATTCTTCAAACAGCTTTGGCTCTGGCCAGAAGGCTAAGACCTTTATGCATGATAATTATTTATAACCAATAAACCCTTGTCTTTTTTGAGTCTGTGAACTTCAAAAAGTTGGAAGCATTTCAAATTTTTTACAAAAGGCAAATTTTCATGGACATAGAATGAAACAACACTTTTTCCTACTATTGTTCACAACATGTTTATAGCCATCAAACTAGAAATAATTTGCAAATAAAACCCACAAAAGTAGTTTACATTGAAATTATGGCACATCAAATCTTTAGGTGGAAAGCTTGGTCTTCCTCATTGATTTGGAAGTCCGAGACTTCTTCAATAATCAATCACCTAACTTAACAAACAAAGGTCCTCAACATCATCACCATTCATGAAACCAACTTCATCACCTTCCACTAAATGTTGGTCAAATTCATTGATGTGGTATATTCTTAGTTGTCTTGGATCTTTCACCTTTGGTGGATTTTGCCTCACCAGAAGGACCTGCCTCTTGATCATGAGTCTTTGACCAGTGTGAAACTGCTTTCTTCACAAGCTCTCTATCGCTATCTTTATAAGGTTCAGGGAGCGGTTCATCACCCTCAGCGGGATCTTTGACAAATTTTATATTGTCCTCCATTTCTCCTTTAGGCGAATGACTGCATAAGAATCAAACAAACGTGTCAGTTAAACTCACTATGAAGTTGTGAATTGAGAACATGTGAAGAAAATAATTGAAAAATGTTGTACAAACTAGACTTACCTGCAAGGATGGACTCTCAAATCTCTTTGTTTTTTGGCTTCCTTATATGATCTCAACGAAGCAAGCATTGATCTGGCATCAACTGCTGGCTCAGACATTACTGTTACTTTTGAATGGACCATTCTTAGACAATATTGCACAATTTTGTCCCCATTTGTTGATTGTTCAAGCAACCACTGATATGTAGCAGGTAGCTGATTCGCCTCAGACAGAGAACGTTGTTTAAAACGTTGTTGCAATTTAAATTGTGGAATGAGCTTCCTTGTCTCGTCATTGCAAGCTTTTAAAAGTTTCTGGACGATATCCTGAACTGCAAAGAAAGGGCTAGAACCCTTTGGAGCATCCAAACACGATGATGATGATGAGTGACGACCATGAGTGTTTGACCAGTGTTCAACTGCTTTCATCACAAGCTCTCTATCATCATTTGTATAAGGTTTAGGGAGCAATCCATCCCCCTTTGCGAGTTCCTTGACAAATTTTATAATGTCCTCCATTTCTCCTTTAGGCAAATGACTGCATAAGAATCAAACAAACGTGTCAGTTAAATTCACTAGGAAGTTGTAAATTGAGAACATTTAAAGAAAATAATTGAAAAATGTTGCACAAACTAGACTTACCTGCAAGGATGGCCTCTCAAATCTCTTTGTTCTTTGGCTTCCTTAAATTTTGGAATGAGCTTCCTTGTCTCGTCATCGCCAGCTTTTAAAAGTTCCTCGACTACATCCTGAACTGCAAACAAAGGGCTAGAACCCTTTGGAGCATCCAAACATGATGATGATCATGAGTGACGATAGAACCTGTTGTAAAATCGGTTGACTTTGCAATATTCATCTCAATTTCATATTTTGTCCAAAAGCTATAATTCAATGTCAAATGTTCGTCCAGGAAGTAAGCTTCATACCTGGACCATTTCAGCAAATCTCCTGTCTACATCAAGGCTTTTTTGAAAATTATCTTGTGACTTCTTATTTTGACGAACTTCATGCATCAATTTTTGTTGTGACTCTGCACACTTATGAATTCGCTCCCTCAATGCTCGAACTTCATCAAGTGGCCCCATTGATTGATGTGGTTGAGGGGTTTTATTGGGATGATCCGGATAGAAAAGTCTTCGGTACTCTGGATTTGGATCTGTAATTTGTCTGTGTTTGAAAATGCTTCGCTGAGTATAGTTCTCTACTTTATTAATAGGAAAAGCAACTGCTGGTTGTTTGTCAAAGAAGTCAATTGTCTCAGGTGTGCCCATGACAACGCCTACAATTGCACATTAGACAATTAGTCCAGAGTAAAACATTTATATACATGATTATCAACAAGATTCAAGGCCAACATGTTCTCCTAGTAAACACAATGTTTCACTTTCAATGGACTGTACACGCTCCACCTCTTCAAAACCCCCAAAAATTTGGGGTACTTTTAATTGCTTAGGTTCAATTCTATCACCTAATTGAGCACACAGAATTGAAATATATACACAAACTAGGCAAACTCAAGTATGAAGAGATGGAGTTTCCAACCAATTTTTGTTTCACATAAAATTTGAGTCAACATTCACATCATGTTAAACTCCTCATAACCATGAACTACATGACTAGTAAATCTGGATTATCTGGATTCTGTTAGTGATTGCAAAAATTATGGTCATCTAATTGATTTTTTTGAGCTAGAACAATTGAAAAAACATAAAGGAAAAAAGTCGTCATAGTTGATTGTTCTCAAGTTGACTGTCTAGTTGGTTTTTCCATGGTTGATTGTGTAGTTGATTTGGTTGCCGATGGAACCAGAGAATGAAACACCTATTTTTTTTCTGTCATTTCTTCAAGGCTTTGTTTGAGCCATCGACACGACCAGCATCTAACTTGAGAGACCCCAAACTGGGTCGGCTCAAGTCTAATTTGAGCCCCAGATGCCAGTGCTGCCTACAGGTCATACATAAATCACGTATGGAAATTGACAACTAAAGAACTTGTTAGAAACACCAAATTTTAGATGAAGAGAACTGAGAAAGAAAAAAATTCTGCTGTGAACGAAAACATGTAGTAGTGAATACCAGTTCGCCAGAAAGGCAATTTGGATAATTTGCATAAATGGGACAGTTCCTCACAACTCGACGGGAAGATTAGCAATAGCAACTCTCCTATCTTCAAGAGCACGCGAAACTCCAATAGAGCCTAGAAGTGTCGAACTTGGGGCAGATAGAGGCCAGTAGTTGCTGCACAAAAGGAGCACAAGTTGCTTACATACTTTGCGTGAAAAGGGAAACAGTACTGACTACCTACCTTCACGTTCACACAACTCCAATCTTCCTCTTTCTTTGTGAACGAGGTGGAAGTGGCGAAATTGTTTTCTTTCTACTTTCTCTCTAGTGTTAATAATTTTGAACCTCAGCACAGAAAGAAAGAAATTGGCTTGGTTATCAGCACAGCTTAACTCTGGGAAATTTTTTGATTCAATTTATCCTTGTGTGCTAGAAGCAGGAGAAACAGATGAAGATAATAGATATATGTGATTCTTTATCGATGACCTGCAACAACGCAACAGACTCAAGTACTAACATGGAACAGTTAGTTGAGGGAGGAAACCACAAACCACACTTGTCTTGTCCAATTTTCTCATACTCTAATATCCCACTTCACGAGCCTGGGTAATCTATTGACCACCTTAAATTGACGGCTACTTCAAGTAATCGGCAGCAATGGTTCACTGAACATAACCATACAGAGGCGTTGTTTGAAGATAGCTTGCCAACATGTGGTGTGCACTATGCACTAAAGAAGATGGTAGGTTCTAGGTGTAAGAACCTTCTTACTTTTAAGGAGTAGACATAAGATCTCTCCTCTCTATTTGTGAAGATAAGGTGCCATTGAGGAAATACACAAGAAAATTTCTCTGGCCACTTTCCCACGTGTAAGTGACACCAAGTCAATGACACAATGCATAAACTATAAACAAGTGGGGATTATTAATATTGCCAAGCATGAGATTCGCCATTTATCCTGGCGATAGAAAGGGATCAGACTGAAATTGGGTCCACACGGTATGGAGTAATATATATATATATAGAATAGTTGCTTATGTCCATATTCAATCGTATAGGCCACATTATCGACTCATCTGTTAATACTGTATATTTTTGGGGCGAAATTTTTACCTCAAATTTTAAATTGAGTACTTTGTGGAAGATTGCCAGGTTTTTTGAGAAAAATTGGTCACATTTTGACAGAGTTTGTAGTTTTGGGGAATTTGATGTCAGTTGTCCACTTTTTTACCTGCTGCATCAGGGGGATTCCAGGTTAGATTATCTTGGTGCAATAATTGATTATCTCAATGATAATAATCTGAAATCTTCACATTACATATAGTAAAGGACATCGTGGTCGTTTTTAGTGAAGCTTTATCCATCCATCCGTCTCATCATCCATCCATGGATGGCATCATACAGGGAAGAAAACCCTAGCAGAAATAAATAACCCCCCACCCCCTGCACATGTGTCGCTGTCTAGGAAAGGCATACCTGACCCCGGGGGCACCCCCAAGATTTTGATATCAATATCAGCAACAAACCCAACATATATTCTCCACACAACAAGTAGTGCAAACATCAAGATTTTGAATGTCCAGGGTCCCGATGAATACATGCGGAATGTGGTATATAGAGACATTTTGGAAATATAGTTTGTAGTTGTAAATTTTGTAATATGTAACGTCAAATACACACACACCTATGCATTAGGCATGGGGTTCAAACTAGTGATCACATATGGTTCGACCCATTATTGAATTGTCTATTATTCAAAGCTCTCCCTTTGTCAAATGATGGATGTATTTCTCCACTAAATAATCTTGAGATAAGGTATATTGCTTTATTGTCATGTGAATAAGGATTATGCCAAATTTCACTTAGACATCTTATGTGAATTTTTTTTTCAAAAAATGGGAGAGAGAATAAAATATAACAAACAATCCAAATTTTCCAGTTTGTTTTTTGGCCTTAATTTGAATTAGATATGATTTATTGAGAGTTGATGATAGACCAACTTATTATAAACATAGGATAGGCTTATTAGGATGTGCATTCTTTTTAATAACATCCCTCATCTAACTTATTTTTGAAGTCAATTGCATTCATGAATAGCTTGTGTTCTGTGATTATTCATCTAGAATAGTTGGCAATGTAATTTTACATATTAAACACGTAGAAATGTGTGACATTTAATAGCACCACAACCCCTTTGTGACATCATGCCTTAAATAAACTATTGATGTGATAGAGTAAAATTAAAACATGTCCTAGTTTGTAAGATTTCATGTTGGTTTAGCTTTAAATGCGTATTTTTCAAATGTCATTTTTGTGTTGGTTATGGTCTAACATTGTATTTGTTTTCTATTTCCATGAATTGTCTTTTTGAAGTTTGCCAACCAAATTGTTTCTTGAGGTCATCTCTTGCAATCCACTCATTTTTTTCACTCTTTTCATTTTTCATCTTTGTCAAGCTTTGCAGACCAGCATTGACATTAGTTTTTTGCAATACTGAATTAGGCCATAATTGTTGTGTCGGAAAGAAGTTTTCAAACATTTTTATAATTAGGTTGCTAACGCTAAAAGTTTTTAAACAAGAAGCTCAAAAGAGTTGTAAGCATGGGAAAGAAATATTTAACAAAGAGGGAAGAACAACAAACTCAAAGGAGTTGTAACCATGGAAGGAAATTTAAAAAATAAGAAAGGTGAAACTTTCAAGTGAGCTTCATGCCCTAAAATTGTGACCAAAAGAATTTAGAAATGTCTAGAATTGCTTCCAAAGTAATTAGCAAAGACATTCATTACTGAAATCTTTATTGTTTGAAATATTCATTATTTATGTGTATTGCTCTTCATGCATAAATGAATTTTCAAAGACAATTAGTGATAACATTATTTGTAGTTGTCATTTTAACTTGATTCCGCTATGTTAATTAGTAATAAATAACAATTCATTAATTATTCCACTATTTTCTTTATGTGTACTTATCCTTCATATCTACAATACTTATCACAATGTTTTTTCAAGGATTTTCAAAGGAGGCCTAGGTGGTTAGGTTTTGCCAACCCATGGTTAGTAAGCTAGGCATCATAAATGCATTGGCCCTACCAATAGATAAGATGTTGTACATCTACCTACTATGTCCACACTCTAAACACCAAAAAAATCCATTCCAATCTAAATAGTGTAAACACTTTCACCAAAAAAACCAATTCACCTAATGTAAAATTGATTTTAATAAGGTTAAACTTCCAAAAGTTGGATCCAATGCAATAGTCCTATCCTTGTGGGGGTAGGGCCCAACAAATGGCAACCTTTCAAATTTGAACCTAGATTGTTGAAGCTAGGTGTCAAAATTATAGTAAAAACTTGGCTAAACTATGTTTTTATTTGTAAATGGTTGTTGTTTATAAGGTCATTATGCCTTTCAAATTGTGCAATTTATTACAATGAATCAAATGTAAAATTATTGGCAACCATAATCAAAATGCAAAAACAATGGGGCCACCAAAATCTTTGATAATTCATTAGGAAAATTAAACTTGATCCAAATGGACCCTACCCATTGTAACAAAAAATTGTTTACAAAAAATTATAGATAATAGATTAGTTGGACACAATAAACACACCAATTGCTAGCAAGGTCAAAACTCTATTACATAGAACCACCAAACAAACTCAAAAAATACCAAAATTATAAACATCAACAAATGCACTAAGGTACAAAAACACACATGTTGAAATTTATGACAATAACATGATTATCAATTTGTCAAGTGTGTTAGTTTAATTGTTCAATTAGGTATTAGTTAGATAGGGATAAAATGAATTAAATTAGTTGTTTGGGTTTTTATTTTGAACCAATTGGGTGTGAATGAGGTTTGAGGTATTTTGTGAATGGGATATAAGAGTTTCAACATAAGCCCCATGAAAGCTTATGGGAAGCCTATGCACAAATGCATAGATTAATCATGGTGACACAAGGCATGATGGAAGCCCAAGTAGTCTAATTTTGGTATGGGATCTTAAACAAGGAGCTTAAGTGTTGAATGCAAATGTCATGTTACATCATCCCACACAACCCACTTTGGCAAATGTGTTCCAATTATTAGAACACGTCAAAATGAACATGGTGGAAAAATGGGTGCTTACATTTGGGTTCAATAAGGAAAACCTAAGAAATGCATCCACACCATCAGCTCAACAACTTCATGGTTAACCCAATAAGGTCGCACCACAAAAGACCAAAAGGACCAAGCTAGTTCCACATCATATTTCGTTGAATGAAGGGAAGAGGACATGTGTTTGGAAATGTGGTGGGTTGCATGGGAAGCAGGATTGCCCTAATTTTCTTCAAGCAATTACCACCAACCCTAATCCTAACCAACCTTGTTTTCATTACAAGGTCTATGGTCATGATGCAGACCATTGTTTCACATTACATTCAAAGTTGAAATAAGGTGGAACCACTTAAATGTCAAATGTTAATAAAAGGGTTAGGGTTTTGGGAAGGGCCAGAAAGGGGAAAATATGGCCAACAAAAGGTTAACCACCAAATTAGTTAAGGGCCAACCCCACACCATGAAAGTTAAATTTGAACGGTTAAAAGCCCTAATTACAAGTATGGTGACCTAAGTGAAATATAATGCATATGGGTCACGACTATCAAAAATGATTTTATGTGCCATTTTTACATTGGTTGTCATGTTAGCATTAGTTGTGACAAGTAAATTTGTCAGATCAACCTTAACGTTGACCAAATATTCTCATAGTAAAAATGATTTAAAAAAATTTCACTATGTATGTAAATTTAGTTAAATTCAGATTTCATTGATAAATCATCTCATGACCAAATTCCTTTGACTGAAGTGTGGACCTATTGCATTTGAAAATTTTGATCATTTAAAGAACAAACAAAATATGGTCACCACTCCTCAACAATCAAGATTTTTTTTAAATATTTTTTCCTAACTCTTACAACTAAATTCAAGTTGTTAAACTAGTAGTCCAAATGGCAACCAAAATCCAATCAACATTTTTTATGGTTAAATGTTTTTCCAATTTTTTCAAATTTTTTACTTGAAAAAATTCAACTTTCAAAACCGAATTTAGGTCATTAAATGGCAACTAGACAATGGACTAAACATTGTGATTAAAAAGATCTTGGCCATTCAAATGGTGACTAAAATTCAATTGACATTTTTCAATAATCAAGATTATTTTCAAAAAAAATTTAAATTTGCTTTCAAGACCAGATTCAAATCATTGGACTACAATCAAAGTGTGAATTGGTTGTGATAAAATAAATCTTGGCCATTCAAATGATGAATGAAATCTAATGGCACTTTTTGATAGTAAATTTTTCTTAATATTTTTTTAAAAATAATATTTCACTTTTGGGTCCATATTTAAGTTGCTAAATCTAACAATTTGGATTTTGTTTTTTGGCAATCGCCATTGGGGTAAATTATTTGACCCTTTGTAAAACCACATGATCTAACAACCTAATTACTATCAAGGAAAAGGTTGTTAAGTAGAAAAGAAAATTTTTAAAAAATCGAAAAACATGAAAATGAAACCTATCTTCTATTTGCCCACATCCCCCTAGGTAAATAAAAGATGGTAAGTAAATTTACCATTAGTAAGTTAATTATTAAGATGCTTATGGCACTAATTAACCTAGGAATTTCTACCTTTAACACCCCTATGTGAAATGTTAATATTTTGACTTTGGTTGACCATACATTGAACATAAACCAATGTGATGTTGGGTTATGTTAATGTCAAAACAAACATGACTTACATGACATGACAAGATGTCAATTAATAACCTTGATCGCGGTTAAGGAAAACAAACCATCAGATAAATGGCAAATATTTTGGTTTAAATGTTGATTTAGGATTTTTTGTGGAGTTAACTTTTCAAAATCAATGGCCCCAAATGAAGATATATTGGATTTTTTTTTAAATGATGGAAACCATATTGGGGTTCCCAATTTAGTTGAAATATTTTATACAATCGCACCACTGACAAAGGTTAATGTTCAAATGCAAAAACCACATAGCTATGATGAAAAGTTGGGTTCTTAACATGGTGAAACTTAATGTCATGTGCAATTCCTATAATCATTTGTGTTGACAAATATCATTCCAAATCTTATGGGGGTGTTGATTCCCAAAAAAGGTGTCAAAGAGGGTGCCTATTTATATTCTTGGGCCTAAGGCACCCACAAGTTTATTGAGGGTGGTCAACTTGATGTACCAAATACCATTATTTTCCGTTGAAACATTAACCACTCTAGGGAACATGAAATGTGGTAGTTAGGTCCAAAGACATTTCTATACCTACTACAATTCCCCAATAAGTTTTAGAGGCTAATCACATAGCTTGTTGTGTAAAATACGCCCTAAATTGTAACATGCCATTGTGGCCAATCTTCATCATGACTTTCTAGCATGGCCAACCATTGATCAAGCTAGTGTTGTTCCAAGTGTGGTGGTAATGCATGACGAGGAAGGAGTTTTTCAATTGAAAGGGGCATCAACACATCAATATCAACCCCACATGGTTTTGTTGGATTTTCATGTTCAACCATTAATGTTGGGCAAGGCCATTGTTGATGGTCTTGGATTGACCAATGTCAATTTCAACCCATGCCCATACCATATTTTGACATTAATAAACCATTCAAAGATGGCTCAAAGGTTAACCAAGCAAGAGGTTGTGATCCAAGTTAATCCTACCAAACTAATGGATTATTGTACTACAATGTGGGCTGGAATGGTGGTCATGCATGCCACAACCTATGATGTATTTGTTGAAGGTGCATTTTTGTATCCCTTAACTATTTCCATTGACTTTTGGGAGAAAATCTCATATAATACTACCCATGATGGCAAATGGGACTTAGCCATAAGGTTTCACTATCAATGAGGTTGATTGGGAGGCAAATTGGAAAATCCAACAATTCCATTATATATGTTAGCTAGATTTTCAAGCTTTCCATACGGGTTTAAGCTATTGAAAGGTAACATCCATGGTTGAGACAAATCCCACATGGGAAATGTGTGATGATAAAACCACAAGAAATGCATTCATTTTGGCTTCCACATTGGATCCTAGTTCATCATGGGGCACATTCACCAACATTTTGATGTTATAGCAACAAGATCCCATTTTGTTACTAACCCCATCTATTTAAAATTACCAATGTTATTTACCAAGCAACATCATATTGCAAGGGGTGTAGGATTTGGATAAGATTGGGCCAGTAGATCTTGTCATTTCAAAATGGCCATGTTAGGGCCCTTCACATGTTTGTAGAGGTTAATGACTTTTAAACCCTAAATTTAAACTTTTCTAGGAATTGATTCGTGTGTTACAATATTTGCAAACCATGTATATGTAACCATGTGCATATATTTTGGAGAATGTCCCACCAATAGGAGATTATTAGCTAACCGTTTTGGTGAAATGGTAATAGATCAATTGGTGAGCTGGTGTAGGTGAATGTTGTTGTAGTTGGTTCATGTGCCCACCAACTCAAGTGGTTTTGGACTAACTTAATCGCAAGCTCATCCTTAGGTCACCCACATGAACAACCTTACTAACATTCTTGAGTTTTCCACATTCTCATGCATTTAAAGATGGAAGCCCTAAGATGATTTGGGATACCAATTCATATAATATGGAAGAGCCCAATGTGGATGAGCGAGAATAAGCCATGGGATTTTGGACTAACACCATAAACATGCTTGACATTTTAGAGGGAGCTTGTAAACGGATTTTGTGGCAAGCTATGGAGTTTAACTACTTCACATGGGTATTTAGTTTAGCCTTAGCTAAACAAATACACTTGGCCTAGTCTTTCCCACTCACCCACCTTGCATCTCCACTTGTTGTTTTGCTAATTGGGACAACCATGTTGGTGTAAGGGGGGTGATGTTGTAACACCACAAATTACACATCCTTGGCATACATGGGATTGAGACTACTTAATTAAAGGGATTTATGGGT
>Ga0116226_10005342_pt1 | contig 11462 bp, 9 predicted proteins | sample S1TSphfallax_FD_89692 | JGI IMG/M metagenome (GOLD analysis project Ga0116226, IMG submission 89692) | Host-associated microbial communities from peat moss isolated from Minnesota, USA - S1T2_Fa - Sphagnum fallax MG | ecosystem: Host-associated > Plants > Peat moss > Unclassified | place: USA... | reverse complement strand
TTTTCTGGAAGCAAAGTAAGGAGTATTGCTCACAATATAGTTTCTTATTTGAGAAACTCCATTTGACATTTCAGCAATATGTAAGTATACAACATGGAAATTCGCAAATTGTTCATTGGCTGTGAGTCCAATGCATGATAGAAGGATGGTGTCCGTTGTCCTATTATGAGATGATACCAGTTTCAGTCCTTTGCCAAGAGTTTCAGAATTGTTATCCTACAATCAGAATATCACATAAATTGAACCCTTTTCATAGAAATTAGACTTGCACAAGAAATCTGAGATTTTGAAGCTCTGTGTATATGCATCTAGAAACCTAGAGAAATGATGACTGCCAGAGCAAGGTGTATTCATCGACTGCTTTGCTCTCCATGTGTTTGTAATCTATCGAAACAAGCAGATACTCAACATCGTCATCTACAAGATGCGGTGCAACTGTAAACTGTGAAAAATAGCCCTGTAGAAGCCGTGTGACAGCCTTCACATCCCGTCTCTCCATAACCCCAAAACCTGGTGTGATTGTCTCATTAGGAAGCCGATAAAGCTTGATGATGGTCCGGCTCATGGTCATGCGAGGAGCAAGCCTTGAAAACCCCACATCGATGAGCTTCTTAGGGTTCAGGGACCTATGCCAATACTGACAAGTAGCAATTGGGGTGGGGAGAACAACCCCTGCCGTATACGCTCCTTGCCAGATATTCCGCAAGTGCACTCATCGTGTGACCTCCTTGATCATCACACAAGAAATTGATCTCCGCCATCAAGACGATTTTTTCATGTGCCCTGATGTGCGCAGGAATCCCAGTGATAAATGCTACCAATCTCTTGGATTCCTTTGCACGCACACCTATATGCCAATTAGGGAAGTAACCAGGGGGATTGAGAGCCCACCAATCTCTCTCTCTTTTGTCTACGTTCTTGTTGTTGATCTACGACCTCAACGCATTCAATCGCACTCTTCGAACTCCATTATAACCGTAACGAACTCCAAACACGTTGCTACAGCTCTCTGTGTATGTGTGTCTATGTCTCCCTTTCTCTTCTTGTCTCTGTTCTTGCTCTTGATCGATCTACGACCACAGCGCATTGTTGTGCGCAACAAACTCCATACACATACAGAAAGCGTCCTGAAAACTCACTTTGGAGGATCATCTCACAAATAAATTGCAGAAGAAAGCTGCAGAGAGGTATGTTACAAAAACAAAACTGGCGCTTGCATCGTAACACGAAAACCACATCTTGTCACAGACAGACACGGGTTGCCACAAGTTGACCGCTGCTTCACCGACCTCTCCTTTCCCCCACCCCCCAAAACCTCCGTCATAGACAGACGGACGTAGTGAATTTATATATAGGATTATAACACAAATTTGCCCTTAACATTACCCCCTTATACTTTGGATTCCATCTTCAAAATCTTGTGAATAATAGGGTACAAATCTATAATGCCAAAAAAAACTACAAAAGTATTCTATTTATTATGAATGAACTAGTTGTACCTCCTAACAATGTCTATATGAATATATTCATTCCCATCTTGAACTGTTAAATTGCATTATTTCTATTACAATTAACCTTTTAATCTAAAATTCAACTTGTGGTACTTGTTGATGCAACCATTGATATACTTCTTCAATGGTTTTTGTATGACCATTATTTCCCTATTTTAGAGATGTGCCCCTTGTTGTAATCCTTGGAAGGAAATTAGGTTTTTATAACTAATCAATTTGTGACTACTAATGGTTATTTGTCATTTGCAACTATCATTGGTTATTTCTTCAATTACTTTTTACATTTGGTTGTGCTTGCAATTACATTACAACTAATTTACGATTAATGTTTTTTTCATTCTTTCCATTTAAACAATTTAAGACATGGTCTTCATTTAAGAAGATCCATTTATGTTCCATTAGTTGCAAATGTGGTTAAATGAGTTGCAACCTTATGTGTATTCAAAATGTATTTTGTGTATACCAAGGTGTATGGATTTACAATGGTGTATAATATGTATTTTATTCAATAATATATAAGTGGATACTAAGATAAACATGTGTATATAATGAATGATGTATAATATTTGTATTTTTACAAAACTTATTATTAACTTTCAATCATAAGAAAAATTCCAATAATTATAATATAAATTAATTACTACAATTAATGTAACATTATTCTAAGAAATATATAATTATAATAGTTATAATTTAATTATAATATCTGTATAATGTATAATTGAAAGTAGTATTCATAAATTCTGATTTTTATATTAAATTATGATTTAAAATATTCATAATAATTTTATTGTAAAAAATTATTGGATGTAATTATTATAATTATAGTAATGAAATTACACTAGGTTATTGAATTTATTAATTATAATCATTTATTTAAAATAAAATTCATTTTATAACACAAAATTTGCCACTAATTAATAACATTTTTTAGTAATCAAAATTAGTTCCATAAAAATAATTGTAATTACTTTATTAATACATCAATAAAATAAGAGGCACACTTTATAATTGAATTCAATTATTTATAGCTTATAATTCTTAGTTTATAAAGTTATTTAAAAAATATTCACAATAGTTTTACTGTAATTAAAGCACTTGACATAATCATTATAATTATAGTAATTGAAATAAAACAAGTTATTTTATTTATAACCAACACAAACTTATTTGAAAAAATAAATGTTATTATAACATAAAATTTTACAATAAGATTTAGTATTTTTAAGAGAAATATTATTTCTTAATAAGAAAAAAAATTAATTACAGTAGTTACACATTAATTATATCATTTATAATTTAACTTGGTATTCATAATTTAAGACTCATAACTTATAATCAAAAAATATATTTGTACAATTTTTTTAATTGACGCAGCTATTCCATATACAATTTTTTAAAGTATACTAAATTATCATATTTATATTTGTAGTTACATATTTAAAATAATTAATAATCATCAATACATATATTTTAATAGTAATAATTAATGTTTATAAATAAATAAATTCCTGTAATCAATATCTAAACTTTAAATTGACTGTAATTATATATTAATTACAATACTTTCGTAATTTATAATGGAACTTAATTAATCATTTTTTAGAACTTAAAGTTATTAATTTGAATCTGATTTTAAAATGTATAGTCATTTTACTGTAATTAAAGTAATTAATGTAATTCTGTATATTATTGTGTTATTTATTTATATTTATTTATATTATAGTTAATAATTACTATTACAACTCAAAATAATAATGTGAATAGTGATAAAATAGTTTGCATGGGTTACAATATAAATGTTATTATAATTGTTAATTATTTATTATTCTATTTAATATTCCATACACCAAATGAGAGAATAGCCAGAATAATTACAATAAAGGAACTAATCTAAGGTACTTTCTAGTTACATTAGTATTATTATTATTATATAGAATTATTAATTACTAAATACTAAATAATTGAATTAATAAAAAATGATATTTTAAATTTATATTTTAAAATATATTTCATTCATTTTCATATGTTTAATATTAATTAAATTAATTGGTTAATTACATAATTATGTAACTATAAATTATTGATGAATTGTTATTATATGTATTTTTAATTTTTTGTTAGTTATTTATATAGGCAGTTTATTAGTTAGTCATTTACCTATTGAATTATATAATTCACAAAAATAAAAAATAAAGATAAAAGTTATGGAATGAGCCTTATAGTTGTAAGTTTGCAATTAAACTCCATGTTCATAATTTATCCCATAAGGGTTGTTTACCATTCTCATCTTGAAAAGTTTAGAAAAAGGTCTTTGCCTCACATTTTCACATTCAAAATATGGGCCATATGGGATGAGCTAATTAAAAGGTTTAACTCAATTTTTTTTAAAACATTTTATGTACCTACCCCTTAGTTATCTACTTCTTTAACCAACTTGTCCACCTAATTATTTACCTATCTACCTACGTAAGTAGATATCAATTTAAGTAAGTAGGTATGTGTTTAGTTTAAGTAAATAGGTAGGTAGGTTCTACCTACCTACTTCGTTCAATTTATTTACATAACTACTTACTTAAACCAATTTTGGAAAATTTCATTAATATGACACTTGGCAGATTTTGATTGTGCAATGTGTCACAATCTAAAACCATCCAAACATAAAAGTTGGACATTTTAAATTATTTTAAAATTTCTTAAAAAAATCTATTGTCAAAAATCTATTAAATTAATGAGACGTGGTAGCATATGATAAGAACACAAGGTTGACCAAACTAGTTGTAAGCAACAAAACTTATATGGTGGGTCAATGAATGAACATGTATTCTATTGATTTGTTTTTCCATCCATGAATGGTTGTCATTTGTGACTTATCAAATGCAACTAAAGGAAATATAGACGCAAATGTCATTTGCAACTAAAAATTAGTCACAAAAACTAGTTGTAAAATCTTTGATGTTTTCTATTGAATGGTTGTACCATAAATTCCAAACTAAAATGCAGTTTGCGTTGTCATGTATTCAATAGAATTTATAACTTTTCATTATTATTTGTTTCAATTGCTCATGAGCTCTGTTCCACTATTGGTAGGTCTTCTTGTTCAATGAGAACATATTCCGTCCCACCTCCACCTTTCATTTTTTCAAGTGCCTCCAATTGTACTTTTGGTGCTTCCCCACTTAAACTTGCTTGATATTGTTCCTTGTTTCATTTTATAAAACTATTTTTTGAGTTTACATGAGGGGGTTTATATACAAAGTCAATATAAGTTTATGTATATGCTTTGAACTTTCTTTTATACATGGCTTTAGCCACTTTATGTTCATCAAACAAATTCTATACATCTTTCTACATAATATCCTACACTAAGTTCCACCAGACATCAATATTTGATGCCTCAAACTCCATGGATTTATATTTAATCCTAAAGATAATGTTCAACATCAATAAGTTTTATGTTTTGAAGAATATTGTTCCATATTTATGAGCTTGTCAATGATTGTTTATACGTGCTTAACGTCATGTTGAAAGCGCTTGGATTGCCCCATTACAACTAGCCAAAGTTTGATCTTTTATGAAGATTACATAATTCTTCTTGTGTACATTAAGTTGAACTATAATATCTACAATATTTTGCAACATCATTGAACAGCGTGTGCCAAGTTAGTAGCCCACAATAAAAAATTTCTTGACAATAATATTTATTATGAAATGTCCACTTGCAAAATCCTCATGGAGCTCCCAACATATCTTTTTGAGCTTCATTTATGGTTACATATCATTTTCATTTGTTGTCTTGACCCATTTGGTACAAGATCCCATCTTGTATATTGTGAAAGGTTTTATTATATTCGCCAACCTTTATTTTTGAGAAGATGTTAGAATATTAGACATTTGGCCTATTTACAAATAATTATTTACCTCTTCTAACCAAATTGGTTGTAAATGAAACAAATTTACATCTATAGTTTGAAACCTATGGTTTATTCATTAAATAGACCAAAACCATAGGGTCAACATAAAATACAAACTTATTACCCAATAGGTAATGTTTAAACTTGTGAAGTGCAAATACCATGGCTAAAGCGTTACGTTCTATGGTACTATAGTTTCATTTTGCATCGGTCCATAATTTAAAAACATAAACTACATGTTGGTCATGTTAGGTTTTGTGCTAGCATGGCACCTACAACTAATAATGGTGCATATGTATGGGCATGAAACTTTATATCCCAATCAAGAGATATAAAAATAGGTGAACTTCTTTATATTTTTGTTTTACCAAGTCCCAAGCTACTTGGCATTTTAGGGTCCATAAAAACTATTCCATCTTCCTCATAAATTTGGTCATTAAAGCCATGATAAATGAAAAATTCTTGATGAAACATCTATAGAATTGAGCCATTTCATTGAATACATGAATATGTTGTGGATTTGTGAGAACATGCATTTAGATTATGGCTTGGATTTTAATAGGATATGGTAATTTACCTTCCTTGAAAGCTATAAATCCTAATATCATCCTTGAAAATACCATGAATGCACACTTATTTGGATTCAAGTTAATTCAAAAATATTTTACACTTTTGAACTATAAATGTGCAAAATATCAAATTATTTCATTAACATTTGGACCTTCAGAAGTAGTGTAAAAAGACTTATAACCATTGCTTTTAAGTAGTACAAGGATTTGTAAATGGACTTGGAAAACTTTGAAAATGACATATGTTTGACAAGTTTTTGATAGAAACCTTGACAAAATAATACAAAAAAAATTTGGACGAAAGCATGATAAAGTATACAATTCAACTACCTTGGCTATCTACTTATCAAACCAAAACCCATCATAAAATTATTAGCATTTAATATTTTTACTTAATTGATGAAAAAGAAAATAATTTTTCACTATTATGAATTAATTTTTAAATTTTACGTTGTAAAAATAGGTTTCAAGTAGACATTTCTAAATGTAAGTAGCTTTTGAAACTTATTTTTTTGTAGTGTAACATTTGTTTCAAGTATGTGTCAAGTATATTCTACCAAAGAGAAATTAAAATCTATTTATTTTCTTTCCATTGAATATACGATGATCATTATGTTATAACTTCACACAAATTTATTTCATTAAATTTTCCAATGAAAAAGTACTTTTGAACACCATATTGGCTAATCAAATTCAAAAGTATTTGTTCATTACATTTATTATTCCAAAGTTTTTCAAATTTTATATTCAATTGAATACAAACCTAATGGAAAGCAGCATGGTTTCAAAATGAAATTTGAGTAAAACTTGGATTTACTTTCTTGTGTTTTCCTGAAAAAATATTTATTTTAAAACTTGGTATTTTTTCGTCAACTTTTTTTGTATAAAATACCATGTTTTCACCCTTTTAAAATATTTTAAAATATTTTTTTGAAGATTGTTTTTGAGAATATACTAAAAATATTCCCCCAAAAACAACCACCTAAAGGGGTTCTTATGGCTTTTCTTAGCCCATTTGCACCCAACCTATCAACACAACTTTCATTTTGCTAATGGAGAACATTATCACAATGGAATGATCTTCCTTAATTTTGATTAGGTGCAAACTTGGACCCCATGCACAAATTACATTGTGGGATATTTTTAAACTTATGTACATGCATATTGCTTATGGGGCAACAACATACTAATTCATCTAACCTTGGTGATCATAAGTGAGGTTTTCGAATCACAATTTATTCCCTTTGATTTTGCTTTGATATTAAAATTTACCTTTTGACCAAAGTTTTCAATTGACACTTTTAAAACAATATTTTCTAGTACATATGGATTTCAACATTAGAACAAAAGGTGTCCTTGTATGCCAATTGATTTCACTAAATTTTGAATGAATTCATTAGTTTTAATGAACAAGAGCAAGTGGGGTTGTAGTGAATTTTCAAGAACATATGTTAAGTACAAATAGCCCAACTAATATGGTAGGTTCAACTAATTGAATCTAGCAAAATTAATTTTTGTAACACCATGTTTACCTCATGTCCCCAACAAAATGAAAGTGTGGAAACTTCATACCTTTGCTAAGATTACAATTGTAGCAATTGAATTTGCACTTTTTTTACAAATTTTCAATTTGAAGAAGTTTCCAAATACTAATAAGGTTGGGTCTAAATTGGGACGATGAACATGAATTCTACAATCATAGGCCAATAGCTCTTCATGGCTAGCCTCAAAACTATTTATATTTGGTTTACAAAATATGAACTTGTCAACACATTTCACTTTGTTAATGAGGACCATCATCACAAATGGATGGATCTTTTTTTATTAATCCTATGTACACTCATGGACCTCATGCACAAATTACATTGTGGGATATTTTGGTAAATGTGAATAAAAGTATCACTTATAGCTTATAAGGCATCTTGCTTTAGGGCCTTAATGATCATAAATGACAAAAATTCATCACAATACTCCTTTTGATTTGAAATCTATTATGGTTCAATTTGTGTGCTAGATTATATGTTTTCACATGTATATATTTTATCTCTCATATTGTGTGGTAGGAAGCTTTACAATTGGGTGTGATCATGATGCTAAATTAATTGTTGAAAGTATCATTGGGTGAAAGCACATTAAGCCCCCCCAAAATTGTAATCATATGTATAATTTTTTTGCAATTAATTGTTTTGATAACATATGGATATCACTTCTTGGATATTTTTTCTTTTTAAAAGTATATTTGATTAGCTTTAGACTTCATGTAATCAATTATGTTGAAAAATTCAACATTGAAGAATTTAAATGTATGGAGTGTATTCATGACAAAATAATACCCATCACAAAGTTTGAAAATTTGAATATATACTTCAAAACTAGGGTGGTGCACGGAATTCTTGGGCAAATGTTTTTATGGTGTATGATATTGATATACATCAATTAAATATAAGGTAATTTAGAAATAAACTTTTTTGGATGAAATTCCATTCAAAAAATGTTTTTTTTTGCATTTGTTTAGAAATGAATGCATAATAATATCTTAGTTTTAGGAAAAGCCTACTACCATATCAAAGAAAAGAAGATTTTATAAAAGAGTGTTGCATTATTTTTTTCAATTTTCTTTTGTTTGGTAATGTTTTGTGAGTCATAAATATGTGGCCTTATCGGCGTTGAAAAATTGTAAGTTATATACATTGTGTACATTGATTTTATCCAATCATCTTCATCTAATCGCTAGATCAAAAATAATTGTGACTCTAAATAAACTTTGAGCTCAAAAATGACGTTGTGAAGCAAATTCTAAAGTTTTTTACTTTTGTTTACAATAACTAAAGAATGCATTCAAAATTTTAGCTTACTACATATTATAATACTTGTTATACATCACCTTTAATTGAACAAAAGTGGCTCACCCTTAATGTGATTTCACCCCATTGATTTCAAAAGTCATGTGCCCAAATTGAGGTTTCATGGAGCTTTTATTTGGGCTATGTGGGACTGAAACTTGTACTAACTTCATAGGCTTTGAGGGTGAAAGCATGGTGCAATGGACCAAAAGTGGCACATGCAAAGTCCACACAAGAGTACACAGTTTTTTCAATCCCTTTGTCTCACAATTCCAACAATTGTATTATACTCATTTTTGAAAGTTCATAACTTTTTTTAAATGTTTCAATCACCTTGGTTTATAACTTATTTTCTTCCTATATAAGTCTATTAAAATGGTTAATATGAATGTGGATTTGTTTTTACATTTCATTTATTTATTTATTTTTCCATTCATAATTATGTCTGAATATGAATTTTTTAAGATTTTCATCATGCCTTGGGCCTTATTGAATGTGATTATTGGTTTCGCAACATTCTTCATATTCATAATACAATCATATTGTTCATAGATAATTTCTTCCAATTTTTCATTTTTATGTCCATTATGGACTTTTAAAAATATCTCAATTCAAAGTGCACATGAAAATAAAATAAAAGATTTTGTCTTGAATTTCGATTTCCACATGTCATATATGTTATGTTTGATCAACTCATGTGATTGAAATTTAGGAAATAATTTAATTTTAGTGAAAACAAAGTCCACATAATTTGTGACATGACACATTTGTTGTTTTAAAAGTCCAAAAACATTATGTAACTAATTCTAATTAAAGAAATATTCTATGCATTTCAATACATATGGGTGGCTTGAAAATGAACATGTATTTTCAGTCATCCATGTATTGGAAAGTACCAAACTGAGATTAAATTCTTGAAACAAACCATGTACATTTAGTCTAACCAACCAAATACCCACATTGGTAAATTCATACAAGCTTTTAACCTATAAAATGCAACTTCACAAGTTGCTTGGGAACCTGAGGTCTATTTTCATTGTTTGCAACATTTAATTTGGCTCGAGAATGCGTGTTGTTTTTAATGCACAGTTGGGCCATTGGATTACGCCAATATTTAAAACTTGGTGCCCGGTTTGAATGGATGCATGGGTTTTTCTTCATGAAAAATGATTGTCCACTAATCACAAGTGGCAAACAACCCCTAATGTGTGAGTTTGGGGGTAACAATGTGGGTAAACAATGTTTTAAAAAAAAAGTTGCCCAATTTATGGATTAATTAAAAATGCCAAGGAAAATGTAATGCCCCCCACCATTTAAATCCAAGAAGGTATTGGAGTAATTTCAATCCCCAACGACCTGTTAATACTCATTAATAATTAGACCAATGTCCAAAATCCAATATAGGTGAATGTTAGCAGGTATATTATTTCCATTTGTTGTGGGCCAATCAAGTGCTGAAAACCCCATTGGGTCACAAATCCAAAAGACCAATATGGAAATTCCTTTTTTTTCCTACCAAAATGTGTTCATGGACCAATGGAAAATGTTGACGTGACAAAATACAACTCCCTTAAATTTTGTCACATTAAAAAGGTGTTTATAATAACAAAATCCCAAGTTCCAACCAATTTCCAAGGTTTTTTTAAACCTAGATTTTTGGATATACGCCAACATGGTGATCATCCATAGGAACATGTAAAAGAAACATTACTAGAAAACATGGTATTATTTTACTAAAAAATGAAACTAAAAACCACTTATTTTGACATTGGTCACATTTGACCACTTGGTCATACTACCGTACCGACATTTGCTTTCGGCACATTCGATGTCGAATAATTAATTATAAGTTTTTTTACCTTTCAGCGAAACCCTCGTCAAATTTTCGAGGCTTTTTGCCAACTGAAAAACGAATTTTTGAACAATTCAGCGAGCTCGCCGCCTGACACCATTTCTGACATTTCGGCTGTACGTATATCTGACGGCCAAAGATGTTCAAAAGCATTGTAGACCGTCCGATCAAAAAAATCTGGTAACTTGCCAAACTCGCGCGCACTTTCAACGATCAAGCTTTGTTTTCATTGGTCGAGCCTGCAAACCTAGATATCCGACTAGTGCGCAATCAGGAAGGTGCTGGCTCGACCACGGTCCACAGGTTCGAATCTTATGACGAGCTCTCACTTCTCGGTACCCAAGAGAAGGTTCGCAGCTTGTCACATACCGTAGCAGAGTGAGGATGGCAGCTCAAGCTGGTGGTGGCTTCAAGACCCTCTTGTCTATGGGATTTGCTAAACCTTGTTCTCCAGGAACGGCAGCCCGTAGGTTCAAAGCAGATATTGAGGAGACCGGCAGGCGTATGCGTGCTGCGGAAGCGGCAAACGTTGCAAGCAAAGCTTTGCAGGAAAAACCGAGAAGAAGGCCTGGACGTCCAAAAAAGAGTCTCACAGTGAGCAACGTCCTGGGCATTGGAGCAGGTTCCGGGACTGATAACGCTATTGCAGTAAAAGGTGGCAACATCGTTATCCTTGATCCTGAATCAGCGAGTGGTGAGAGAGGTGACCCCATTGAGCTGGACGGGGAGAATCAGGACGGTCAGCCTAGGGTGGAGGATCCAGCGCTTGAAGC
>Ga0116226_10005340_pt1 | contig 11463 bp, 7 predicted proteins | sample S1TSphfallax_FD_89692 | JGI IMG/M metagenome (GOLD analysis project Ga0116226, IMG submission 89692) | Host-associated microbial communities from peat moss isolated from Minnesota, USA - S1T2_Fa - Sphagnum fallax MG | ecosystem: Host-associated > Plants > Peat moss > Unclassified | place: USA... | reverse complement strand
CTCGACCCTCTACCCCTTTCTAGAGTTGGAAGCCGGGAGCGTGCTACCAAGTCTTGATTCCGCAACTTGACTTTGTGAGACCTTCAACTTGGTCTCACCCCGTGACTTGGGAGCGCGTCATTTTCATTGCCACACAACCTGTTAAGTTGTTGCAGCGTTGTTTTTTCATCATTCAGCAGAACTTCTACAAAGTTCGCTGTCCCAATATGCGTCTTCCCATCTTTGGGCTTCTTCCAACATCGATCCTCCGAGTGCCCCAGGCTTGTGCAAAAGGTACACTTGATTCCACAATTCTCCATCCTATGTGGCATATTACACTTGGCACATTTTGGCCATGCTTCATTGAGCCTCGGATAGGTGGTGGCTTTGTGATCTCCTGCTTGACAAATTTGGCATACTCCTAACACATTGGAAGAGGACGCAGATGCTGGAGCTGGCCCAATTCCTTTAAAAAAATTAATCAGGGTGTTGTTTAAAGCAGCAACATGTTTCTCCATAGTATTATTTTCGGTCCCCTCTTCCCGTTCCTCCTTGAAAAGCTCGAATGGTGTTTCACCCAGTTCTCCTAAAACTCTCTCCACCTCAATCCCAACAGCCACCAACTCCTCGATGTCTGCAAATACTCTCACAACGCATAACTTCCGGATTTCTGGCCTTAGTTTGGCCAGAAACCTCCTTTTCTGTTCCACATCCTGTATCTGCCCTTTTCGAAACATCTTATCCAGACATTCGAAATACTTCTGAACCCGCTCCTTGGGTTCTTGCTTGATGATATCCATTTTCATTCGGATGTCATCAACATCTATATTGCCATACTTTTGGATCATCAAAGTCCGTAGCTCAGTCCAGTCAGTAGGCGCGGGCTGAAGTCTCCGAAACCACTCCTTCGCACGACCACGCATGTTCAGCTTAGCGATCTTGAATAATTTGTCTGGAGTGAGATCACGGACCTCAGCAGCCATGGTCAATCGCTCAGCCCAGTCAGTGACGTCCTCATAGTCACGTCCCCAAAACAAATTGTCCAACCCTTGTGGATTCGTCATCTCCTAAAGGTTCTGCAATACAACAAGAATGCCATAGTCCCCTCCACAAAAAAAATCCTTCAGACAAAAATTACAGATGCAAACCAAGACTAATCAGAATCTTGACTTCTGTATCACAGTTCTGATCATTAAAATGCCAACAAAACACATCCAAGTCATGGAGCAAATTCAGACTGTGCTCCTTCATGTATCGATCTCAAAGCTTCGAAATTTGATGGAACAGTAGAAAAATGTTGTTCATCCGATGACTCTTATTGGAATCTCCATGCTCCTTCCTGGTTCTGCCAGATCCTCCAGCTAATGAGGCAAGATCTTGACCCGCTATGCTCCACCTGAATCAAACGATCTCCTTGCTGGAACAAGTCTTCAACACCGGGTATATACAATCTTGCAAAGTGATTTGGTGACACCTCCAACTTAGGGATCCAAATGTCCCCTAATTTAGGTATGCTGCATTGTCTCTCTGCTAATTCGGGAGCGACCCTACACAAGGTAGGAGGTGAAGTAGAAACTCGTCTGTAGTTCTGAGGTCCATACCCACCCTCGTGCTCCATCTACAACTTTCGGCCAAACCCGTGCACAGGTGTGGAACCCATTGTGGGCTATCTCCACGGCGATATCTCCTACTCAAGCTTGGGCTGGGTCTATACCTATAAGCCTAACCACCCCGAAACCCAGAAAACGCAGAATCGCGGCTCCTCTTTGTGGTCCGCTCTGCTCAGTCCAGAAATCGAACCTGCTAACTAACTGTTACTCTCTAATCTCTTGCGTCACTTGCTCTATAGGGATTTCCTCACCACTAGAGGAAGACATGACCCTTATTTCATTGTTCAACCCAACATCCACAGGTTGTATCAGGTTTCAACATTAGAACCAACTTTGATACCAAAAGTGAGGGTCCAGAAATCCTACAGCCCATACACTACATGTGGACCCTTCCTTCCATACTCAACAAATCGATCCCTCATTTACTTACACCCAGCCTCTCCAAACTCGAACTATCTTCCTGCTCTCTCACTGATCCGTTACAATTTGAAGACCGACAGATTCAACCACACAACACTCTACGCAATACACATTTCTGATCATGTCTTCCCACACATGTGCATCAGAGAAAATGCTTGTATCTTATTCACAGATTATACACACTCCGAAACCACAGGCATGTTCCTTCAACACGAGTTCTTGCAAAAACCAAAGAGTCTGATCATTCCTGAAGTTCTTGTTCCTTCTCTGCATCCTCTATCCTTCTGCAACATGAGTTCAACTACCTATCAGACGCAGCGGAAGATCTCAAACATAGCTAAACTCTCTGCTACAGAGCTCCTCACTCTTTTCTTTCTTTCTGTCTTGCTCAACCAAAAAAATCCCTCTCTGCCTTTAGCTCCTTTAGCTATCAGCTATCAGCCTCTAGTTACCAAAATTGTCCTCCTTAAAAAGAAACAATTCCTGATCTTTTCCTCCAGACTTCCCTTGGCTTCTTCCAGAAACTTCTCCAAATCTTCCAACGCCGTTCCATTCCCATTCTCAGTCCACAGTCTTGCCACCTTCATTAATCTGGCTCCATCAATGCCAGCCGCCATCCCCAATCTCCCACACAACACACATCTAAGAAGCAAGACAACCATGCATTTCCATGCAACAATGATGGGGCGCCGTCACAACAAGTCGGTTGATGTAATAATGTCTAGAACCCAAGGTTAGATCGGATTGCACACTAGTTAGACAACCTCCTTTCACATTACAAATGACTCATGGGGGGAAAATGTTTTCTTCCTTTGTAACCTAAAGGGGTGAAGGAAAAAGATGTGACCATACTAGCTCAGGTTGCACATCTTGATATTTTTACTATTATGAGTATTGCTCCCAAATGGTACATTCCAAACAAAGGTTCTATCCTTTTTTATCTTTTTTTCATTTGGCACTTTTCGCCATGGCTTTCTATCCAACATCGCCACCTTTGTTCCCTCTTTTTTTCATCCGACAACCTTTCGCCTCCTTGGACAAAATCAAATTTCCTTTTTAAATTTTGAATTCCCATCCGTGTGTCATCCATAATGACCTCAATTATCGTGCTAAATGGAACCTTCCCTCCCCTAGATGTACCTACCTTGTTTTTAATAACCACATTAAAATTCACACACTTAGTATCCATAACTTTCTCACTTATTGTCATAACTCTTCCTTGATTTTGTTAAATAATGTTCCTTCCATTAAACATTACGGTATTTACCTTATCTTAGTTAACTACCCTTATGGTAGTTTCCCCCTTCTCCAAGTCCTCATTTTTATTGATGGTGTAATCTCACCTTTTGTCTCTTCTATGGTAATGTCCCACTTTTGCACACCCTATCCTTTTATTGCCTCCTCTTCAACTTTTTACATGCCATGTATTCTATCAAATGTCCTTCTATTGCCCCCTCCTTACCTTCTTCGTTTTTAATAGTACCACCTACCCACCTTTGTGAAATCACAACCGATCTTTTGGTTGGGTTATCAAATAAACGATATGGTTGAACTTGTTGACATTCATGAAGATAGGATTGGGTTTGAATTTTTTTTAAATAGTGAGGATGGTATTGTTGGGTAAACAATACTACATTTTATAGGGGCCAAACCATCATTTCTTGAACTTACTTTTATGTTATTTGCGTCCTTTGGGAAACCATAATACATTGTCACCTAGAAAAAATGTTTTAAAATGGTAATGTTGACCTACCTAGATTACATGGGTTGTAGTTTTGGTGTTTGCGGTAATCATGGCTTATTGGCGATATTTGTCAAGTTTCTCCAATTTATAATACAACTGGTTAAAACACACATAGTTGACATTTTGAAGAGTTGTGTTTATTACCATTAAGGAGGATATATTATGTAAGCATAAGTGGGAACAAACCATAGATTAATTGGAACAAATTCTGACTAGTGGTAACCTTGTAAGTAATGTAATACACGTATAGCATTGCTGGTAAATGTTCATCCCAATCATTATGCTTGTCATTCACCAATTTGGTCAACATGGTATTAATTACCTTGTTGGTTGATTTCACTTGGCCATTACCCTAGGGGGTAATAAATAGTAAAACTTGTATGCCAAAACAAAAAGTTCTCCACCAAGTAAGTAATTATTTCATTAATGAAATGATTGGCGCCATAATGAAAATGAAGTTTTAATGAAGTAATTGTAAAATTGCGCCATTCCATTGAACACATATATCTCACGAGGGGTAGTTGGTGCTGACATGTTCACAATAACCTTGATCTTCTTTGGGTCTAGTAGCTTTTCTTCCCTAAAAACTATGAAGCCCAAAATCATGCATGAAAACACCAAAAACATGCACTTATCTAGGTTGAGACTAATACTATACCCTTGGCATTTCTCAAAGCACAACCAAAGCTTGGATAATTGGGTTATCATGTGAATGAAGATGATAAGTACCTCTTCTTCGATAAACATTGGGGAACATTCATATGGGTGGTAATGCCATTTGGGCTAAAAAACAAGCCACCCATGTACTAAAGGTTGTGGAGGTGATGACAATTATCGTTGCCTTCTTCTTGGGGGGGTGTTGTAGAAAAGAAGAAGGTTGCTACCGTCGCCTTTTCTTGTGGTGGTGTTGCAAAGAAGAAAAAGATGACAACAACTTTCGTCACCTTCTTTGATAATTTTGTTGCAAAAAATGGCAATGGTAATTATCGTCACCTTTTCGATGGTTTTGCTACGAAGAAGGTGACGATAGCAATGTCGTCGCTTTCTTCTAAAATGGTGGTGTTGTGAAAAAGGCAATGGCAAGAAGCGGTCGCCTTTTTTCTTTTTGTCTTTTTCTTTTTCTTTGGTCCTTTTGGTTTAGTTCATTGGAATTAATAATTTAACAATGAAATGGTGGTTTTTTTAATGTTGAAGGTTGTAATGGCTAGAGGAAGAAGATTGAAAAAATGTGGTGGTGATTTGGAAGTTCACAAGCAAAATGTTGTTTCATCATAATAGACAATTGGGAAGCAAAATGTTAATCCATTACAACCAAGACTTGGGGAACAAAATGTTACTCCATCAAAACTAAAAATTGATGAATCAAGCAATTTATGTGGCTTAGAGTTGACAATGGTGACAATTTGGAATTCAAATGGTGAGATCACTCTCAATATAGATTGGGAATTTTGATCGAAAAATGGTGGGTTAAATTGTTTAAAATTTACGTACATTAAATTAAATGCAAATAAAAGAAATTGTACAAGTTTTTAAAAGTTTAATTATATCCACACCTTCCATCAAATGTAGGGTTTTTTTTGTCAAATTTTTTATATTACAATACCTGAAAACAATTAGAGTTTGTAGGAGTTGTATTTGATTATGTGATTTTTATGTTTTGCAATATTTACATTTTGTTTTTTGAACTTTTTACTTGTAATGTTTAAAGGTTAGGATTTTTTAATTTAAAAGTAAAAATTTTTTTTAAAAAAATTGTTAGGTCTGAAACTTGAAACCAACCAAGCTTTTCAGCCACCGGCACTTCCTTGTCCACCTAATATGGCTTGAAAAAACAAAAAATGGATGAAGGTTGAGTTGAAATGGAAATGTAAAGTTGGCATTTGCATTGTCACATATTGTGCCGAATGTTGTTGACCAAACATTTGAAGGAGGTGCATGGCTTAGTGGTAGAGAAGGCCAAACCTGGGAGGCTTTCAATTTTTAAAGCAAGTCCTTGACATCAATACCACATTAAAATGAATGCTCGCATCTTGGGAAATGCCATGACCGTGCAAAGGTGGAATGATCAAAAGGTTGTTAGTTATGTTCGTGCCAATGTTCACCATTATTAGAACCAACTTTAATAAAATTAACTTCAAAGTAATTGTTACACATGTTAAGTCTTTATGTTTAGGGCATGGGAAACATGCCTTTAGATGCAACATCACGGATGGAAAAGGATGAAAATTTACAAAAGATGATTCGATCCACCCATTTTCTATATGCATAACAATTGAAGATGGCATGGGATGTCAAAAATTGCAATCAAAAGTCCAATAAAGGAAGTCGAATAGAAGAGTTGTTAGATGTATTAGACTTCCATGAATCTAAAATCAATCATGGAAGGTAAGAAATAATAATAATCAATGTTTTTTTTTTGTAAATAAATTTGTTTCATCCAAGGTGTGTTAACGTTTAATTTGGTGATTTTTGGGTGTTTATAACGTTTAGGAAACAACAAAGGAAGAGTTTATTGCAAATGAAGTTCAAGTTGAAATGCAATGCCACCATCTATACATTGTTCATCGTGCAACAAGGGTTGCAAATGAAGGAGCAACTTATCGAACTAAACACAAAATTGTAGATAATGTTATCATTTAGGGTTTCCATTTATATAATTAGCTAGGTTTTTTAAGCCCTTTCATTTTTTGGACTACCCAATTTTTAAACTTTGGTCCTTTTATATTATAGAGAACCTTTTTTTTTCATTGGGTTTTTAAACAATTTTTTATCCACCCATTTTTGTACATCTTTTATCAATATAATATTTTCTTTTAATCACACTTGTTTGATGGATATATGGTTAATCATATCTGTCTTCTTTTTCATAATCTTCTTAATATTTTGATGTAAGAATCAAAATAGAAATAAACCCATATGAATAATTATCATTAATTTGTTTAGGGTTTACAAAGATCAAAATGAACATTGTGCAATACTTACATCTTTTTTATTATAATTTCCATAAGGCCATTTCAAATATGCAATACCCACATATGAGGTTTCATAATAGTTGTTAGTTTTTTACATCCATTGTAATACTTGCATATAGGGTCTCGTAATGGATGTAATACCCAAATATAAATTTCATAATAGTTGTTGGTTTTTTACATCCATTGTAATACCCACATGTAGGTCCATAAATAATTGTTTATTTTTTACATCTTTTGCAATACTTACATATAGGTTTCCATTGTAATATTTAAAAGACTCATATGACATAATAATCTAATCTAAATATCATCAAATAATGTCATAATTAAGGGATTACAAAAAATATATTTTAGATAATGTGAATGATTGATTATCATATTTAAAAAATCATTTATTATTAATATCAATTAATTAATTATTTGGTGAACCTTAATTATTTAGATAATTAGAATTTAAATATAAAAATCAAATAAAAAATTTGATATTTAATTTATTATTTTAATTATATTTTTTATGTTGATAAATTATTCAAATCATTATTTTAAATAATCATTCATGATAATTATTTGTCATAAAATTAATTTAAGTATATAAATAGACATATTTTGGGTACTTAAACCATTTATTTTGAATTGACCCTAAATGTGGGTATTGCATTTAGGGTTAATTATTCACCTAAGGTTGTTTAAATCACCTATGGATTATTTCAAAATGAATTTGCATGTAAGTATTATATATAAGCTTTGGTTTTCATTAAAAGACCATTCAACATACATACTGGTTATTTCGAAATGACCTTACATGTGGGTATTACATTTAGGGTTAGATTTACACTTCAGGTTACCTAAATCACCTAAGGGTTATATTGAAACAAACTTGAATATGGGTATTGCATTTAAGAAAACATAAAAAAAGATATATTTTTTACCATTTGGTAATATTTCCAAATTAAGTTCTTTCATTTTCTTTAAAAAAATATAAAATGACATTGCATTGTTTTACATATGTTTAAGCCCTAAAAATTCCACCTAAAATGCACCCTAGATTTATTTTAATTATTATAGACTTGTAAAAAAACATTTATTAATTTATATGTCCTAAATTCTAAACCTAAACCATAATTTTAACATTAAGTAGTAAATTTTACATTAAACCCTAACCCCAGTATCATCAATGTGACCAAATTTGCATTATGTTCATTTTTATATATGTTAAATCATATTATAAGGTGAATAAATAATTTGAAAACATAAATTTCATGATGTATTAGCAAGGAATCAAATTTTTAAAAAATATTTTTATGTTTCATGGTTAATGAATTATCACAATATGATATGGGTATTGCATTTAAATAAAAGTGGGTTAAGAAATATTGAACTTTAACAACTATGGAACATATGGAAACAAAGGAGATTCATAATTATGTTATAAATATAAACAAATGATAAAATAAAAAACTAATACAATGAACAAAGTCTAGAGTATAAACCTTAAACTTTGATATATATGAATCAAATTCTTACATTAAATCATAACGCATAACCCTAAAAATCCAAATGATATTTTCCCATAAGCCCTATCACAACCCTAACTATATAAAACCTAACCAAAAAAAGTTTTAGTGATATATGCCTTAAACTCAAAAGACTATACAAAGTATACAAATTATATAATGCAAAACAAAATTTTAAAAAAAAAAACATAGGAAAAAAATTTAGAAACCAAATTATAAAGTTTTTAAACTATAAAGATTTATTGATCGAAAAAAAACCTTAATCTTACCAAAAAAAATCCAATAAATTTTGTAAAAACCAAAAGAAAATATATGTCTCTTACCTTTGTGTGATCTCTCCAAACTAATTTTTTCCATTTCCTTTGAAAAAGATATGGAATGAAATTATATTATTTCACATATGTTTAAACCCTAAATTTAACCTAGTTTAGGTTAATTATTATAGATTTGTGAAAAACTTGTTAGTTAATTTATGTGTCCCAACCTAAACCATAATCCAATAGTACATACTTATAATAATTACATGGAAAGATGTATTGTAATGTCCATTCCATAAATAAATTAAGTAAACAAAATTTAGTAAATATCCCTTAACTAAACCAAAATGGCTAAAATTATGACATTGTTTCCATTATAAATTATTCGTAATATTTACATATGGGGACCTATGTTCATCATCCATGAACTATGACAAACCTTAATAAATTGATAAGTAGGATTAGGGGGTTAAGGAGGTGGTAAAAGTGAATAGGTAATTAACTAGGTTTTTCGTTATGTAAAAAACATAAGTAGATATATGAACATAATGGTAGGTAGGAAGGTGGGTGCAAAGGTAGGTAAGTAGATATATAAGTAGGTAGTTGGTTAATAGGCAAGTTAGTTAGTAGAAAAGAAGTTCAAGAAATAAATTAAACATGTTACTTATCGTAACCTTAGGCTTGGGCTCGCAACCAAGGTAAGGGCTTGCAAGGTTACAAGCCAAGAGGGAAGCAAGAATCACATCTTGAGCTCTTGGGAGTGCAAAAGCGTGTGAGGGAATGAACCTTCACACTCCCAAGTGAACTCCCATTGTGGGAGTTGGAGGGCCAAATGGACTCCTAAATCTTTAAAGAGCGATCGCAAGGGTCAAAATCCATTGGTTCGAAGAGTTTTTTATATCATTGGAAAACAATGTCTAAAATGTTTGAAATGGGTTCTTGCATGATCCGTTTGGACATCTGAAACATAAGTTGTGGCTAAAAGAAAGGTCGAGAATCAAATTGACAGTTTGACCCCCAACCATTAAAAGTCAGGAATGGACTCGATTTCCTTGCATGCAGGTGGCGTGCGACACACTGTTGAAAAGCTTTCGATGAGGGCTACAATTTTTCTTTAGACCACATTACAATCGGAGGTCTACACGCAAAGTTATGGGCCCCCAAAGTCGAGGGGGGGGGGTCCTAGTTGTGGGAATTCCCAGACTTCCACTGTGAGTCTTAGTTGTGGGAGTCCCGAGACAAAATGCCATTTGGATGTGGCCCCGTGGAAAGGCGTAAATTATATTATAAGGGGGAAGGTGGTGGTTTTCTTCAAGTTTGAGCCGTGATGAGTCTTGTGAGTTCGAGGTTACCCGTGACTTGTCCTACCACCAAAAGTGCTCAAATTATGCATTAACCAACTTGTTTGGTTTATGCAGATCAGTGTGAGTGATTACATGCTTGTCATTCTTCTTAGTCCCATCCCGGAGCTTTAGCACACCCTTTTACCCCCAAAGTGTTGCGAGCCAGGGAACGTGCTTCGACTCCTTGTTTTTCTGCTATTCTCATTTTAGATTCACAATTGAGTATATCAAAGAGCTTAGGAGTGCGTGCATAGGTAGGTAAGTAGATATATAAATAGGTAGTTGGTTAGTAGGTAAGTTAGTAAGTAAAAAAGAAGTTCAAGGAGCAAAGTAGATAGGTTACTAGAGTAGGTAGGCATGTAGGTAGGCAAGGTATGGTAAATGTTATTTTTGTTTTCAACATACTTTGAGGAATGATATATCTCTTTCTTGCTATTGTATCACTACGTTTCCTTTCCTATCGGTTGCCAAGTTTTATTCCTTTTTAGCTAATTCCCAATTGCCTGTGCTTTCTGTAGAATCATTTTTGATGTTCTCTCACTCAAATTAGACAAAAAGAGGATTCAATCTTGCGCCATAAAGCTTTGACCATTTCATTTACATGTAGACAAGTTAATCACCAAGAGACCGATGTGTAAGCAGTAACGGTGCGAACAGATGAAAAGTGGTGGTATCTAGCATTGATGGATCTCACAAGCGTACGGGGGTGTCGACATTGGACATGGTCGAATTTCATTGGTTCAAGCGTTTTCACAATGTTTTGTATGTGATGGGCTCATTGTCATGGGGTTTGGCCAGTGTCTTTTTTTTTAATCCTTTTGAACATGAAGGTATTGTGTTCCTTCTTCTCAAATTTGAGGTTTCATTTTCTTATCTCTGTGTCTTCTTGAGAGTTCGTGACACAACACATTTTACTTCCTATGAGATGTCAACCTTAATCATTTTTTGTCATTTTGCTTTTCTCCATGGCTTTTAACGTCATCCTTCAAAACTTACATTTCTTTTTCATTTGGTTTATCATAGAGATGGTTTGTGAATGTAAAACCAATATTTTCATATTTGGCTATCTTTTTTCCTTTCATCAAGGTCTGCCTCTCTTAGATGCCAATGGGCAAGTAATAGAGCTTCTTCTCTTCTCACCTTCTTTTCCCTGTTCTTTACATGCCATGACCACTAATTTCTAGAGACTTGAGAGAATATTTGACTTTTTAGTTTCTTTTGCAAGGATATCGTTGTTGTGTGTTAGGATTGGTTGGCCTTCTAAGCTATCAAGCCTAATGTTATCAATGTGCAACACTTGTCTTTTTGTTTGACTTGGTCTTCTTCACCCACGCACACCTGTCAGTTAGATATCACGGTTGATGTGTATGAGACACAATGTTAAGTTGTTACATGGTCGGCGCATTGTTGTGCTTCATTACATGTGGGGTTATAGAGATGTCCATTATTTTGATTCCATGAAGTTGTTATATACAGTGGAGGGTAAGATAAAGGAGCTGGGGCTAACAAATTTTGACACTGCACATGGCCAAACTTTATGAGGAGTGTGCAATCCCAATTGTCTCAAACCAGGTGAAGTTTGACCTCTCTTCTGCCCCGTTTGACTCTGTTTCTATTCATGTTT
>Ga0116226_10005339_pt1 | contig 11466 bp, 6 predicted proteins | sample S1TSphfallax_FD_89692 | JGI IMG/M metagenome (GOLD analysis project Ga0116226, IMG submission 89692) | Host-associated microbial communities from peat moss isolated from Minnesota, USA - S1T2_Fa - Sphagnum fallax MG | ecosystem: Host-associated > Plants > Peat moss > Unclassified | place: USA... | reverse complement strand
GCCGCGTCTGAGTGTTGTAACGGCTGCAATGATAGGAATCGATCAACGTTCGTCCGCCGGCGAGCGGGTGTTCAGCGCCATGTGCGAAGCGACATGCGGCGGGTTTCAGCCCCTGCGCGCGCAGCACTGCCTGGTGCGCGATGCTGCCGAGCGCGAGTATCGCCCGCACCTCGTGGCTCGCCTCGAGTTCGGCGCGCAGATACCCATTGCAGGTCGTGATCTCGGCGGGTGACGGCTTGTTGTCCGGCGGCAGGCACTTCACCGCGTTCGTGATGCGCGCGCCGCGAAGCTCGAGTCCGTCCTCCACCGCCGTCGAAACCGGTGCGCTTGCCAGACCATACTTGAACAACGTGGCATAGAGCAGGATCCCCGCATAGTCACCGGTGAAGGGCCGCCCCGATCGATTCGCGCCATGCTTGCCGGGAGCGAGCCCCACGATCAAGAGCTTCGCCGCGGGATCGCCGAATGCCGGAACCGGCTTGCAGTAGTAATCGAGGTGAGCGAGCTTCACGCTGTCCAAGAAAGAGGCCAAACGCGGGCACTGCCGACAGCTGGGATCGAATACTTGGTTCATTAAGAAACAGGGCTCATAAAAAACGGGCTACGCGGAGAACCGCGTAGCCCGCCATCGAGAGCGCCTGGAATTTGGACTAACCCGAGCGCAACCGAAACCTTGCCACTGAGCAGAGCAACTCGTGCTGTGTTCCGACCGACGGTAGCTGACCGCACGACGCCGGGCGGTGGCCTTGAAGAACGAATGGCAGAATATCATCTGCACGCTTCGAGGCAACCCGGTTTTTCCAAATTCGCGTATTCGAACATGCGTGAGTTTCGTGGTAATACTCATAACTCATTGTTTTTAATAAATATCAAGAGGAACAGCGATCGAAATTAACGCACTCAGTGGGCCCCGCTCTTGCCCGTCCGCCTGTTGGTTCTCGCCAGGCGGGCAATTCGCATCGCGAGTTCCAGCGCCTGTTCCGCGTTCAATCGCGGATCCACCTGAGTCTTGTAGGCTCGCGCCAGATCCGCCTCGGCGAGTCCACGCGCCCCGCCGATACACTCGGTCACATCATCCCCCGTGAGTTCGATGTGCACGCCGCCCAGCATCGATCCCGCTTCCTCGTGAACGCGAAACGCGGACTCGACCTCACCGAGAATGTTATCGAAGCGCCGTGTCTTGACACCGCCCGCGGTGGTCTCGGTGTTGCCGTGCATGGGATCGCACACCCACAGCACCGGCGAGCCGGTCGCGCGCACCGCGCGAATCATCTCCGGCAAACGCTGCTCGATATCCTTGGCACCGAATCGATGAATGAGCGTCAAGCGTCCCGGCTGGTTCTGCGGATTGAGCACTGACACCAGCTCTTGTAACCACTCGGCGCTCATGGCCGCGCCCACCTTGACCCCGATCGGATTGGCGATGCCGCGGAAATATTCGACGTGCGCCCCATCGATTTTCGCGGTACGCATGCCGATCCACGGCATGTGGGTCGACAGGTTGTACCACTTCTTCTGGCGCTCGATGTAGCGGGTTTGCGCCTGTTCGGAGAGCAGGTGCAAGCCCTCATGACTGGTATAAAAGTCGCCACGGGTTGCGCTATGCACGCGCTGCCCGCTCATCGATTCGAAGAAATCCAATGATTCGGCGATCGAGTCGACGATCTTCTGGTAGGCATCGCGCAGCGGCGCATGGCGCAGGAAGCCGAGATCCCAGTATTCCGGGTGATGAAGATCGGCGAAACCGCCGTCGATCAACGCACGGACGAAGTTGAGTGTGAGCGAAGCGCGCTCGTAGCCGCGCAACAACAGTTCCGGATCGGGCTCGCGCTCCGCGGTGCTGAAGCCAGGCCGGTTGACGTTGTCCCCCCGATAACAGGGCAGCGTCACGCCATCGCGGGTTTCGGTGTCGGTCGAGCGCGGTTTGGCATATTGGCCGGCGAAGCGGCCGACGCGAATCACCGGTTTCTTCAGTCCTTGCAAGAGCACCAGGCTCATCTGCAGCAGGATCTTCAGCCGGCGTGCGATGTTGTCGGATTCGCAATCGTCGAAACTCTCCGCGCAATCACCGCCTTGCAGCAGGAACTGCTCGCCACGCTGTGCCTGGGCGAGCTTGGTGCGCAGCGCCTCCACTTCCCAGGACACCACCAACGGCGGCAACCGGCTGAGCGCGGCCACTGCACGCTCCAAGGCGGCGGGATCCGCATAGGTTGGCTGCTGCATGGCGGGCAGACGGTGCCAGCTGGCGGGATGCCAGTGAGTCAGAGCATGGCTTTTGGACATGGCCGCGATGCTACGGCAAAATGCGGCCCCCACCAAGACGGCCATCCTCGCGCCCGAGACCCCACCCATGGACAAGATCGCCGAAACCCTGAAAGCCCTTGGCCTGCGCGCCCTCAATGCCGGAACCTGGTCCGGCATGCGTGGCTGGAGCGAACGACAATCCGGACCGCTGATCGATTCCATCAACCCCTCAACCGGCGAGACTCTCGCGCAGGTCCGCACCGCCACGGAGGAGGACTACGAACACGTCATGGGCGCCGCGGTTGAGGCCGCCCGGCAATGGCGCCAGGTACCGGCACCCAAGCGCGGCGAAGCCATCCGCTGGATCGGCGAGGAACTTAGGCTTCACAAGGACGCCCTCGGCAGCCTCGTGTCTCTCGAGAATGGCAAGATCAAGGCCGAAGGCGACGGCGAGGTCCAGGAGATGATCGACATTGCCGATTTCGCCGTGGGCCAATCGCGCATGCTCTATGGCCTGACCATGCATTCCGAACGCATCCAGCACCGCATGTACGAGCAATGGCACCCGCTGGGCGTCGTCGGCGTGATTTCTGCTTTTAATTTTCCGCTCGCCGTTTGGTCCTGGAATGCCTTCCTCGCCGCCATCGCCGGTAACGCGGTCGTGTGGAAGCCTTCCGTGAAAACGCCGCTATGTTCCATAGCCGTACAGCATATTTGTAACAGAGTGCTGGAGCGTCACTCGCTGCCACCCATCCTGCAAATGTTCATCGATGCCGGTACGCACCTGGCGACCCGCTTGGTCGATGACCGGCGCGTGGCGCTGGTGTCATTCACGGGCTCCACCCATGTCGGGCGCCATGTCGCGGTCCGGGTCGCCGAACGTCTCGGCAAGAGCCTGCTCGAGTTGGGGGGCAACAACGCCATCATCGTCGATGAGACCGCCAATCTCGACCTCGCGGTGCCCGCCATCGTGTTCGGTGCCGTCGGCACCGCGGGGCAACGCTGCACGACGACTCGACGGGTTTTGGTGCATCGAGCGCGCGCCGCCGAGCTCGAGCGACGACTGGTAGCGGCCTTCCATCAAGTGCGCATCGGCGACCCGCTCGACCCCACCACGCTGATGGGACCGTTGATCGACGCTCATGCCATCTCACGCTACGAGGCCGCATTGGCCGCCGCTCGCAAACAAGGCGGGGAGGTGCTGTGCGGTGGAGCGGTCTTGGATCGTCCAGGTTTCTTCGTCACTCCCACGCTGGTACGCGCCTCCACCGACATGCCCGTTGTGGCCACCGAAACCTTTGCCCCCATCCTCTACCTCATGTCCTACACCAGTCTGGATGAGGCCCTGGCGGCGCAGAACTCCGTAGCCTATGGTCTATCCTCTGCGATATTCACCGACCGGCTTCAGGTGGCCGAGAAATTCCTCTCGGCGGACGGGAGCGACTGTGGTATCGCCAACGTCAATCTGGGCACCTCGGGCGCGGAAATCGGTGGCGCCTTCGGCGGCGAGAAGGACACCGGGGGCGGTCGCGAGGCCGGGTCCGATTCCTGGAAAGCCTACATGCGCAGACAAACCACCACCATCAACTGGAGTTCCGCGCTACCACTGGCCCAGGGAATCGAATTCAACGTGTGAGCCAGGCCTCGATCTCGGCCACGCGCGTGGCAAGGCGGGCGGAGGAGATAGGTCCCAGCGTGCGTAATTCTTGCGCATACAAAGAGATACGATATTCTTCTAACCAGGCTTGCAGTTCATCGAGCGCCGCTAACCAGCGCAACTCGGCGGCTATGCGCTCGTTGAGCTGATCGACTCGGGTGGTCCAGTCGCGAAGTTCCCGGCCGATCTCCGCCGACTCGCCACCGCGCGCGAACAGCCGCTCCCAGCGGCGTTCTTCAGCTTTGATGTAACGGGGTAATTGTCTTCGCCAATCCGCTGATATCACTGTAATCGCGCCCGGCTGCATCAACTGGCGCAAGTGGCCCATGGTGGCTGCGGCCGCCGCCGTCTGCGAGCGGGCGCGCGGGTCTTCGAGCATGCGCCGCACCGCGCGTGCCGCCGTGAACCAGCCGGCAACGGCTGCCATAGCGGCATCGAAGGCGTCATGCAGGCGGCCGCGTCCGTACTCCAGGGCCGCTTCGAAGGCGGTACGCTCGCGCGGCGGCGCGCGTTCATCGAAACATGCCTCGGCGAAGGTCCATTGCAACACCAGTTCGACCAGATCATCGCCGTGCACGAACGGACTCGCGGAGAGCAGCAAACGGCTGTCCGCGGCAATCTTGCGGCCGAGTTCGCGCGCCGGGCGCTCGAGTATCAGCCGCGCGAGATGCACCGCGCCTTGGGCGTATCGGTGCCGCGCTTCCTCGAGCGACCAGTCGAAGCGCACCATCACGGCACCGGAGGCCTCGCGCTCCAGCGTGGGATACACGTCGAGCACTGTGCGGCCCTGCGCGCCCGCCCATAGATCCGCCATCGGCGAGGCTAAGTCCAGGGCGTACGTTTCGGGCAGCTCCGGCGCCTCGAATCGACGCCAGGGCAACGGCTGAAACTCACGCGCACAGCGATCCAATTCCGCCCGCGCACTCGTCGCGAACCGACGCCGCAACGCCGCCACGTCGCGGCGCACCGGCTGCGACGCGCCACCGGCACCGACGCCACCCCCCGCGCAGCGCGGTTCGAGCACCGTGACTTGCGGAATGAGGTGGGGTGGTACGGCACTGAAGTCGAAGCGAATCTGCGCCAACGGCACGCCGCGGGCATCGTGCAGCCACTCGGCAAGCCGCTGCGCATGGGTGGCGGGCGCCCCCATCGCCTCGATGAATGCCGCCGCTGTGCCGGCAATCGGGATCAAGCGACGACGCACCTCCTTCGGCAGGGTGCGCAACAGCGCCTCGACCTGGGGTTGCGCGAGCCCGGGAACGGCGGCATCGAGCAACGCTTGGGTCAGCCGTGGCACGGCGAGCAAGGGGACGTGCAGAGTGGCCCCGTCGCCCACCTCGCCTGGCGCAAAGCGGTAATCCACCGGCACCTCGAGCGTCGACAGCGCCACCCGCTCCGGGAACTGTCGCAGCGCCTCGAGGTCCGGCATACGGGCATGAATGTCATCGGGCGTGAGCGTGAGCGCGGCACGCTGTGATTCGCTGATATGCCGTGTGAAGTACTCGAGGGTGGCCGCGCTCGAGACCTGCCGCGGCAGGGCACGATCATAGAACTCCACGAAGGATTCGAGCGGCCGGACGAGGTCGCGGGTCCGCAGTCGCTCCTCCAGGCGCTGCGCCGCGCGGATGGCGGCATCGTTGGCGAGCAGCCACTCGGGGCGGCGCGCCAGCCGCTGATAGACCAACGCTTCCCGCGCAAAGATCAAGCGCGACTGCTCCGGTGCGATCGGGCCGAAGTTCACGACCCGATTGGCACTCAAAATCAGGCCGAGGAAGCTAATCCGCTCGCGCGCGACCACCTCCTCGCGGCCCTCATCCCAGTCCGGCTCCAGGAATTCGCGTTTCAACAAATGATGGGCCGCCGCCTCGATCCAGATCGGTTCGATCTCGGCGACCCGCCGGGCAAACACCCGCGAGGTCTCCACGATGTTCGCCGCCATCACCCAGCGCGGCCGGCGTCGCTTGAGCGGCGAACCGGGCAGAAGATGAAAGTGCATGCCGCGAGTGCCCACGTACACACCCTCATCGCCGCGGGTGCCCACGAAGGTGCAGAAGCCGGCGAGCAAAGCGCGATGCACGCCGGTGTAGCTGGCGGGTTTCGACTGTGCGACGACGCCCTGTTCACGCGCGCGCTCCGCCACCTGCGCGTACACATCCTCCCATTCGGACAGTCGCAGCAGCGACAGTCCCCGCTCCTTGCACCAGCGGCGCAGTTCGCGGCGCGGTCCCTCGCGGGCCTTGCGATAGGCCCGCCACAATTTCACCAGGGCCGAGAACTCCGACTTGGCGTCGTCGAACGACGGGGCGGCGGGATCCTCATTGGCACCGTCGGCATTCGCGATACGCGCATCGGGCACACTCAAACCCGCGACGATGGCCAGCAGCTCACTTTCCGCGTGGAAGCGCTTGCTCTCGAGCAGCGCCCGCGCGAGGCGCGGGTCCAAGGGCAGTCGCGCCATCGCCCGCCCGCGACGGGTGATGCGTCGCTCCACATCGAGGGCCTCCAGCTCCTGCAACACCCGGTAGCCATCGCCGAGCGCCCGCGAATCCGGCGCATCGATGAACGGGAACGTTTCTGCCGCGCCGAGACCGTCCGCCGCGAGCCGCAACAACAGCGCCGCGAGGTTGGTGCGTAGCACCTCCGGTTCAGCGAACGGCGGGCGCGCCTCGAAGTCCGCCTCGGAATACAGACGGATGCAGAGCCCTGGGCCCAGCCGTCCGCAGCGCCCCTTGCGTTGCTCGGCGCTGGCGCGCGACACCGGTTCGATCGGAAGTCGCTGCAGCCGATTGCGCGGACTGTAGCGGCTGATGCGCGCAAGACCGGAGTCGATGACCGTGCGGATACCGGGCACCGTGATCGACGTTTCGGCCACGTTGGTCGCGAGCACGATGCGGGGACGCGCGCCGCGTTGAAAGATCTTGCTCTGCTCCTCCCATGACAGCCGGGAATACAGAGCCAACACGTCGACCCCGGAGGCGAGCTCGCGCTCCAATAAGTCGCCAACGTCGCGGATCTCCCGCTCGCCAGGCAGAAATACCAGCACGTCGCCTCGGCCGCCGGGGCCCGGGGACGAGACACTGTCCTGGTAGGCATTGAGCACCGCGAGCGGCAGATCCGGATCCTCGCTGTCCGCAGGGGCGGCGGCATAGCGGACCTCGATCGGATGACTGCGACCGCTCACCGTGATGACCGGCGCGCCGAAGAACTGCGCCATCCGCTCCACATCGAGCGTCGCCGACGTCACCACCAGCTTCAGGTCCGGGCGGCGCGGCAACAGCCGCTTCAACACGCCGAGCAATAGATCGACGTTCAACGTTCGCTCATGCGCTTCATCGACGATGATGCAGTCGTAGCGTCGCAGCAGCGGATCGGAGGCGAGTTCAGCCAGCAAGAGGCCGTCGGTCATCAGCACCAGGCGGGTGGCGGCCGACACTTGATCGGCGAACCGGACTCGAAATCCTACTGTATTACCGAGAGTTTCCGCCAATTCCTCGGCGATACGGGTCGCCAAGGCCCGGGCCGCGAGGCGGCGCGGCTGGGTGTGTGCGATGAGCCCTTGGATGCCGCGGCCGAGTTCGAGGCAGATCTGCGGCAGCTGGGTGCTCTTGCCGGAACCCGTGTCGCCGGCGACGATGATCACCTGGTGCAAGGTCAGGGCGGCCGCAATCTCCAGGCGCCGCGCGGTGATGGGCAGCGCGGGATCGCATTTGAAGACTAGCGGCCGATCACTCCGCCGCGCTTCATTCGCCACGCTTCATTCGCCACGCTTCACGGCTTGCCACAGCGCCTCCTGGTCGACCAGGCTCAAGGCGTCGAAGTTCTCGCCGCGGGCACGCGCCAGCCGCTCCATGCTTTGAAAGCGCCGTTCGAACTTGCTGTTGGCGGCACGCAGCGCCGCTTCGGCATCCACGCCGAGTTTGCGCGCGAGGTTGGCGGCGGCGAACAACAGATCGCCGACTTCCTCGAAGATTTCCGTCGTGGCATCCCGGGTCGCATGCGCCGCCGCGGCTTCACGCACTTCCTGAAGTTCCTCCGCCACTTTGTCGGCGGTCGCGGCGGGGAGGTCGAAGTCGAAACCCACGCGCGCCGCCCGTTTGGAGAGCTTAACCGCGCGCATCAGCGCGGGCATCGAGGTCGGCACACCGTCCAGTGCTCCGTCCGCCGCGGCCGAGGCCCGCTCGCGCGCCTTGATATTTTCCCACAGCACGAGTGACTGCGCCGCATCGAGTGTGCCGGCGACATCCTGTCCTGGCGCGCGAAACACGTGCGGATGGCGCCGTATCAGCTTGTCGCAGATCGCCGCGACCACGTCGTTGAAGTCGAAGTGCCCGCCCTCCTCGGACAGTTGTGCGTGAAAAACGACTTGGAACAACAAATCGCCGAGTTCGTCCTTGAGCTGCGTGAGGTCGCCGCGCTCGACGGCATCGGCCACTTCGTAGGCCTCTTCGATGGTATGCGGCACGATGCTCGCGAAGGTTTGTTCGCGGTCCCATGGGCAGCCGTCGGAACTGCGCAAACGCCGCATGAGGTCGAGCAGCTCCCGCAAACGGGGGCCAGCCGCTTCGGCGTTCAGACCGCACGCTCCAGCAGCATGTGCCGCAAGGTCAGCAACATACCGGCGGTGGCGCCCCAAATATTGCGCTCCCCATAAGGAATATCGTGCACGTCCAAGGTCATACCGGCAACCTCGAACTTGCGTGGCTTGTGATTCGCGGCATCGAGAATGAAATCCAACGGAACTTCGAAAACATCGTGCACCTCGGCGGTGGCAATTCGCAGCGTATAATCGGGATGGACGAAGGCCACCACAGGCGTAACCCGGAACCTCGTTCCCACCCAATGGTCGGGCATGTAGCCGGCGAATTCCACAAAGTCCTCGGCCAAACCGATCTCCTCGTGCGCTTCGCGCAGCGCCGCGTGCCAGGCATCGGCATCCTCCGGTTCGATCCGTCCGCCGGGAAAACTGATCTGACCGGCGTGTTCCTTGAGGGTTGTTGCACGCTGGGTCAGTAGCACCGTCAGCCCGCCAGCCCGCTCCACCAGCGGGACCAGCACGGCCGCGGGCACTCGACGCGCCGCCAGGCGCGAACGCAATTGCTGCGCGACCTCCGCCGTGGTGCGGGTCATCCACAACACCGCGTCATCGGCTGTCGTAGGTGCGGCCGCGAGCGCCTCCCGGATGCGTTGTTTCACGGGCCGGCGCCGACGTTCGTCACGCCACCCCCGGTCAGCGCTTGCGGATCCAGCAGCCGGCGCAGTTCCTCCACCGGCACGTCGGTCATTTCCGCGGCGACCTCCAGAATTGGCCGGCGCTCTGCATAAGCTCGCTTGGCAATCGCCGCCCCCTTCTCGTAGCCGATCAGCGGATTGAGCGCGGTCACGAGAATCGGATTGCGCTCGAGCGCAGCGCCCACGTGCGGCTGATCGACCGTGAACCCCGCGAGCGCATGCTCGGCCAGATTGCGGCATCCGATGCGGAGCAGGTCCAAACTCTGTATCAGATCATAGGCGATGACCGGCAGCATGACATTCAGCTGGAAGTTGCCAGATTGTCCGGCGATGGTGATGGCGGTGTCGTTGCCGATCACCTGGGCCGCCATCATCGCGACCGCTTCCGGAACCACCGGATTGACCTTGCCTGGCATGATGCTGCTGCCCGGCTGCAGCGCTGGGAGCGCTATTTCGCCGAGACCGGCGAGTGGACCGCTGTTCATCCAGCGCAGATCGTTGCAGATTTTCAACAAACTGACCGCGAGCACTTTGAGCAGTCCGGACAATTCAACCGCGGTGTCCTGGCAGGACAACGCCTCGAAGTAATTCATGCTGGGTCGAAACGGCAGTCCGGTGAGCGCGGCCAGCTGACGCGCGAACACGCCGCCAAACTCCGGCCGCGCATTGATGCCCGTCCCCACGGCCGTGCCGCCTTGTGCCAATTCGAGCAGACGCGGCAGAACCGCCGTCAGTCGATCGCGATTCTTGTCGATCTGCGCGCGCCACCCGGATAGCTCTTGGGCGAACGTGATGGGCATGGCATCCATGAGGTGCGTACGGCCGGTCTTCACGACACCGTCGAGTTCGGCGCCCCGGGCACGGAGCACCTCGCTCAAATGCGCTAGAGCGGGCACCAATCCATCCGTGAGCAGCACGGCAGCAGCGACATGAATGGCCGTCGGCACGACATCGTTGCTGCTCTGGCTCATGTTGACATGATCGTTCGGGTGCACCGGCTCACCGCAGCCGCGGCTCGCCAACGTCGCGATGACCTCGTTGACGTTCATGTTGCTGCTGGTACCCGAGCCGGTTTGGAACACATCGACCGGAAACTCCGCGTCATGCTGTCCGTCGGCAACCGCGAGCGCTGCATTCTGGACCGCGACCGCGATGGCATGCGGTAGATCGCCGAGTTCCGAGTTGGCGCCGGCCGCCGCATGCTTGATGAGTCCCATGGCGCGCAAGAAAGCCCTCGGCATCTTCAGGCCGCTCGAGGGGAAATTCTGAATCGCACGCTGGGTCTGCGCGCCCCACAGGGCCTCGGCCGGCACCGCCAGAGCGCCCATGCTGTCGCGCTCGACCCGCCTCAGAGGCTCGATGCGGCCGTCGAGCTCGCCGCGCGGGATGCTGCTGGTCATCGCGGCTAACTCCGCCGGTTTGAGGGTCTTTACGGTACTATCACCGCATTCTAACACCGAGCGCTCCTTCACCCCGATGACCTCCCCCACCCTCGAGGCGCTGTCTCCACTCGACGGCCGTTACGCCCGCAAGCTCTCGGCGGTGCGCCGCCTATTCAGCGAAGCAGGATTGATGCGCGAGCGGGTGCGGGTCGAATGTGCCTGGGTGCTGGCTCTCGCGGACGGCCCGGCGGCCCTGCCACTCACGTCATTACCCACGGCGGCACGTGACTGGCTCCGCGCCTTGCGCGACGCTCCGGAGACAGCCGACGTCGCCGCCATCAAACAAATCGAAGCACGTACCAATCACGACGTCAAGGCGGTCGAATATTGGATTCGAGACCAGTTGCAGAGTCGCGGCGCCGAAGCGCGCCAGCTCGAATGGGTGCACTTCGCTTGCACCTCGGAGGACATCAATAATCTCGCCTACGCGCTGATGCTTCAGGCAGCGCGGGGGCGGGTGCTGTTGCCGGCGCTCGATGCGATCGCCGCGACACTCGATGTCTTGCGCATTCGTCACGCCGCGGTGGGCATGCTGGCGCGCACCCACGGTCAAACCGCGACCCCGACGACGGTGGGCAAGGAATTCGCCAACGTCGCGGCACGCCTCCACCGACAGCGCGCGGGCCTCGCCGCCGTCGACATCCTGGGCAAGTTGAACGGCGCCGTGGGCAATTTCAACGCGCATGCGATCGCGCTGCCGGACCTCGACTGGCCGGCCTTCAGTGCCCGTTTCATCGAGGGACTGGGTCTCACACCGAACGCGCTCACGACCCAGATCGAACCGCACGACTGGATCGCCGAGTATTGTCATGCCGTGATGCGGACGAATACGGTGCTGCTCGATTTCGCCCGCGACATGTGGAGCTACATATCGCTCGGCTATTTCAAGCAGCG
>Ga0116226_10005338_pt1 | contig 11467 bp, 9 predicted proteins | sample S1TSphfallax_FD_89692 | JGI IMG/M metagenome (GOLD analysis project Ga0116226, IMG submission 89692) | Host-associated microbial communities from peat moss isolated from Minnesota, USA - S1T2_Fa - Sphagnum fallax MG | ecosystem: Host-associated > Plants > Peat moss > Unclassified | place: USA... | reverse complement strand
CCGCCTGTTCGACCGTTTCCGCACGGATCTCGGCAGCACCTACACCCCGGAAAGCAGCGCCGATGGCGATTTCGAGCTGCCCGGCTATGGCTATCTCTATGTCCAAGCGGTGACGCCGGCGGAAAAAGGTCCGCTTTTCTATAAGACGGTACAGGCGATCCTCGCCGATATCCGCGACCATGGCATCGAGGCGGACGAATTCACGCGGGTCGTCACCCCGATGATTGACAGCGAACTGCGGGCGGAGCAAGGCAATGCATTCTGGGCCGCCCAGCTTGCCGATCCCCGTTACGAAGCCTACGCTGAAGGGCGTGCCGCCGCGCTGCGTCACGCCACACCGGAGAGCGTCAGGAGCGCCATCCGGACATATATGCTCGATGACAAAAGCTGGAAGCTGGAGATCCGCCCCAATTAGGCGGCATAAGGCTCAATGCTCATCCCCCGAGGCGAAACGCTCTCTCAGCGCGTCATAGCGCCCATCTTCCTTCAGCTTGCGCAGGCCGCGATCGACCAGATCGCGCACTGCGCTCATATCCCGCTTGCGGGTGAAGGCCAGATAGACCGGCAAAGTGTCGATGGCCGGTTGGGCTGCCTCGATGGCCGGACCCGACCGCATGCGCGACATCGCCTCATTCATCTGCTGGATGGTCGAGAAGGCGGCGTCGATCCGCCCCGCCGCCAGCATGCTGGCCAGGCTTTCCGGGGAATTGACCATCTCGATCGAAGCGAACAAATTCTGCTCGACCGCTTCCTGATAGAGGCGGCCATGATAGCTGCCATTGACGATGCCAATTCTCTTGCCGCGCAGCAGATCGCGCCACCGGGCGCCATCGAATGGCTCGCCGCGCCGCACGAAGACATGCTCGCGATCGAGATAGATGGGTTCGTTGGAAAACAGCAACTGCTTCTCGCGCTCCGCCGTGCGGTAAATGGCGAACAGCCCATCGGCCTCACCGGTCCGGGTCTCCTCGAAACAGCGGGCCCAGGGCCTGGCATGGTAGGTGACGGACAGACCGCTTCCGGCAAGAGCCTCCATCAGCACCGCGGTGAACGGACCCTCGCCACCCTGCTGAAGCTTGACGTCGTCGGTGTCGAAGACGAGATCCTGGCCCGCCCGGGCCGGCGCGGCCAGCAGGGCGCACAGCGCCAGTCCCGCTAAACATTTCCCCACACGCATGGTCGCGGCTCGTCCCTCAGTGCGGATAGCGACGCACCAGCGCGTCGTAGCGCCCGTCTTCCTTCATTTTACGCAACTCCCGATCGAACCCGTCGCGCACCGCCGTCAGGTCGCGGCGGCGGGTAAAAGCGAGATAGACAGGCAAATTATCGATGGCCGGCTCAACCCGCTCGATGCGGTCGGCGTTGGCCGCGCGCGCCAGTGCATCGCGCATCGTATCGACAGTGGCGAAGGCGGCGTCGATCCGTCCCGCGCCCACCATGTCGATCAGGCTTTCATAAGAATTGACCGATATGATCGCGGCGAACATATGCTGCGATTCGGCCTCCGCGAACTTGCGGCCGTGCCAGGTGCCGTTGACAATCCCGACCCGCTTACCCCTGAGGGCATCGCGCCAGTCGGCGCCGGCGAGCACCCGACCTTTGCGGACATAGATATATTCCTCGGCGATATCGAGCGGCACTTCGGTGAACAGATATTGCCCCTCGCGCGCGGCATTGCGATAGAGGCCGAACATGCCGTCGACCGCACCGCTGCGGGTCTCCTCCAAACAGCGGACCCAGGGACGGATGCGGAAATCGGCCGTATAGCCGGCGCCGGCCAGCGCCTGCTGCAGCACGTCGGCCAGAAAGCCGGTCGCGACGCCGTCCTTGATCTCGAACCTGCTCGACAAATCGTCGGTGGCCAGGACCACCGTCCCTTGCCGGGCAGCCGCCGGCCAGCCGGCCAGAGACAGCCAGAGAGCGAGGACCGCATAGGTCATGAAACGGACAGGCACGCCGCACCCCTGGGACGCCATCAGATGAATTCCGCTGCCAGGCTCGCCGCGATGCTCCACATGCACAGCCCGATCAAGGCTTCCAATATACGCCAGGAAATCGGTTTGGACAGGATCGGCCGCAGAAAAGCCGCGCCATAGCCCAATCCGAAGAAGAACACCCAGGAGGCGCCCATGGTGCCCGCGACGAATTCGGCCTGATGACCGGGATATTGCTGGCCGATCGAGCCGATCAGCAACACCGTGTCGAGATAGACATGCGGGTTGAGCCAGGTCATCGCCGCGCAGACCAGCAGGGTCTTGGCCAAAGGCTGAGGCTCGCCCTGGCCCGGCATCATCGCCTCGCCGTCCCGCCAGGCGCGGCGGAAGCTCTTGACGCCGTACCAGGACAGAAAGCCGATGCCGAACACCCGCATGGCGACGGACAGCCAAGGCAGGCCGGCGATCGCCGCCGCCAGTCCGAATATCCCGGCCATCATCAGCACCGCGTCGGACAGGGCGCATAACAGGCAGACGAAGAAGACATGCTCGCGCCGCAATCCCTGGCGCAGAACGAAGGAATTCTGCGCGCCAATCGGCAGGATCAGCGACAGGCCCAACGAAAAACCGGCAAAGAGCGTGCCGATCATCGGCGCAATGTCTTGGCCAGGCCGGCGAATTCGGCGGTGACCTGGCGATAGAGATCGCGTTTGAACGGCACGATCAGCTCGACCAGTCTGTCGAACGCGACCCAGCGCCATTCGGCGAATTCCGGGTGCTCGGTCTCGATGGTGATATCCGCATCCTGCCCGGTGAAGCGCAGCGCGAACCATTTCTGCTTCTGGCCGCGATACCGCCCCTTCCAGGCCACGCCCAGCAGGTCAGGCGGCAACTCGTAGGTCAGCCAATCCTTGCTCTCGGCGATGATATCGGCGCGGGCGGTACCTATCTCCTCTTCGAGCTCGCGCAACGCCGCCTGCTCGGGAGTCTCGCCCTCGTCGATGCCGCCTTGCGGCATTTGCCACGCATCGCCCTTCTGGTCGAGCCGACGCCCGACCCACACCAGCCCCTCGGCGTTGAACAGCACCAGCCCGACGCCCAGCCTGTAGGGAAGACTCATGGCTCTGGCCTCACCAGCGCGCTGACGGGAACCAGGGTCACATTCTTCTCGGGAAAGCTGGCGATGAAGGCCAGCAGCCGCTCGAAACTGATCGGCCGGGCCTGAATATAGAGGATGGCGCTGCCGTCACGCTGGGCGGTGGCCAGCACACGGGCCAGCTTGGCGTCGATGGCGGTGCGGAACGGCGTCTCGTCGGCAACCAGAGTGACCTGGGCCGCCGCCGGCATCGCCTTGTCTTCGATGCCGACCAGCCCGTCGCCGACCAGCAGCAGGCCGCGATCCTTGAGCTCTTGGAGCATCAGCGGCCAACTCTCGGTGGCGGTGACCGGAGAGCGCAGAGGCGCGGCCAATCCGACATAGCCGGCGGCCTTGCCGAGTACGGTATCGAGATGGCCGATCGCCTCGCCCGGGGAATGGCTTTGCAGCACGGCCAGCGGACCGGCGTCATGGGCCGGGAAATTGACCGGTTCGAGCGGCAGATCGAGCAGCACCTCGTGGCCATCCTCGCGCGCCTTGCGCATCTGCTCGGACAGAGCGCCGCCATAGGGGCTGAAGGACAGGCTGACATCGGCCGGCAGCTTGGTGATCGCGGCATTGGTGCCGTCGGTCGACAGGCCGAGGCCGGTGACCACCACGGCGATCTTGGGTCCCTGCTTGGTCTGGGCCACCGAGACGGGGCGGGAATAGACTCTCCACGCCTCCCTGCCGCCGGCACGGATCGGCAGCGACCCGGCTGCGGTTTGGCGCAGCAGGTCAGGAACCGGCGCCGGGGCCAGTGGTTTGGCCGTTTCCTTGGGCGCCTGCAGCTGGGCGAAAGACGGGGGGGCGAGCGATTCGCCGCCCGGCGGAATCGCCGGTTCGTCCAGAGCGGGGGGTGGCGGCGGGGCGACGAAGCTCGAGGTCGGCGCAGCCGCGACCGGCGCGGCCGGCTTGGCGATATCCTTCGGCGCCGGGGGCTCGGTTGCGACCGTCTTCGGCTCGGGAGCCGGCGCCGTCGACGGCAGGGTGATCTGCGGCGGACCGGCGGCGGCGGGTTTATCCAGCGGCTTCTCTTCCGGCGACGGCGAGGCCGCGCTCGGCTGAGGCGCTAGCGGCATCTGAACCGGCGACAGAGCCGGCGCCTGGGCGGCGCCCGGCGGCTTGATCAGGGCATCATCCGGCTTCTCGCTGCCCGGCCGGGGCGGCATCGGCAAGGCGATGCGCGGGCCGTGGCTGAGCCGGTCGGCCAAATCGAGCGGCGTCTCGCCGGTGACCATGTACCAGCCGCCCAAGGTGACGACGATCAGGGTGAAGGGAACCAGCAGACCGTAAATAAGGGTGCCGCCCCAGCGGGAGCGTTGCTCGTCTCCCGGGGGCGGCAATAGGCGGTCGTCTGACGAAAAGGCCAGAGTCACGTCAGTTCGTGGTTTTGGCCGACGCGCCCTTATAGAGCGACAGGCCATGCAGCAGATCGATGGCCCGCGCCAATTGATAGTCGTTGGTCGGGTCGCCGAAATGGGTGAAGGCGTCGAGCGCGGCGTCGGCCGCCTTGTCCTTGTCCTTCTCGTCGCCGGCCTTGTCCTTGCCGCTATCGGACGGCTTGGCGTCCGCCTGGGGCGCACCCTTATCGTCGCTCTTGCCGTCCTTGTCCTTGCCGTCCTTCTTCTTCAGCGTGTCGTTCTTCAACGCACCCTTGAGGGAGGCTTCGGAGCGGAGCTGGCTGGCCGGCTGATCGATCGCCTCGACCTTCGATTGCTGGACCTTGATGTCGGGCTCGATACCGAGCGCCTGGATCGAGCGGCCCGACGGCGTGTAGTAGCGCGCCGTGGTCAGGCGGATCGCGCCGTAAGGCGGGAACGGCATGATGGTCTGCACGCTTCCTTTGCCGAAGCTCCTGGTGCCCATCAGAATCGCCCGGCGATGATCCTGCAGCGCACCGGCGACGATTTCCGAGGCCGAGGCCGAGCCGTCATTGATCAGCACCACCAGCGGCAGGCCATCGGTCTGGTCCTTGCCGCGCGCATCGTAGCGCTGGGTGTCCTCGGCGCGGCGTGAACGGGTCGAGACGACCTCCTTGCCATGCTCGAGGAAGGTCGCCGAGACCGACACGGCCTGGTCGAGCAGGCCGCCCGGATTGTTCCTGAGATCGAGCACGATGCCCTGTAGCTTGCCACCCGAATCCTTCTTCAGCTGATCCAGGCTCTTCTTCAGGCCCTGATCGGTCGATTCGACGAACTGGCTGATGCGGATATAGCCGACATTATCGACCAGCTTCGACCGCACGGTCTGGATCTTGACGACGGCGCGGGTCAGGGTCACGTCGAAGGGCGCCTGGCCCTCGCGGCGCACGGTGATCTTGATGTCGGTATTGACCGGGCCGCGCATCTTCTCGACCGCGTCATTGAGGGACAGGCCCTGCACCGGCTCGCCATCGATATGGGTGATATAATCGTTGGGGCGGATGCCGGCGCGCGCCGCCGGGGTGTCGTCGATCGGCGAGATCACTTTGACGAAGCCGTTATCCATGGTGACTTCGATGCCGAGACCTCCGAACTCGCCCTTGATCTGGACCTGCATGTCCTTGAAATTCTTGGCGTTCATATAGTTCGAATGGGGGTCGAGCGAAGTCAGCATGCCGTTCAAGGCCGCCTCGATCAGCTGATCGTCGGTGACCGGCTCGACATAATCGTTGCGGACCCGTTCGAGCACGTCGCCGAACAGTCCCAGCAACCGGTAGGTCTCGGGGCTGGTATTGGCGGTGGAGGGGTTCTTCGAATCGGCGGCATGCGCCAGGAACGGAGCGGACAGGGCCAGGGAGGCGCCCAGACCGACCGAGAGCAGAACTTTCCTAATCATCCAGAGACCTTTGCTTTGCGTGCCGTTAACCAGGGCAGCGGGTTGACGGGTTGACCGTTATGGCGCAATTCGACGTAGAGAATGGGTTTGCCCTCTCCCTGCTGCCCCATCACGCCGACCGGTTCGCCGGTGGTCAGATGCTGTCCGACCGTCCCGTCGATCCGGGCCATTCCGGCCAGAAGGGTATGATATCCCTCGCCATGCTCGATGATCAAGAGCAGCCCATAGCCGCGGAATGGGCCGGCGAAGACGATTTGGCCGTTATAGGGGGCGATCACCTGCCCGCCCGCCCGGGTCTCGATCGAAATACCCTTGGACAGGGACTGGCTTTCGTCGGTCTGGCCGAAGCGGACCACCACCCGGCCGCGCGCCGGGAAGGGCATCTCGCCCTGGGCCCGGCTGAACGGGCGATTGGCGCGCTCGGCCGCCTGGCGCTGGTCGGCGGCAGTCCGCTCGGCCGCGCGCGCCGCGTCCCGCGCGGCGGCCTGCGCCTTGGCCTGGGCCTCCTGCGCCAGTCTGGTCGCCGCGATCTCGGCCTGCTTGGCCTTCTTCAGCTCGGCCACTTCATGCTCGTGCTTTTCCTTGGCCGCCCTCTGCGCCGCGATCTCGGCTTCGTGGGCGGCCCGCTTGGCCTGCTCTTCGGCCTCACGCGCGGCTTTCTGCGCGGCGATCTCGGCTTCGTGCGCGGCCTTTTCGGCGGCGGCGCGGGCCAGCGCCTCCTGCTCGCGGCGCTTTCTTTCCTCTTCGAGGCGAGCCATGAGGTCTCTGAGATCCTCGGCCTCGCTGGCCATGGATTTCAGGCGCTGCTCGGCGCTGGCCCGCTCGCTCTCGGTCTGGACCTGGGCTTCCTGTTTCTTCTGATAGAGAGCAGCGAGGCGCCTATGCTCGGAATCCAGCCGGGCGGCGGCGGCGGCAATCAGCTGCTTTTGCTTGGCGATGTCGGATTTGACCGAGGCCAGGCTCTCGATATCGGCCTTGAGGCCGGCGACCTGCGCCTCGATGCGCGGCACCACATCCTTCAAGAGAATAGCGCTTCTGACCGTGTCGGCGGGCGAGGTCGGCTGGGCGATCAGCGCTTCGGTCGGGCGGAAGGCGAGCCGCTCGACCGCGGTCAGCACGCTGTTCAATTGCTGGCGTTTGAGATCCAGCGCGCGGGCTTTGTCTCGCTCGATGCCGGCAAGGTCGGCCATCTGGTTTTCCAGCTCGGACAGCCCGTCCTCATTCTCCTGCACACCGCGGGCGGCGGCGACCATCTCGGTGCGGACCTTCTCGGCCGCCTCGGCGGCCGCCTGGGCCCGTCGTTTGATCTCCTGCTGTTCCTGCTCGCCCTTTTGCAGCGCGGATTCCAGCTCCTTGAGACGGGCTTCCGGCTTGGGCGGATCGGCAGCCTCCCCCCGGCCGACCAGGGCCAGGAGGATCAGCGCAAAGAGGAGCTTATTCGCCGGCGACCGCACGTTTCACGGGTTCGCAGACCAGCAATGAACGGCCGGTCATCGCTTCGGGCTGGGGCAGGCCGAGCAGGGAGAGCAAGGTCGGGGCCACGTCGGACAGGCGGCCGTCGGACAAAGACGTGACCCCTGCCGGCGCATTGACCAGCACCACCGGCACGGCGCCGACGGTGTGGGCGGTGTAGGGTTCGCCGGTCTCGGGATCGGTCATCATCTCGACATTGCCGTGATCGGCGGTGACCAGCATGGTTCCCCCCCTCTTCACGATCGCCGTCTCCAGACGGCCGAGCGCACCGTCGATGGTTTCAACTGCCTTGATCGCGGCGGACAGAATGCCGGTATGGCCAACCATGTCGCCATTGGCGTAGTTGCAGACAATCAGGTCATAGGTGCCGCTCTCGATCGCCGCCACCAGCTTGTCGGTGACCTCAGGGGCCGACATTTCCGGCTGCAGATCATAGGTCGCCACTCTCGGGCTGGGCACCAGGATGCGGTCCTCGCCGGGATAGACCTGTTCCTCGCCGCCATTGAAGAAGAAGGTGACATGGGCATATTTCTCGGTCTCGGCGATGCGGAGTTGCCGCTTGCCGGCCTTCGACACCACCTCGCCCAGAATGTCCGACAGCGTCGCGGCCGGGAACAGAGCCGGGAACAGCGGATTGAGCTCGCTCGAATAGTCGGCCATGCCGAGGCAGGCGGCATAGGCCGGCAAGGGCGCGCGCTCGATGTCGGTGAAAGCGGGGTCGGCCAGCGCATGCAGGATCTCACGCGCCCGGTCGGCGCGGAAATTGCCCATCAGCAGCCCGTCGCCGGACTGGATGCCGTCATAATCGCCGATCACCGCCGGCAGGACGAATTCGTCGGTCTTGCCGGCCTGGTAGGAGGCGGCGATCGCAGACAGCGCGTCGTCCGCCTTTGGGCCTTTGGCGGAGCGGATGGCGTCGGCGGCCAGACTCACGCGGTCCCAGCGCTTGTCGCGGTCCATCGCATAGTAACGGCCGCCCACAGTGGCGATCTTGACGTCATGGCCGGCGATGTCGGCCAGGAACGTCCGCATGAAACCTTCCGCCGACGAGGGCGGGGTGTCGCGGCCATCGAGGAAGGCATGAACGCGCACCGGCACGCCGGCGTCGGAAATGATCCTGGCCAGCGCCGCCAGATGATCCTGATGGGCATGCACGCCCCCCGGAGACAACAGACCGAGCAGATGGAACACGCCGCCGGCCGCCTTGACCGCGGCAATGGCGGCGGTCAGCCCGGGATTCCTGGCCAAGGACCCGTCCTTGATCGCCTGATCGATGCGCGGCAGATCCTGCATCACCACCCGGCCGGCGCCGAGATTCATGTGGCCCACCTCGGAATTGCCCATCTGACCATCCGGCAAACCGACGGCGAGACCCGAAGTCTCCAGCAGCGCATGCGGCGCGCTGTCCAGCAGATGATGCCAGACCGGGGTCCTGGCCATCTCGATGGCATTGTCCTGTTTGTCGTGGCGGTGGCCCCATCCATCGAGGATGCAGAGCAGAACCGGGCGGGGTGGGGCAGCAAAAGCTGAGGGAGACGTCGTCATGATGCGGCCTTTATAAAACGCGCTGAAACCATTCGCTACCGAAAGGCGATAAGGGGGAAACAAAAGCAGGATATCGTGCCACCATGATGCTGAAAACCTGCGCTCTCATTCTCGCCGCTGTGACCATTTTCGGCCTCAATGCCTCGGCCGACGAGGTCCCGCCCTTGATGCTGCCGCCGGCGGCGATGACGATGGAGGGCGCCCGCCATGCGCTCGACCGTCTGACCTTCGGCCCCAGGCCGGGTGAGATCCAGGCGGTGCACGATATCGGCGTCAATCGCTGGATCGCCCTGCAATTACACCCAGCCTCCATTCCCGAGCCGGCGGCCCTGACCCAGGCCCTGGCCGCGCTGCCCAACACCCAGCGGTCCGACGCCGAGCTCTACCGGCAGGAGGTGACGCTTCGCCGCGACAAGTCCGATGACGGGCAGGAGGAGCGCAAGGCTTTCACCAAATCGGTGACCCAGGATGTGATGACCGCCCATCTCGACCGGGCGCTGCTGACCGACCGTCAGCTGCAGGAAGTGTTGACCAATTTCTGGTTCAACCATTTCAACGTCTTCCTCAATAAGGGCTTCGACCATGTGTGGGTCGGCAATTACGAGAATGAGGCGATCCGTCCTTATGTGCTCGGCAATTTCCGGTCCCTGCTCGAGGCCACGGCGCGCCATCCGGCCATGCTGTTCTATCTCGATAATTGGCAGAATACGGCGCCAGGCAGCGCCGGCGCGAAAGGCAAGCAGGATGGGCTGAACGAGAATTACGCCCGCGAGCTGATGGAGCTGCATACGCTGGGCGTCGATGGCGGCTATTCGCAAAAAGACGTCACCGAGCTGGCCCGCATCTTCACCGGCTGGGGCCTCAAGACCCGCCCCGAGCGCGGCGCCTTCCGCGGCGATGTCCGGAAACCGGATTTCACCTTCGCCTTCGACCCCTCGCGCCATGATGTCGGCGACAAGCAGTTCCTTGGCTTCACCATCAAGGGCCAAAGCGGCGGCAATGGCTGGCAGGAGGTCGAACAGGCGCTTTCGATCCTCGCCACCCACCCGGCGACGGCCAAGCATCTCTCCTTCCAGCTGGCGCAATATTTCGTCGCCGACCAGCCGCCCCCGGCTCTGGTCGATCGTATGGCGCAGACCTGGATCAAGACGCGCGGCGATTTGACCGCGGTGATGCGCACCCTGCTGGAAAGTCCGGAATTCTGGGCGCCCGACATGGCCAACAGCAAATATAAGACGCCCTTCGAATATGTCGTCTCCGCGCTGCGCGCCGCGCAGGTGACACCCAGCGAACCGCAGCCGCTGTTCGGCCAGTTGCGCCAGCTCGGCCAGCCGATTTACGGGATCGAAACGCCGGACGGCTATAAACAGATCGAGACCGCCTGGCTCAATCCGGATGCGATGGCGCGCCGCCTGTCCTTCGCCACAGCGCTGGGCTCAGGCCGTCTGGGCAAGGACCAGATTTCGATCGACGAAGCCAAGCTGCGCAGCACGCTCGGCCAGACTCTGACGCCTCAGACCGAGAAGGCGCTGGCCTCCGCCGATCCGAGGCTGCGCGTGGCACTCCTCCTGGGCAGCCCCGATTTCATGTATAGGTGATGCGATGAACCGCCGACATTTTCTGTTCTGTGCAGGCGCGGCTTTGGCCCTGCCCTTCGGCCGGGCCGGCTGGACATTGCGGGCTGCCGAGACCGAGGGCGGCCACAAGCGGCTGGTGGTGATCTTTCTGCGCGGCGCGGTGGACGGCCTGTCGGTCGTGGTGCCCTATGGCGAAGACGCTTATTATGGCGCGCGCCGCTCGATCGCGCTCAAACCGCCCGGCCGCGAGGGCGGCGTTCTCGACCTCGACGGCCATTTCGGCCTGCATCCGGCGCTGGCTTCCCTGATGCCGCAATGGCATGCCGGCAGTCTGGCCTTCGTCCAGGCCTCGGGTTCGCCCGACCCGACCCGCTCGCATTTCGATGCCCAGCTTTACATGGAGAACGGCACGCCCGGACGAGGTGCTACCTCGGATGGCTGGCTCAACCGGCTGCTGGGCGTGCTGCCCGGTCCGCATGGACCCGCCCAGGCCTTGTCCTTCGGGCCGCAGATGCCGCGGATTCTCTCCGGGCCGCAGCCGGTCGCCAATATCGCCCTCGGCGAGGCTGCCGAGAAGCCGCTGGCGGTGGATCGTCCGGCCGTGTCGCAGGCCTTCGCTCAGCTTTATGGCGGCGACGACAAGATGAGCCGCACCTTCCAGCAAGGCGTCGCAGCCCGCCAGCAGATGGCGGCCGATATGGCCGGTATGAGCGACGAGCACGAGCAGATGGCGGCCAATAACGGGGCGCCGCTGCCGCAGGGCTTTCCCGACGATGCGGCGCGGCTGGCGCGCATGATGCGCCAAGACCCCTCGATCCGCGTGGCCTTCCTGGCCCTGGGCGGCTGGGACACGCACATCAACCAGGGCAATGCCGAAGGCCAGCTGGCCAATCGGTTGAAGCCGTTGGGCGACGGCTTGTCCAAATTGGTCACCGGCCTGGGGCCTAGCTTTCAGGATACATTAATTGTCGTGATGTCCGAGT
>Ga0116226_10005337_pt1 | contig 11467 bp, 8 predicted proteins | sample S1TSphfallax_FD_89692 | JGI IMG/M metagenome (GOLD analysis project Ga0116226, IMG submission 89692) | Host-associated microbial communities from peat moss isolated from Minnesota, USA - S1T2_Fa - Sphagnum fallax MG | ecosystem: Host-associated > Plants > Peat moss > Unclassified | place: USA... | reverse complement strand
GTCCTCACTCCAATTTCGGATAGGGGCCCGTACCGCCCGCCGCAATGAAGCGATCAATACGGTCCGTCAGCACCGGCAGCGGCACCGAGCCGAGTTCGAGCACGGTATCGTGGAAGGCGCGTAGATTGAAATTCGCACCCAGGGCCGTTTCTGCCTTGGTGCGCTCTTTGCGGATGGCATCTTCGCCGAGATAGTACGCCAGAGCCTGAGCGGGCCAGGCAATGTAGCGATCAACCTCCGTTTCGATCTCGTGTTGTGGAAGCGCGGTGTATTTCATCAAGTAGTCGATGGCGTGCGCACGGCTCCACCCCTGCGAATGAATGCCCGTATCGACGACCAGTCTCGCAGCGCGCCAAATCTGGTAGTTCAGCATGCCGAAGCGATCGTACGGCGTCTCATACATGCCCATCTCGAGCCCCAGCCATTCGCAATACAAGGCCCAGCCCTCGCCGTAGGCCGATAGATAGGTGTGCTGCCGAAACTCGGGTTGTTGTTCGTGTTCGAGCGCCAGCGGTATCTGGAAGGCGTGCCCCGGTGCGGACTCGTGCAGCGTCAGCGCAGTGAGGTTATAGAGTGGGCGGCTCGGTAGATCATAGGTGTTGACCAAGTACAGTCCCGGCCCACCGCGTCCCGCCGTATAAAAAGGCGCTAGATCCGGCGGCACCGGCTCGATGGCGAATCGGGCCCGTGGCAAAAGTCCGAAGTATTGCGATGCCTTGCCGTCGAACCGTTTCGCGATCCAGGCGGCGCGCATCAACAGCTCTTCGGGCGTCTTGGCTTGGAAGCGCGGATCGGTGCGCAGCGATTTCAAGAAGGCCGGAAAATCGCCCGCGAATCCGGTTTCCTGCATCACGCCAAGCATGGCGGCGTGCAGGCGGGCCACCTCCGACTCGCCGAACGCATGGATGAGAGTGGGGTCCTCATCCAGTGTCGTGAATTCGCGGATTTTGGCGCGATAGTAGGCGCGCCCGTCCGGCAGATCGTAGGCAGCAAGCGAGGTCCGGGTTCCCGGCACGTATTCGTCTCGAAAGAACGCCAATAGCTCCACGTACGTCGGCTGAACCACATCGCGAATGATGTGGATGGCCTGCGCGCGCAGCTGCGCCTTGTCGGCGTCGGGCACGCCCGGCATGTCCTTGAATGGCGTGTAGAACAGACTGTTCTCTGGACTGGCATCGGTGACCGTGGTGATTGATGCGTCGCGGCCGGCGAGCGTGACGCGCGGCGGGGTGAAACCACGCCGCAAGCCGGCACGCATTTGCGCGATCTCCTCGTGGAAGTACCGCGGGATGTCCTGCATCTGGCTGAGCCAGTTGCGGTAATCCTGAACGCTGCGGAAGGGTCGACGCGCGGTATAGCCAAGATCCGTCCAAAAGGTCGTGTCCGAGTTGGCCGGCATCTCGAAATCACGATATTGCTGATTGGCTATGAGGGTGGCGATTTGCGGGCGGTAAATGTCGTAATTCAATTGTTCGTTGGGGGACAGCTCGGAGCGTGGGATGGCGTCGAGCTTTTGCATCACGTCCTGCCAGGTGCGAAGGCGCATGGCCTGGCTCGACGCGTCCATCTTCGGCAGATGATCCTGAATCGGTCTGCTGGCATCTTCGTCGTCCGGGAATTGCTGTTGACGCCAGGTCCATTCGCTCGTGTAGATCGCGGCCAAGCGCGCATCGGCGTCGAGCGGCTTCGGCGCTGCCCCAGCCAGGCTGGCAGTCACTGCACAGAGCGCCGTCAGTGCCCCAGAGACCGCCGCACGCATTGTGCTCACGTCGAGGTCTCCTTGGCGAGCATGGCGATCACGGCGGCCCGTGCCATCGATGAGTGGACGGGTAACGCCAGCACGTCCCCGGCTTGCGCCCAATCGAGCGCGATGTGTGCCGCCTCGACTTCGGTGTCGGCCATCGGCAATGCGTGGGGCGGCAATCCTCGTCGCTCGAGCGCGGCGCGGATGATGCGCGGGACTTCCCCCGGGGCTCGGCCGCGCAGTTGGGTTTCGTTTTCCTTGACCACCACCAATGCCGGTTCAAACTCGGCGACCACGCGGGTCAAATCCTCGATATCGGCGTCTTTGCGATTGCCGGCCTGGCCCAGCAACAAGCCGAGGCGGCCGGTGCTTCCGCGCACATGTTCGGCAACCCTGAGGAATCCGCGCAGGCCATCGGCATTGTGCGCGTAGTCGACGAGCACCGTTGCGCCGCGCACCTTAAAACGCATCAAACGACCGGGGTTGTCCGCGATGTCGGCACCGAATGTTGCGAATACAGAGGCGATGGTCACGGGCGCGATGCCGAGAGCGACGGCGACCAGCGCGGCCCCCGCCAGGTTGGCGATGTTATAGGTCGCACTGCCGCCCATCGTCAGGGGCATCGCGGCAATGTGTCCCAGGTCGTGCTCGGCGCCGCCATCAGACACGATCAAGTGTCCTTCCCGGACCGCGCAAGTCGGAGCGCCGCGCGCGCGATGCTCCTGCAATGCGCCGGGATTCGGACTCACCGAGAACCAGCCGACCGGCGGCAGTCGGCCACCGCGCCGCGCGATGGCGTCAAGGTGGCTACGCAGATGTGCATCGTCGGCATTCAATACCAATAGACCATTCGTCGCGACCACGGCCGCTACCGCGAATTTCGCCTGCGCGATGCCCTCGAGATCGTCGATGCCGTATTCGCCGAAATGGTCTGGGCTCACATTGGTGATGACGGCGGCGCGCACTTGCGATATCGCTATGCCACGCCGCAGGATGCCGCCGCGCGCCGTTTCGAGAATGGCTGCCTGCGTGCGCCGTTCGCGCAGGGCGAGCCTCGTACCCGCGGGCCCCGAATAATCGCCCACCGCGAGCGTTGCCTGATCGAGGAACACGCCATCGGTGCAATTGTACGCAGTGTGCCAGCCGTGTTCGCGCGCGCATGCTGCCAGCAGTCGGACGGTCGTCGTCTTGCCATTGGAGCCGGTGACGATTGCCGTGGGAATGTCATGCAATTCTTCCCACTGCACATCGACGAGGTCAGGCAGGGCGTCGAGCCAGAAATTGCGCGCGCCGGTGCCGGCGCCCAGAGTCAGTTCGGCGTCGTCGATGAGGTAGGGTAACGATCGGGCTGTGGCCGCAGCCAGCAATGCCCGCAGCCGTGGCCGGCCCTCGCGGGCGCTCAGTTGCGCGAAGCGCGCGAGGGCAGCCGATTCTTCGAGCACCGGTTGTGGATCAGCGGTGGGATCGTCTCTATCCGCGGCGGCCAGTACGGCTGCGTCGATCAACGCGCGTTCGAGACCGTTCCACCGGACCGGCTCGCGTTCGATGAGCGCGGCGCACACGGCCCATTCGTTCACTTCGGTGGCCAGAAATAATTGATCGCACGGTGCCGCGATGGCAAGCGAGACGCCGCCCAAGTGGCGCCGCGCGGCGGTCGCTCGTCCCGCCCAGCCGAGATGCAGCGCGGCGCGCTCCACGCGGCGACGCCAGCCGGCGATCAGCGCGTCGCCGGTCGTGCTCGGCCGTGCGAGCGGGTTGCCCGGCGGCTCGAGCGCGGTGCCCGGCAGTTCGAGCACTGCGCGCGGCAGCTCGAGCACCGCGCCCGTAGACGCAAAGAACAAGTTGGCACCGGTGAGGCGCCGCGAGTCCTCGAACGGCAGGGGAAGCGACGCGTTCAGTCGCCGCTCTCGGGCGCAACGCTGATGCCGCGTTCGTCGCGAATGAATCCCTCGAGCTTGAAGTCCGCGACGGCCTCGGCGGGCGTCGGCGCGGTCAGGTAACGGTGCACTCCCGTGCTCGGCTCCGCGCCGCCGCTCATACCGGCGCGCATTCCCACGCCCGCCACGGCCCCCTCAGCGCCCGCGCCCGGCACCGGTGCACCCGCGGGTGCGCCGCTCGGCTTGAACTTCGTGATCTGTTTCCACGAGCGGGCGAGGGCATCGGCGAAGATCAACACCAGGTCGCCGGCTTCTCCCATGCGCAAAGCGGCCTCGATGGCCTCCTGTTCATCCGGAATAATCGAAATCGCGGCGTCGGAAACTCCCGCGTCGCGCAGCGCCTGGGCCTGAATCCTCGGTACTTCGTCCGGTCCCCGGTCGCGCGTGTTGTCGTCGCGGCGGCAGATGTAATGATCGAAGCGACCCGCGACGGCCTGCGCGATCGCCACCAGATCCGCATCGCGCCGGTCGCCGGGGCCCGCGAGCACGACGATGCGCCGGCCGGTGACGTCGAGCCTTCGGGCCAGATCGGCCATCATCCCGACGGCGTGCGCATTGTGCCCGTAGTCGAACAGCACCTTGAAGGGGTGCTCGTTGAACACGTTCATGCGTCCGGGTGCCTGAAAGAAAGTCGAGTCGAACGTGCGCAGTCCCTGACGGATCGCATCGAGTTTGATGCCGAGCGAAAAGGCCATGGCGGCGGCGAACATCGCATTTTGAACGTTGTGCGTGGCGCGGCCCTCGAGTGTCGCCGGGATCAAATGCGTCCACAGGAGCGGGATGTGGCCGCCCTTGTCGTAGAGGGTAATCATCTGACCGTTGACACCGGCCTCCAGGGCGCACGCGCGGCCGCCGGCCCGGATGTGCTCACGCACCAGCATGTGCTGGGGATTCATGGTCACGTAACAGAGGGTTTTCGCCTCGGTGTGGCCGGACATCTTGAGCACGAGTTCATCATCCGCATTCAGCACCGCGCAGTCGGTGGCGACTTCGACCACGATGCGCTTCAGTTCGGCGAGCTGCTCGAGCGTGTCGATGCCCTTCAGACCAAGGTGATCTGATTGAACGTTCAAAACCCCACCAACATTGACCTCGCGCACACCCATGCCGGCGCGCAGCAATCCGCCGCGTGCGGTCTCGAGGATGGCCATGTCGATCTGCGGATCGGCCAATACCATGCGCGCCGCAACGGGACCGGTCATGTCACCCTGCACCGTGCGCTGGCCATCGATATACACGCCGTCCGTCGTCGTGAGCCCCGGCGTGTAGCCGGCCATCTTCGTGATGTGGGCCAGCATCCGAGCGGTCGTGGTCTTGCCATTGGTGCCGGTGATCGCCGCGATCGGCACCTTGGCGGCGGCACCCGGCGGGAACAGCATGCTGACCACCGGCGCGGCCACGTCGCGGCCCTTGCCTTCGCTCGGTGCCACATGCATGCGAAAACCGGGCGCCGCATTGACCTCGCAAATGCCGCCACCGATGGTCCGGTAGCTCTCCGTGATGTCCTTCGACAGAAAATCGACGCCACCGACGTCGAGGCCGATGGCGCGCACGGCACGCTCCGCCATCTCGCGATTGTCGGGGTGGATCACGTCGGTCACGTCCGTGGCCGTGCCGCCCGTGGAGAGGTTCGCGGTCGAGCGCAGGAACACCACCTGGCCGGGCGGCGGGATCGATCCGGCCTCGAGGCCGACGCGCGCGAGCATCTTTTGCGCCTGTGCGTCGAGTTCCAACCGCGTCAGTACCTTCTCGTGGCCAACGCCGCGACGGGGGTCTTGATTGACGATGTCGATGAGTTCGACGATGGAATGCCGACCATCGCCGACGACATGCCCCGGCGTGCGCCGCGTCGCCGCCACGAGCTCGCCGTTGACCACCAACAGACGGTGATCGTCGCCTTCGAGGAACGTCTCGACGATCACCGACCGCGAGTGCTCTGCGGCGATCAAGTACCCCTGCGTCACCTCGTCGTCCGTGGTGAGACGGATGGAGATGCCGCGGCCGTGATTGCCGTTGTAGGGTTTGGTCACGACCGGGAAGCCGATGCGGCGCGCGGCGCGCACGGCTTGCCTCTCGTTTTGTACGAGTTCCTGCTTCGGCACGGGCAACCCCAGCGTCGCCAATATCTTGTTGGTTTCTTCCTTATCGCTGGCGAGTTCCACCGCGATGTGCGACGTGCGGCTCGTCACCGTGGCTTGGATGCGCTGTTGGAACTTGCCGTGCCCGAGCTGCACCAACGATTGGTCGTTGAGCCGCAGCCACGGGATATCCTGGCGTTCGGCGGCCCGCACCAGAGAGGACGTGGAGGGACCCAGCGCGCGCCGCTGCGCGAAGCGGATGAACTCGTCGCGCGCCTCGTCCCAACTCCAGTCGCCAGGCACGGAATCGGCCGGTCGCAGCGCGGCCGGCAGCAGCGAGCACAGCAACTTGAGTCCCAGATCGGCCGCGGCGATCCCTTCGTCGCGCTGCGCGTATTCGTAGACGACGGTATAGATCCCCGGCTGGCCGGTGCTGCGAGTCTTGCCGAAGGTCACCTCCTCGCCGGCCATGTTCTGCAGTTCGATGGCGACATGCTCGAGCACATGCCCGAGCCATGTGCCGTCATTCTCGCGCATGCGCCGGTAGAACCCGCCCGGCTCGCGGTACGAGCATCCATGTTCCGATAAGCCGGGCAGCGCGCCAGCAAGCGCATCGACGAATTCCGGTCCGAGGCGGCCGGTGGGCCAGGCCTCGAGGTCACCCAAGTCAAGTTCCAGACGAATGACGGGGAATCGGGCGTAGAGAGACGGACCCACGTAAACGGAACGATCGATGATGCGCATGGCAGTCCTTCGCCGCGTCGCTGCGGCGGTTATTCCTTTGCCTGAACCAGTCCACCGGCTGCCGCCAACCGTGATTTGAGGTCAAATGTCGCACCCGTGACCAGAACGTGCAACTTAAGCCCGAGCATGCACACGGGTTGGCCCTCGCCGGCCTCCGCGATGGAAGAATAGCTGACGTCGGACGCATCGACGATGGTGGCGCCGCCGCTGCCCTCGACTTCGATCACCTCGTCTGGGCTGATGAATGCGGCCGTGTCCTCGTCCAGACCGATACCGATCGCAAACGGATTGTAGGCAAGCGCCGTGATGAGACGACCGAGCCGGTCGCGCTGGCGGAAGTGTTGATCGATGATGAATCGATTGGTCAGTCCCAGCCCGGGCGCGAGGCGCACGCTGCCTGAGATCACCGAGGAGCCATCGTCGCCGAAGGCAATCATGTGTTCGCTCAAAATGCTGGCCCCCGCGCTCGTCCCGCCGACCGTGACGCCGTGGGCATTGCGCATGCGGATCAGCTTGGCGACGGGCGTGCCCCCCAGCAAGGTCGTCAGACGCAGTTGATTGCCGCCCGTGAAGAATATGCCGGTGGCTTCCTCGATCCGCCGCAGTCGGCCCGCTTCCTGGCAATCGCGGCGCGTGTCGAAATCCATCACGGCGACTCGGGCCGCGCCCAAGTCCCCGAAGATCCGCTCGTAACGCGGTCCGGTTTCGTGCATGCGGCTCGCGGTGGGAATGACGACGATGTTGGCGTTTTGCCCACCCGAGACCCGCAAGAAGCGCTCCAGGATGTCGCGATCGTTCTCCTTGTTTTCGGCACCGCCGATGGGGACGAGCCAACCCCGAGTCCCACCGTGAGGGATTTTGCTTGGCATTGGGCTGCTGCGCCTCCTCCGCGCTGCGGGTCAACTGACGCGGGCGATGTTGCCCGACGTCAGTCTAACAGGCCGGTGGGCGGTGCCGGGCGCGGCGCGAACGAGTGTGAGCGCACCGCGAGCCCTTGCGCACGGCGACGCCGGGAATTAGAGTTTCCGGCACGTGAAATATCGCCATCGTGTCCTTTTCCTACTGGCGACATTGTCGGTCATCACCTATCTCGATCGGGTCTGCATATCGATCGCCGGTCCGCGGATTCAAGACGAATTTCACTTGGGCCCTGCGCAATGGGGTTTGGTGACGAGCGCATTCGCCATCTCGTACGCGCTGTTCGAGCTGCCGAGCGGCTATCTCGCCGATCGATTCGGCGCGCGAGCCATGCTCGTGCGCATCGTGCTGTGGTGGTCGCTGTTCACGACGCTGACTGGCTGCGCCGGCAAGCTGTGGTCGCTCGTGGTGGTCCGGTTCTTGTTCGGTGCCGGTGAGGCGGGGGCTTATCCAACGGCGGCCACCGTGGTGTTTCGCTGGTTTCCCGTCACGGAACGCGGGCGCACGTTCGGCGTGGTGCTGCTGTGTGGGCAGTTGGGCGGCGCCATTGCGCCGTTGCTCATCGTACCGCTGCAGATGCAGTTCGGCTGGCGCGCCTCGTTCTATGTATTCGGTGCCGTCGGCGTGTGTTGGTCCGCCGGTTGGTGGCGCTGGTACCGTAATTCACCGCGAGAAAAGGCGGGCATCACCGTGGCTGAACTGACGGAAATCGGACCGCCGCCGGCAGCGTCCGCGCACGGCCTGCCGTGGCGCGCGCTCGCGGCGAACCGCAGCGTCGGCGCGCTGATGGCGGCAACCTTCGGGTACCTATATGCGTACTACTTTTTCTTGTTCTGGTTGCCGACGTACCTCGTGCGCGAGCGCGGATTTACGGAAAGTCAGACGCGACTGTCGGCGCTGCCATTCGTTCTCGGCATCCTGGCCAACTTGAGCGGGGGGCTGGCCCGAGATGCGGCCGTGCGGCGCTTTGGACCCACTTGGGGTCCGCGTAGCATCGGGGTATTGGGCTTGGGCGTGGCGGCGGGGTCTGCCGTGGCGGCGCTCGCGAGTGGGTCGGGTTATGGGGCACTCGGCTGGTTGGCGCTTTGCTACTCGGGCATCACCTTCCAGCAACCGACGGTGTTTTCGACCTGCGTTGACATCGGGCGGCGGCATGCGGGCGCGGTGGCGGGCTGTATGAACACGGCGGGCGCCGTGGGCGGGCTGTTGTCGTCCGCGATATTCGGCTACCTCATCGAGCGCTTCGGCGGCTACGATGCGGTGCTGTTGTCCATGGCGGTGATCCTCGCGGCCGGTGCTACGCTGTGGCTGTTGATCGATGCAACCGAGGTGCTCGAGGAATGAGACGCAACGAAGCGATGGCGGGAAACACGTTGGCGAGATGGCGTGCCCTGTGGGCTTGCGTCGTGGTGGTAATGGCTCTCGCCCTCTATGGCGCAACCGGTGCTACGGCGGCCGTCGCGGCCGAGCCCATCCCGATCAAGGTCGTGGTCGTCTCGATGTTCGAGGTGGGCAAGCTCACCGGCGACAAGCCGGGCGAGGCGCAGTTGTGGGTCGAACGTCAGAGGCTCGATCATGCGTTGCCGTTTCCGTTGGGCGAATACGAACTGCGCATGAACGATGCGGGGCTGTTGTTGATCTGCACGGGCGGCGGCATCACCAATGCGAGCACGTCCATCATGGCGCTCGGACTCGATCCGCGGTTCGACTTGTCCAAGGCGTATTGGCTGGTGGCGGGCATCGGGGGCGGTGACCCGCTCGATGTGTCGCTCGGCACGGCAGCGTGGGCCAAACACGTGGTCGACGGCGATCTGCTCTACGAAATCGATGCGCGCGAGATTCCCGCGGATTGGCCGTACGGCATGTTGCCGCTGGGGGCCAAGAAACCGAACGACAAGGCCAACGGCTGGACCGTGGATACCATTCACTATGCGTTGAATCCGGCGCTGGTCGAGTGGGCCTATTCGATCACCAAGGACCATCCTGTCGCGGACAGTCCCGGCATTGCGAAGTTTCGGCAGCAGTTCGCGGGCTACCCCGCGGCGTTGCGGCCACCGTTCGTGACCATCGGCGATTCGCTGTCCGCCAGCAAGTACTGGCATGGGGAGCACATGAACCAATGGGCCAACGATTGGGTCAAGCTGCAGGCCGGTAAGGATGCCAATTTCATGATGTCGAACATGGAGGACAGCGGCACGCTGACGGCGCTGCGGCGGCTGTCGCGGGTGGGCAAAGTGGACTTGGCGCGCGTGCTGGTGTTACGCACGGCCAGCAATTATACGATGCCGCCGCCTGGCAAGAGTGCGGCCTGGAGCACCACGGCCGAGTACCCCGAAGAGGGCCTGCCGGCGCTCGAAGCGGCCTACCAGGTCGGTAACCGTGTGGTGCAGGCGCTCATCGCAGGTTGGCCGACATACCGCGAGGTCATTCCCGGTCATTGACCGGGTGCGGTCGATTGTAGTAACGTTTATACATGCGTATCACGACCCTCTCGAGCCGGGAGTTCAACCAAGACACCAGCCGTGCCAAGAACGCGGCTCGGGAAGGGCCAGTATTCATCACCGATCGCGGCACGCCCGCGCACGTGTTGCTCAGCATCCAGGAGTATCGGCGCTTGACGGGCGGGCACGGCAGCATCATCGATTGTTTGGGGTTGCCGCCCGGCGTTGAAGATGTCGATTTTGAGGTTCCGCGGCTCAAGGATCTGGCACGGGCGGCTGACTTCACTTGAATGTACCTGCTCGATACCAATGTGATTTCCGAGTTGCGCAAGGCGCGATCCGGGAAGGCCGATCCGAACGTGGCGGCGTGGGCCCGCAGCGTACCGGCGGCCAGTCTTTTTTTATCTGTAATCGTCATCCAAGAACTGGAAATCGGTGTCCTGGCGGCGGAGCGGCACGACGCCATGAAGGGGGCGATATTGCGCACGTGGCTTCACGAATCGGTACTGCCTAATTTTTCTGAGCGTATTCTGATCGTCGACACGGCTGTCGCGCTGCGCAGCGCCGCTCTGCATGTCCCAGACCCGCGACCGATTCGAGACGGTCTGATTACGGCGACTGCGCTAGTTCATGGCATGTCTGTCGTGACTAGAAACGTGACGGATTTCGAACCCACCGGCGTTCCGGTCATCAATCCGTGGAACGAGTCGTGAGGCACACCTGGTAATGCCTGCATAGGAATCCATAGCTCACCGGCTTCGTCGCATCGAGTGACGCCCAGCCTTTCTTCTGGAATCGTTGCGCGAACTCGGCCACGCGCCGGTCGTAATCGGCGAGCAGCCGCTGCTTCGTCGGCGCATCGAGGAACGAGTAATAGAGCGAGTTGCGGCCGAGCTTGACGATTTCCTCCCACGACAGATTGAACTCCTTGACGGCCACGTAGAACTCATCGCTCATGTTCGAGTCCCACATGCCGCGGTCGTCCGTCGACAGGGCAACCGGTATGCCGGTGCGCAGGTACTCGGGGAACGGGTGCTGTGAGTAGTCGCTCACGTACTCGAGCAGCAGATTGCTGATGAGATTGATCTCGACGAGGTACGGCCCATAGCGCATGAGGCGCATGGTATCGGGATCGGTGATGAGGTTGACGCCGTGACCGATGCGCTGCGCACCGAGCAGCAGCGTATCGCGCACGTGAAAGTTTGGCTCATCCACCTCGCCCGCATGGATGGATAAATTGATGTCGGGGTAGTGATGGCGCAACTCCCGCAGTACCGGCAGGAATCGCAACGGATAGCCCTTGTCGTTGTCTTCGCGACCCACCATGTTGACGCCGACGTAGAGATCGCGATAACGATCCGTGATCGCGTACAACTCGCGCAGCCGCGCCTCGGCGTCGGGTGTAAAGCGCAGCAGCGAATTTTGGAAGCGCACCTCAACGCCGGTAGCCTTGGCCGCCGGAGAGGCGAGGAAAGCGCGGTAGATCGCGACCACCTCGTCGACGCTGTAGGGGGAGCCGTCCGGTTTGAGCGCTCCCTCGGCGCCTTGCTGCGTTTCGAGATAGACGACGCCCTCGGCGCCGAACGCCTGCATATTGCGCAGCAG
>Ga0116226_10005336_pt1 | contig 11469 bp, 9 predicted proteins | sample S1TSphfallax_FD_89692 | JGI IMG/M metagenome (GOLD analysis project Ga0116226, IMG submission 89692) | Host-associated microbial communities from peat moss isolated from Minnesota, USA - S1T2_Fa - Sphagnum fallax MG | ecosystem: Host-associated > Plants > Peat moss > Unclassified | place: USA... | reverse complement strand
GTTGACCAATGGCGCATTCAACATCACGTTTCCGCCCAACCCCAACGACGGCGATCCAGTGGAAGTCCTGGACGTTAAATCCAACTTCGCGCAGGCCAATTGTTCGTTGCTCGGCAACGGAAAAACCATCATGGGCTATACGACTTTGAATCTCAATGTGCGGAACTTCCACCAAGTATTTACATATGACGCCACCCTGGGCGATTGGAGAATCTAATGAGTGTCGGCAACGCTTCGCAATTTCTTTCATCTCTTCCCGTTTCATCAATCATTCAGGCTGTTGGGAACATTAACGATCCATCCTGGATGCGCTGTGACAATTCGATTATCACAAGGGCTTTGTATCAGGCGTTTTCAACTGCAATGCCGGGGGTAGGTACTTTCACATCGACTTTGCGCTCAACCGTAACAGGTGGCGCGCTGGGTGGGGCTGGACAACTGCTTGCAACTAATGGCACCGTTATTGTCGGTATGGGAGGAGTAAGCGGTACTTCAGCTTTGATATATTCACTGAATAATGGCGTGTCGTGGAATACCACCACACATCCCAACTTGAACAACCCCTTCGGCGTAGTCTATAACGGCACCGTCTTCGTCGCCACACCACAAGGGGCAAATCCTTCGCCGATTTACGCTGCTAACCCCGCTGGGCCTTGGTCTACGGCTGGTGGTACAGCCACGCCAGTCGGTCAACTTGTTGCAAACCCGGCAGGCACCGTCATTGCAGGCGGATATAGCTGGGGCGCTCTTGCGATATCTACCAATGCAGCAGCCCCTAGTTTTTCAACTATTTCTGGCATCGCTGGCGCACCGTATTCATGCGGTTCGCCGATTATTTGGTCTGGAAGCCAATTCATGTTGTTTGGTGTTACTGGCATTGGATGCGGCGGTGTGCAGTCTTCACCGACCGGCGCATCTGGAACTTGGACATCTTCATTTGGAGCGCCTTGGGGACAGTCAAACATTACAGGCGCTTGCAGCGATGGCGCTGGAAATGTTCTTGCTGTGATTGCGGGCAGTTCGATTGCCTGGGTATCCAACAACAGCGGCGCAAATTGGCGGTCTGTGCTGTTGCCATGCCCTGCGGCTACAAATTGTTGTTACACAAATGGACGGTGGATCGTCCCGTGTTTCGTCGTTGAGAATGGGCAAGGACTCCAAAACGGTGCCGCTTCCATGTCGGCAGATTTAAACACTTGGTTCCTTGTCCCTGCATTTATGACGCCTGGGGTGGCAAATCAAAGTTATGCATCGGCCACTGTGTACCTTGGCGGTAACTATGTGACTGCTACGACGGCATCGTTAGGGGCTGCGCAGATAGTCACTTCTACTGAAAATACTGCGCAAATGTATTTGCCGAGTTCGCGCCGGGCCTCAACGACTGCGGCGGGAGCTAACCATATGTATTCCGTCGCAAATAATCAAGAATGGGTAAAGGTTGCCTGATATGAGCTACTACTATGACAACTGCGGTCGATTAACAACGATTGTTGACCCCACACGCGAAACAGATCAAGTGCCGCCATCCTGTCCAAGCGGCGAGGAACCGATATGGACGGGTCAGGGATGGGCTTGCCTCGTTTTTACAGCGCCTAGCTCGCCGCCTGGATTACCTGCCAGGTGCAATGCATATAAATGGTATCGAATGTTTACGCTGGCCGAACGGACGGCAATTCACCAATTGGCAAACACGGATGCCAATGTCGTCGCATTCATGCATGTCTTGGAAATGTGCATTTCGGCGGGATATGACGTTGTTTCAACCGATCCAGACTTAGTCGCTGCGATGAATTATCTGCAAACCGTTCCAGCGTCAGCACCGTGTTTAACGGCAGCGCGGGCGGCACAATTGATTGCGATGATCTAGCAGAAAGCGTTAAAAACGAGAGCGACGGCGACGGTGCGTCAACACCGCAGCCGCCCTCGATAAGCAGTTTAGGGCTGCGAACCAAGCAAAGACTCTCGACCGTGTACACAGCGGGCGGCAGTCTATCACACCGTTAAACAAAATAGGTTCGTAATGTCAGCATCACCAATTATTCCCTGGCTAGGCGGAAAACGTCGCCTTGCCGAAACCCTCATCAACCGTTTTCCGGCCCATTCCTGCTATGTAGAAGTCTTCGCAGGTGGTGCGGCCCTGTACTTCCTTCGCCATCCGGCAGAGGTAGAAGTCATTAACGATATCAACGGCGAATTGGTCAATCTATACCGGGTCGTTAAAAACCACCTGGAAGAGTTCGTCCGGCAATTCAAATGGGCGCTATCCAGCCGGGAGGTGTTTAAGTGGACACAAGATACGCCACCGGAAACGCTAACGGACATCCAGCGCGCAGCACGCTTTTTCTATTTGCAACATCACAGCTTCAGCGGCAGCGTCGAAAGGCAATATTGGAGCGCTTGTTCTACTCAACCGCCGATCAATCTATTACGTATCGAGGAAAACCTTAGCAGTGCCTATCTTCGCCTGGCTGGTACCTACATCGAAAATCTTGATTGGCAGAAATGCATCGAAAAATATGACCGCCCGCATACCTTTTTCTATTTAGACCCGCCTTATTGGGGGACGGCAGGGTATGGCGTCGAGTTCGGCTTCGACCAATATTTCCAGATGGCGGCAGTGTTACGGAAAATCAAAGGCAAAGCCATTGTGAGCTTGAACGACCATCCCGATATCCGGGCAGCGTTCGATGGTTTTGAAATGGATACGGTAGATATTGCTTATACCGTTGGCGGGGGCGACAAGGCAGCGGCCCGGAAGGAGTTGATTATCTATAGTTGGGATCGCAAAGCGGAGCCGGTTGGCCTGTTTTAGCGTGTGCAGAAAGTTGCGCAAATCAGTGCAAAAGCAAACGCGCCGTTACAACAGGTTGGCAAGAGCGGCAGCTTCTGGGGATGCGTGAGCTTCCCTGTGTGTCGGCAGACCTTTGCAATGAGTGGTGCTTGAAAAACAAAAGGGCTACAGACATCAATCTGTAACCCTTTGATTTTATTGGTCGGGGCGAGAAGATTCGAACTTCCGACCCCTTGCACCCCATGCAAGTACGCTACCAGGCTGCGCTACGCCCCGACGAAGACAGAATTATAACAGAGCAATTCAGACTTTTGCTGTGCGGTACATGACAAATCGAAACAGTCTCTTCATTCAGGTACATATTGACGATGTCCCTGAACTTAGCTTTACCGAAACGACCAACGCTTGTGTCCAATATAGCTGGTGAACACGGGCATTGCCACACCGGCAGCATGGGCTATTTCATGTACGTATGTTGTTACTTGCAATGCCGGTAGCAGGTAGTACGCTAATCCCATGCTGATCGCCCATGTTTGTAGCACTGCAGCAACATTGACCAGGATGAAGAAGGCTGCCGAGCGTTTGAAGGATTGCGTGCTGTCCTTAAATACAAACAGTTTGGCCAGAATAAACGCAGTAATCATCCCAGTGATATAGGCCAGGATCACTGCGGATGAAAAATCCATCCAGCGGTTGTATACGATTCTCGAACCGAAATTAATCGCGGCAGCGGTTCCCCCTGTCAGCAGGAACACCATGAACTGCAGGGAAAAGAATTGCTGAATCACGCAGTCGCCTCTTTCGCCATATTGCGTCCAAAGTGGATGCTTTCCGAAATGCCGCGATCTTCTGGGTAATAATAAGACGTATCGGCAACCCACAGCCCTTTAACTGGCAATCCGGCTGGCGGTAATCGGTCGAGGTAGCCCGGCTCGCAAATCGGTTGCGCATAGCGATAGCGGCTGGCACGCATGTCGATAAAATCTTCATCGCTCAAAGCTGGATTGATTGTCTTCAAGTACCCACGCACTTCATCCAGGAATGCTTGATCCGGCTCTGCGAATTTTGGATGTTCGCCTGGCAGGTAGAAGGGGACATAGACCACGTGCTGAGACATCGGGCGCAAGTTCGTGTATTCCACGATACCGGGAATGCCCATGCCTGGATCATTCGTGTTGAGCCAGAAATTATCGGTTACTGGTTTGCGCAACTTGGCGATGACACATACTACCGCAATGTTTTTTACGGATTGGAATTTCTGAAGAATCTCAGTCGGCAAGTCAGGCATTAGCTTGGGTACATACGGCAACGGAATAGTGCTGATGACTTTATCGAAGTTTTCCAGACTTCCGCCAACTTCGACCCCGCGAACCTGGCCATTTTCGATGATCACCTTGCTGATACGGGATCCGAGACGAATCTCGCCGCCACGCGCTTCAATGTCCGCATGCATCGCGTTCAACAACGTGGTAGAGCCGCCTTCCAGGTAACCCAATTTCTCACGGAATAAACTGTAACGCGATCTGCCGATGCGTCGAATGCGACTCCAAATCCAAGCCGCTGACAGGTTGTCCGAATAATCGTAGAACTTGTATTCAAAAAGTCGTCGCCACAAAATTTCGTAAGCCTCTTTACCAACCCAGCGCTTGATCCAATCCATAGCGTCAACGTGATCCAGTGGTTTCCAATCGTTGCGTTTCGTGGAAAGGAATGCGTGCAACCCGTAACGGAATTTTGCGATAAAACCCAAGCCACGGAATTTGAGAAGTGCCATCGGATTACCCCAGGCTTGCAATCGCCCCTGATACCAATAAGCCATTTTCGTGGCTACCCACTTCATCTTGTCGGCCAAGCCCAATTCATCCAGCACTTTGAGAAAAGCGTGGTCGGAGATACAGTGAAAATGGTAGTAACGTTCGATTGTCAGGCCGGAAAAGTCGAAGGAGGCGGTCATCCCACCGACCCTGTCGTCTGCTTCAAACACAACGGGGTGATGCCCGTCACGTGCTAGTTGATATGCTACGGCCAGACCCATTGGACCAGCCCCCAAAACGGCGATGCGCTGCTTCATTTATCAGAACTCCAAAACCACTTTTGCGTATGTCGGATTATTAAAGGTTTCATCGATTGCGCCATGAAACGGTGTGCAAGGCACGCCAAAAATTCCTGGCCAATCGATTACCTCGAATTCGTCTTTTGCACTTAACGCTGCAAGTTGCTGCGTGGTGAATGGAGGATTTTTATCAAATAGGCCCCAGACGTAAATCAGCGAATAGAAAAGACTATAGGGAATGCGGGCGATCAGCGTTTTTGCTTTGGTGGCACGCTTTATTTCCCGGATGATGTCGATGTAATCGACCTTTTGATGCCCTGAAATGTTGTAAACACCGTTCTTCGCTTTGTTCTCGATGCAGCTGATAATGATGTTGCAGAAGTCACCGGCATAGAGCGGTTGACGCATGTAACGGCCATGCCCGGGTATCGGGAAGACTGGGACTCTTTTCATGAAGCGAGAAAGCCAGCCGAGGTGTTTGCGGTCAAACCAGCCGAACATCAGGGTGGGACGGAGCACGGGGCAAGCGATCCCGCTTTCTAACACTATGCGTTCCTGCTCCTTCTTGGTTTGCGTATAAAAATCGTCTGCTACGGACTCCACCACCGAAGAACTGATGTGAACGAGGTAGGGGAGAGTAGTGCAACGTTTCATTGTGTCGAGGATATGGCGTGTAGAGTCGACGTTGTTACGCACAAATTCTTGATAGTCATTCCCGCCGATTTGCGCTTGCAGCATCACCACCACGTCGGCGTCTTCGATGTGTCGCCGCCAGTTGCCAGGCTCTGCCAAGTCGGCATACTCGGCTGTGATATCGGGTTGAACTTGCCTTAAGATCGTGAGATTAGCGTGGTGTTTGTCGAGAACCACAATATTGTCATATCCCTTGGCCTTGAGGCGTGCGATGAGGTTTTGGCCAACCAGACCAGCACCTCCGGGGAGAACGATTTTTCTATTTGACATGATGAAATAGCTTGAATGTATCGATAGAAATCTTGAATTGATAAATACGCCCCATTCCTTTTGCCACTGTTGTAGCGAGATCAGGGGCGGATTCCAACGTCAGCACATAGATATCAGGTGTATGGAGTTTACTGCTCTGTGGTAGGCACATTGAACGAAACAGCCGCAGACATGCGGCAAGCTTCAAGATGCCCGCCAGTTACTTTTCCGATGCCCACCTGATAGTCACCATCTGGAACGCTGCTGTTCATCAAGCGCGAAAATCCTTCGCGAGTTATGTTCGAATTTTCAACTGGCGTAGCGAGTACATGTTTATTGCCAGTCTTCAGTGCCTCGAGATAGATGGGGTCAGCTCCGTTGCGTGTCAGGGAAATGTAGATCTTGTCTGAAGGAGGTAATTTGCCATCCGTCTGGGAAATCCATCCAGAAATGGCTTGAATTGTGCCGTCTCCAAAGGGCTTGCTACCCGCCAGTTCGATGTTTGCCTCGCAGGTGCCTTGCACAGGTGTTGATTTCGCTGTGCCAAGTTCAATCTCTGGTGATGCAAGCAGACACACATCCGCTTCGCCGATTTTCCAGTGCCTGCTATTTGTTGACCACTGTATCAGATAGCTGATTGAAGGATTATGGGGCGCGACAATAGTGCATAGAAGCACTGCGCCCAAATCCCGCTCAGGCAAATAGTTTTCTGGATTCTGTGCGATTTTGTCGTACGACTTGATCCATTGTGGTGCCGTAAATGATTTTCGTTCGGATAGGTAAGCGAGAGATGAATTCCAATCGTTGCCATAGGCAACGAAATATTTACCCTCTGGCACTTCGTTTTTTATGATCTGAGAAACGGCTGGTTGTGCAGTATTCTCGGTGTTATAAACGTGCTTGATAGCGTCCAGGTAATCGTGGAAAAAATAGGAAATGTGAAAAGCCATCAAAAGAAAACACAATACCAAAGCCACAGCTTTGCGCTTGGTCGTGCCATCAATGAAATAGGCGAGTGATACCGAAAACGCAAAAATGAAATAAATAATATTGGCGGATTGGTAGTAGTTGTGCACCAAATGAAGATTGGTGAACAGGAAAAATGGAAGGATGCCCATCGCCAATGAAGTCAGGACGGCAAGCTTGACCTTGTCCGCTGCCTTTGAAAAAAATGGTGCGATCAAAACGAGCAGACCAAAGAGTCCCCAGAGATTATCGCGGAAAATTCTATCCCAGATGACTTCATGATAGAGCTTGGCCGACAACCTTTGCTCCAATGTACCCCAATTCCATGTGCTCAATGCGCTGGAGGTCAAATAGGTGCCCAACTCGTTGAGCATCTTTACGTGATCTGTATATATAGTCCAGGCAGCACCAACCGCTAAAGGAATGCCGAAGTAAATCGCAGTGGAGATGGTTTGTCGGCTAAATAAAAATTCTTTTAAAGAATGGGAGCGTTTGAAACCCCAATACATATATACAAAGCACAAAATTGCCAATACCGGCAAGGTTGTTGTTGCCTTCTGAAGTATGCCTAGTGAGACAAACAGTACGAACAGGAAACCGTTTAAATAGGAATTTCTTGATTGAATGATGTCGATAAAGTACTTGATACCAGCGATCGTGAAGAACAGCGTAGTCGTCTCGATCATGAAGGTGCGCCCCCAGTACAGATAGAAAGGGCTCGAAAATAAAAACAAAGCAAAAACAGGGAAGGTCAGCCGCGAAAGATTCAGATTTTTGATGATGGAGCGTGCGGGAAGAATGCACAACACCATGAATATAAAGCTGACGATGCGCCCAGTCGCATCCAATGAACAACCAAATAACTCTGAAGTCAGTGCAACGATGTACTGATAAAGAGGAAATTCAAAAGGGATGCTCCAAGGCATGCCGCCAACTGGTGTTTCGTACGCCAAACTGAAACCGTTTTTTTTCAACCAAAAGGCGGAAAGCGCGGTTTGCATTTGTCGGAACGAAAACATGCCGTCAAGCGGCACCTGGTTTGCGTATCGTACAGCGATGTATAGGGCATATAAAAAGCAGGCAGCGGCCATGGCGCCAAATAAAAACTCAGGCCACCAGTAATTGCTGAGTCTGCCGGAAATCTTGTTTCCTATGGCGGAATTGCCTTTGCTTTTGATGCCCTTGTGGTCAATTGCCGAATGCGTTTTCTCGGTTAGATGCATTTCAAATATCTAGTTTATTAAAGATGAAATTCGGCAAATGACGGATGATCATCATAACCAAGGCCCATTTTGACGGTGCATAAACGGTTGCTTTTCCTTGCCCTATTGCTTTGACGATGACACGTGCCACATCCGCTACATTCGCTAACTTGCCACCTTGTTGTTTCAGGTGAGCGGTCATTGGCGTGTCGGTTGGTCCTGGCTTGATCAGGATCACCTTGACGCCTGTGTTTGCCAGACGATGTTGCAGCCCTTGTGCATAACGGGTAAGCATTCCCTTGGCAGCACCATAGACATAATTGGACTTGCGCCCTCTATCGCCAGCGACTGAGCCAATAATCGCCAGGTTTCCGCGATTTTCCCTCTGCATATGTCCGGCAAAAGCTTCTGCAAATAGTGCGGGGGATGTTCCATTGATCAACAAAGCTTCGTAGTTGGCGGCCAGGTCTTTCTGGCAAACGTCTTGATCTGGCAGCGATCCGTGTGCAATCAGTACCGTATTCACTGCGCCATTTGCGATGATTCCATCGACAATTTCGTGGATGGCGCGTGGATCAACGAAATCTGCTTCACGTATTTGAACGACAGACTGTGGACTGCGAACGCGCAAATCTGCTGCTACACGTTCTAATTTGCCAGCGTTGCGACCAACTAAAGTAAGGTCAATTGCTTCTTCCTTGACCCACAAACGGGCGCAGTGTTCGGCTATTGCCGAAGTCGCACCGATGATAACGATTCTCTTCTTATTATTTGACACAATTAAGTTCCTATTAGGCGTCGTGACATTGCTGAACTAATGCCCGGATCGCGAAATTGCAAAAATTCTGTAAGACGCGGATAGCCTGCCTCGAACAGGTCGCGTGGCATGCGGGCATCTTTCGCAGGATAAATCCGCCCGTGCGCTTCTCGTACGATGGCATCCAGTCTCTCGAAGAGCTTCAAGGTTCGCTCGCCACGGTTTGGGAAGTCCAGGGCCAGTGTCACGCCAGCCTGTGGGAAGCTCATCATGCCAACCGCCTGCCGTTCACCAAAGGTCTTTAGCACAGCAAGAAACGACCCTTCGCCGGACTTTGCGATTGTACTCAACATTGCTTGCACTGCATCATGGCCGACATTCCGGGGCACCACACTCTGATACTGAAAGAACCCGCTGGGGCCGTACATCCGGTTCCATTCCAGTAGATTGTCCAGTGGGTAGAGGAAGGGCTCGTAGTGGATGATGTCCTTGCCTGCCTTCCATTTTTTTACATTGAAGTAGGCCGTATTGAACGCTTGCAGTGACAAACTGTTCACCAGGGATACTGGCGGCACGAAAGGGATGGTGCGCTTTTTACCTGCTGGGGCTTTACGGGTATTGGCGTTCGCCGAATTTCCTCGCATGAAAAGTCCGCGTCCTTGCGCGGCAATGCAGTCTATCCATGAGACGGTATGTTCCCAATCCGCTTCTGAGGTGTCGGAGAGATGGAAAAACTCGTTCAAATTGGCGTAGGGGATGAGTTCCGTATCAAGCCAGGGGCCTGCGACCCGACGCAGTTGAATTTCCGCTTGTGTTATGATTCCTGTGAGGCCAAGCCCCCCGATGGTGGCGGCAAACCAGTCAGACTGGGTGGTTGGACTGCATTCGATGATCGTTCCGTCTGTGCGGACCATTTGAAGCCATTGCACATGGTCGCCAAATGTTCCCAGTACATGATGATTCTTTCCATGTACGTCATTGGCGATGGCTCCGCCCACGGTCACCAGTTGTGTACCTGGAGTGACTGGCAAAATCCAGCCTCGGGGTATGGCAAGCCGTTGAATGTCGCGTAACAATACGCCAGCTTCACAGACAAGTCGCCCACTGCTCTCATCAAAGTTGATGAAGCGGTCCAGTCCGGTGGTTTTCCACAGCAAGCCATCAGGATTCAAGCAAACGTCGCCATAGCTGCGCCCCATGCCATGAGCGATGCCTGGGCGATTATTTTTCAGCTGTTGAGCGACTTGGGAGCGATCTGCCAGTGTGCGGACTTCGTGTTCACTACGGCCAAGTCTGCCCCACGATGAAATTGCTACCATGACCAATTCACCGTGCCCAAGGCTAAAAATACGGCAAACATTGCGCCTGCAAGCAGGCTTGTCTTATCTTTTACCGCGAAAACCAAGGGATCATCGTGCATTTTTTCTCGATGTGCTTGCATCCATACCCAACTGATCCAGAATAGCAGGACTGGCACTGCACCCCATACAAATTCCGGGGTACGGTACAGTTTAACGACGGCTTCACTATTGAGATAAAGCGCCAAAACCAGAACTGCTGCATAGCCGGAAGCAATGCCGAAGTTTTGTATTAGCGGTGCATCGCTGGCGTAGTAGCCGCGACCATGTGCTTTTTGCTTCCCGCTCAATCGCAAGTCCTGTAGTTCTGCATACCGTTTGACAAAGGCCAGCGACAAGAACAGGAAAACAGTAAATGCAAGCAGCCAGAAAGACAGGGACATATTTGCTGCGGCTGCACCGGCGACGACGCGAAGGGTGTACAGCATGGCGAGCGTAATGCAATCCACCATTAGGAGCCGCTTGAGCCCTAGCGAATAAGCACAAGTCAGTACGAAGTAAAACATCAACCATGGCAGGAAATGACCGCCCACATACCTGGCCAGCACAATACTGGCGATTAACAAGATTGGCGCCAGAAGGGTCCCTAACCATATCGGTACCAAGCCTGCTGCGAGGGGCCTGTTGCGCTTGCGGGAGTGTTGGCGATCGCTTTCCAAATCGAGCAAATCATTGACGATATAAACGGACGATGCACATAGGCTGAACGAGAAAAAAGCCGAAATGAGTGCAACCCAATCAGGGAGATTGGTAATCTGATGTGCAGCAAACAGTGGGATGAAAAGCAGTATGTTCTTGATCCACTGATGCAAACGCAGCAATCTGCGCCATGTATTGAAGCCCATCGGTGCAGAGGGGAATACCTGTTCGACGTCACAGCAATTGGCTGCCTGTCCTGCTAAATTGGCGGATGCATTGACGACGATTGCCCGGCGCGCACGTCCCCAAACAGCGAGGTCATCACGCGAATTCCCCGCATAGTCGAATCCTGCATGACCAAAACGTTGTTCCAACGCGTGAGCTTTGCGTTCCCCAGCCAAATTTGTCTGACCATCACTCGCCATTACCTCATCGAAAATGCCAAGGTGGTCGGATATCGCTTTGGCGACGGCATGATCCGAAGCCGTACATAAAATCAGCTTCCGGCCTTGATCTCGCTGTACCTTCAGCCAATTTAGCAGGTCGTGATTATAGGGGAGCGAACTTGCACCAAAGTCTGTTCTATCGGCCAAACGGCGCTTGAGCGCGGCCTTTCCGTGAGTCAGCCAGAAAGGCATCAACAAGGTTTCAAACGGGTTGCCGCGCAAGAACTTCCACGCAGACTCATGGAGCATATCTGTGTGAATAAGCGTTCCATCAAGATCAACCACGAGTGGATACGAGTTCAAAAACGTCCTTTC
>Ga0116226_10005335_pt1 | contig 11469 bp, 10 predicted proteins | sample S1TSphfallax_FD_89692 | JGI IMG/M metagenome (GOLD analysis project Ga0116226, IMG submission 89692) | Host-associated microbial communities from peat moss isolated from Minnesota, USA - S1T2_Fa - Sphagnum fallax MG | ecosystem: Host-associated > Plants > Peat moss > Unclassified | place: USA... | reverse complement strand
GTAGCTCACGGTGATCGGACCGATGCTTCCGGCCGAGGCCAGGGTGGTCGGCATGCCGCTGAGCGTCACAACCCCGGTGCTGGCGGCATAGCTGTAGCTGGCGCCTGTCGGCAGGCTGGTGAGCACGGGCGTTGTCGTGAGATTCGCGGGCAGGGTCAGGCTAAAGCTCAACCCGTTCGCCGTGCTCGGTCCTGCATTGGTATAGGTCAGCGATCCGCTGACGGTCTGCCCCGCGTTGACGCTCGCTGGGAAGCTCGCGGCTGCGGCCAGGTCGGCCTCCGCATTCCCGCTGACCGTGGCGCTCGCCGAATTGTTCGCTGGGTTCGGGTCATTGGTCGTGGCGGAGATCGAGGCCGCCACCGTCGAGGTCGCGGCGCCGGGCTGAACGTAGCTGATCGTGATCGGGCCGATGCTTGCGGCCGAGGCCAGGCTGGCCGGCATGCCTGTCAGAGTCACGACACCGGTGCTGGCCGTGTAGGTATAGCTCGCACCCGTCGGCAGAGCGCTCAGGATCGGCGTCGTCGTCAGGTTTGGGGCCAGCGTCAACGTGAACGTCAGGCTCGACGCGGTACTCGGCCCGGCGTTCGAAAAAGTCGCGGTGCCTGAGACGGTGGATCCGGCATTGATGCTGCCGGGGAAGCTCAGCGCGGTTGCCAGATCGGCCTCGGCCGTTCCGGCGATCGTCGCCGACGCGTTATTGTTTGTCGTGTTCGGGTCGGCGGTCGTCGCGTTGATGCTCGCCGTCACCATCGACGTGGCAGTGCCCGGCTGGGTGTAGCTGACGGTGACCGGGCCCAGCGAAGCCCCTGACGCGAGCGTCGTCGGCATACCGGTCAGGGTCACGACGCCGGTGCCGGCGGTGTAGGTGTACGTGGCGCCCGTGGGCAGACCGCTGAGCACGGGCGAGGACAGGTTTGCTGCGAGGTTCAGCGTGTAGGTGATGCCGCTCGCAGTGCTGGGACCGGCGTTCGCGAAGCTCACCGTGCCGGAAACGGTCGAACCCGCGTTGACGCTGGCGGGAAAACTCAACGTCGTCGAAAGGTCCGCTTCCGCCGATCCGCCGATCGTGGCCGACGCCGTATTGTTCGCCGAGTTGGGGTCTATGCTCGTCCCGGAGATCGAGGTCGTGACCGTCGAGGTAGCGGACGCCGGCTGCACGTAGCTGATCGCGATCGGACCCACGCTGGCGGCAGCTGCCAGCGTCGTCGGCATGCCCGTCAGAGTCACGACACCCGTGCTCGCAGCGTAGGAGTAGGTCGCGCCAGTGGGCAGACCGCTCAGGGTGGGAGTCACGCTGAGATTCGCCGGTAAGCTGAGCGTGAAGGCAACGCCGCTGGCGGCGGCGGGCCCGTTGTTCGTGAAGCTAGCCGTGCCGGAGACGGTAGAGCCCGCGTTGACGTTGCTGGGGAACGTGAGACTGGCGGCGAGATCGGCCGTGTTGGCTACCACCGAGATCGACGCGTTGTTCGCACTATTGGGGTCGCTGGTCGAAGCACCGATCGAGGCACCCACGTCAGACGACGTCGCGGCAAGCTGCGTATACGTGATCGTGATCGGACCGATGCTGGCGCCGCTCGCCAGCGAGGTCGCGAGTCCCGTGAACGTGACCAAGCCACTGGTTTGGTTGTAACTGTAAGTGACGCCGGTCGGTAATCCGGTCAGGGTCGGCGTAACACCAGGGCTGAACTGCAAGTCGTAATAGATGCCCGTGGCTGTACTCGGGCCGTTATTGTTCCATGTCAGGGTGCCCGTGACGGTCTTCCCCCCGGTGACCGCTGCCGGGAAACTCAGGGTTGAAGCCAGGTCCGCTCCGGCGGTCACTGTCGTGGTCGCGGTGGAGGTGGGCGTCGTATTGCTGTTGACGACGGTCGCGGGCGGGGTGATCGCCGCTGTATTGGCAATGTTTCCGGCGCCGGCGGTGCCGCTTACCGTGAGGGTCAATCCACCGCCGCTGGGCAGCGTCGGGATGGTGATCCCCGAACCTTGGAGGCTCGCGACGCTCAGTGCCGCGGCCGCGGGACAGACGGCGCCGCCGGTCGCGCTGCCACAGCTGACAGCCGTAGCTGTGAAATTCGCAACGGCGGGATCCGTGACCACCGCGCCGTTTGCGGCAGTCGGTCCGCCGTTGGTGACGGCGATGTTATACGTGACCGCACCACCGCCGACGGCCGTCGTCGTTCCCGTCTTTGCCACCGCAAGATTGGCTCGATAAGCCGTGTCGGTGAATACGCAGGCGATCGAGTCGCCGTAGGCCAGGGGTGGGAAGGTGTAACTGCTCGCCGCGACGCCCGTCGGCATTGCCGTCGCGCTGCCAGTGTTCTTGTTCGTACAGGTCAAGGACGTCGCGTAGTTCGCCAGCGTGCTCTTGCTGCCCGACGCCATCGACTCGGTGACGACGAAGGAATAGGTGGCGGCGATCAGCGGCAATCCGTCAGCCGGGAAAGGACCCGTCGACGTGCCGCTCGAGGTCAGTGACGAGATCACGGCGCCGCTGGTCGTGTCCATGCCGTAGGTAAACTGGTCGCTGGAATTGGCACGCGCACCGCTGAGTTGTGCCGTCACCGAGACGGATGCGTAGCGCAAAGCGAACATCGCACCCTGCAAGCCGCTGCCGACCAGTTTGGAACTCACGACGGTCGGATTGCCCAAGGACGAAAACGCGTAGGCGCCAACGGTTCCGCCAGCCCCGGTCTCGGTGACCGTCGCGGTGCCGACACCGTTCAGCGTCGGGTACACCCCGCCATTCGAGATCGCTGCCAACTCGGTCCAGACCGTGCCGTTGGTCGTGAAGCTCAAGGTCTCGCCGCCGTTGGTCGATTCGCCGTCGGCGGCGACGATCGCGTAGGTTGCGGTCGCCGTACTTCCGGCCGGCGGAGAAATCGTGATGTTGCTGAGCGTCAGGTTGACCGTGGAACCGGTCTGGGCCTCGTAGAGCACCGGCGCACCCGCAATGCCGAGGAAGCCCACGTTGCCGATGGCCGCGCCGCTCCAAGAGGGTGCGCTCACAGGCGCGAGTGCCGGGCTTGCACCGGTCGTCGACACCTTGAGGACCAGGCTCAGCGTCGAGCCATCGGGCAGGGTGTAGCTGAAGGTTTGACCCGCGGCCGACTGTGCGGTCGCATCGGAGTAGCCCGTGAAGTCCAGCCAGCAGTAGTCCTGGTAGTCGCTGGGCGCTGTCCCTTGGGCCGTTGCGGCATAGCAAGAATTTGCGCGCGTCGCGTCGCTCGCGAACGCGCCGAACAGGCAAATGGCGAGCAAAGCGATCGCGAGCGGCAAGCCACTCGCAAAGCGCCTACGGCAATCCCCTGATAGTCGGCTTAGGAACATAGCCGCAGGAGATTTACATATTGCGCCGCACACAATTCGTGAGCGAACTCCCAGTTGGGGACGCTTGAGGTGTCTTTTCGCCGCCAATGCGCAAAACCGAGACGCACTTCGCTAAGGAATTTCCGGGTCCGGCCGACACATGAGGCTCTATGCCCACAGGTCCTGCATGACCCAGCAGCCTGCCCTTAAGGGATTCCACTAAGCCGGCGCGGCGCATGCGCGAAAAAAGGCCGGGCAGCGTGCGGCGCCGTCCCTATACTCCTCGCTCCTTTCAGCGGGGCTCGTCTAATGTGGTTCAAGAACCTGGTGTTTTATCGTTTTCCGGCCGAATGGAGTACTTCGCCGCTTGATCTCGAAGACCGGCTCGCGAGCCGCTGCCTGCAGGCCTGTGGACCCTTCGACATGACGACGAAGGGATGGATGCCGGTTCTGCAGGAGGGCCGGCTGCTGCATTCGGTGGGTCATCAACATATGCTGGCATTGGGATTCAACGAAAAGCTGCTGCCTGCCTCGATCGTGCGCCAGGTCGCCGAGGAGCGCGCCGCGCTTCAAGCGCAGGAACAGGGTTTTCCGGTCGGACGCAAACAGATGCGCGACTTGCGCGGCCGCGTTGCCGATGAACTGCGCGCCAGAGCCTTGACTCGACGCCGCGTCGTTCGTGCCTGGATCGATGCAGAAGGCGGCTGGTTCGGCGTAGATGTCGCCAGTTTGCCGCGTGCGGAGAGCGTACTCGAGACGCTTGCGGAGACCCTCGGCAGTTTTGTGCCCGTGCCGCTCGAGACGGAACAATCGCCGCATGCCGCGATGGCCTCCTGGCTGTTGCGTGGCGAAGCCCCGGGGCGCTTTTCCATCGATGACGAACTCGAGTTGCAGGCGGCGAACCAGACCAAATCCATGGTCCGCTATTCGCGCCACCCCCTCGACGGCAAGGAAATCCACGGCCATCTACACGGCGGCAAGTATCCGGTTCGGCTGGGCTTGACCTGGAACGACCGCGTCGCCTTCGTGCTAACCGATAAACTCCAGATCAAACGGCTGGAGTTTCTGACGATGAACAAGGATGCCGACGATGCCGATCAGGTCGACCCGGCGGAACAATTCGATATCGACTTCGCGATCATGGCCGGGGAACTCGGCGGCCTGCTCAAGGACCTGAGCCTGGTCCTCGGCAAGGGTTCGACACAGGTGACGGCTTGGTCGGACCGCAGCAAGGTGGCCTGAGCACGACGGCCCGGGGCGCCCCGCGGTCGAGGTCCGCTGTGCGCCGGACGCTCGGCAGTGCCGCGGGTATCGCGCTGATCTTCATCGGTGCGACTCCCGCAACTCCCGCGGATTCCGCGGCGCTCGCGGCAACCGCCGACAGTGCCCCACCGAGCCCGCAGTGCCTTGGCCTCGACCTGGCGGCGTGCCCGTCGCCCTTCGATGCCGTGTTGCCCTTGGCGAAGGACATGCTCAGTTGGACGCCGGCGCAGCGCGTCGTCGGATTCCGCAATACCTATCGACTCTATCAAGGCGATGTATTCCGCGCGCGCGCCGGCTCGCCCCAGGTGCTGCCGGCGGCGCCCTATCGGCTGCCGCCGGTGCGCTATCGCATGGACGGCAAGCACTGGGACCTTGCGGCCTACCGCCGCCGGCAAGCCGTCACGGGCATGCTCATTCTCAAGAATGGGCGGATCGCTTACGAGTTTTACGGTTCGGGCAACGGCGAGCGGACCCTCTGGACTTCGCGTTCGGTTGCGAAATCCGTGGTCTCCATACTGGTCGGCATGGCGATCAAGGAGGGCTTGATCGGCTCGGTCGAAGATCCGATCGTGCGCTACCTACCCGAGCTGCGCGGCACGGGCTGGGACGGTGTGAGCCTGCGCCAGCTTTTGCAGCACACGTCCGGCGTCGCCTGGAACGAGAATTACGCGGACCCAGACTCTGACTTCGCACGACTCACCCGGTGCGAGGCGGGGTCGGATCCCTACGCTTGCGTGTGGAATCTGGTCCGCTCCGTGTCGCGCAACCCGAATGTGCAGCCCGGCGAAGTCTGGTCGTACAACACCGGCGGCGCGTGGTTGGTCGGCCGCGTGTTGGAGCAAGCGACCGGCATGCCGCTCGCCCACTACTTGGAAACCCGGCTGTGGATCCCGTTCGGCATGGAGCGGGACGGCGTCTGGGAAGCTTTGCTGCCGGGCCGTATCGACATGGGCGGACACGGATTCAATGCCAGCTTGCGTGACTGGGGCCGCTTCGCACTGTTCGTCGCCGACGGTGGCCGCTTGCCCACGGGGGAGTCGCTGCTGCCCGCCGATTGGCTGCAGCAATCCACGAACTGGACGCTCGCCAAGCACTCCGTCACGCCGGCAACACCGGCCGGTCAATACGGCTATCAGTGGTGGTACGGCGGAATCGATCCGCGGCGCGGCACCGCGGCGGCCCGCCGGGTCGCGGCCGAGTCGCTATGGGCCGAGGGCATCTACGGCCAGGCAATCGCGATCGACCCGGCCGAACATCTGGTGCTCGTGCAATGGTCAACCTGGGATCACGCGGAAACTCCCGCCTCGCTCTACGACGAGCAGGCCTTGTTCTTCGCGGCGGTCGCGCAAGCCTTGCACGGTGTGGACGAAACGCCGCGATAGGATTCGCCTCGGCGCCGCTTATCCTGAGGCCTCATGAAAACGCAAGCCACCCGCGACGCCTACGGGGGTTTAGTCCCGGAGGCAGCACTCGCCGCCGGACTCGCGGGGGCGGGTGTCGCTGCGGAGGTCGGCGCGGCATCTAGATCGAGTTTGGGCACGCCGAATTGACCCTCGAGCTTGCGCAACTTGTCGAGATCGATCGCGCCGACGACGTTGACGATCGTGAGCGCGCGCGGCTCGCTGGCGATCAAAGCGAGTCCCCGCACTTTATCGCCTTCGGTCATGAGATAGATGTCAACGTCGGCATGCGTCTTCTTGCTGCGCGTCTCGACGACGCGCTTCCAGCCGGGATCAGCCAGTTGCTTGCGAATCGCCTCGACGTCGGCGGGCCGGTAGGCATCGTCGCGATCGAAGCTGAAACTGCGGACATAAATGCCTTGCAAGCCTTTGATCACCGCGATCGCGGCGGCGTCCTCTGCGTTGCCGGCGTCCATGAAGCGCGACGCCAGGTTGAGCAAGGAGGGATCCATGGTGATCACCACGGACTCCGTGGCCTTGTCGGCGAGCTCCTTGAAGTCCGGCAGCGCGAGCCGCGGCTCCGCGGCGGCCGAGGCCAGCCCGGGCAAGAACAGCGCGACGCAGAGCAAGGCGCACACTTTGTTCGTTGTGCACACCTTGTTCGTTGTGCACACCTTGCTCGTTGTGCGTACCTCGCTCGTTGTGCGTACCTCGCTCATTGCGCGACTCTTGGAGATTGCGCGTCCCTTGCTCATCGCGCGAACTTCTCTCATGGCTGGTCCCTCGATTCCGATAGGACCGTGCGACAGGCCAGGTCCAGCTTTTGATTCGTCACACGCAAGGCGACGAAAACCTGTTGTCGCGCGGCGAGTCCCGCGAGCCGTTCTTGTGCTTCGCCGGCGCGATGGCGAACGCCCAGCGCGAGCAGCAGCGACGCGGCAAGCCCGGCGGACAACCACCAGCTCGCTGCCACACGGCGCGGCGTCGAATTGCTGCCCGGCGCCGGCGGCCGTGACGCGAGCGCCACCCGCTCCTGCATTCGCACCGAGAATTCCTCGCCGGGGGACACCGGTCGCAGGGCTTGCCGCAGTCGTCTTTCAAGATCGTCGCTCATGTCGTCGTCAGCCCGCAACGGTTGCGCAGCGCCTCCAGTGATCGTTTCAAATGACTTTTCACGGTGTTGATCGGCATCTCGAGCGCACGCGCGATATCGCCTGGATCCAGGTCCTCTTGATAGCGCAACAAGAGCACGGCTCGCGCCGGCGCGCTCAGTTCCGCGAGCAACGCATGCAGGTGTTTTTGCAACAGGGGATCGGCGTGCTCGCTCTCGCGAAACAGCGGGCTTTCCTCGCATAGCGGCAGCATCTGAAACCGTGCGTCGTGCCGCAGCTGATCGATTGCGCGGTTGGCGGTGACCTGCCGCAGCCAAAAACGCAGGTGTTCCTTCGAGGCGATCGAACCGATCTTTGCGCCCAGTTGCATGAACACCTCCTGCGTCAGATCCTCCGCCCCTTCGCGAGTGCCCAGCATCCGTAATGCGATGCTGTAGATGGCGCGCTGATGTTCGCGGATCAGTGCGACGAGCGCGGCGGCATTCCCGGCACGCGCTTGTGCGAACTGTTCATCCGCGCTCATCGGCGCCTGGGCTCACAAGCTTGCGTCGGTGACGCCGCGCGGATTGGTCGTTTCGACCACCGGCAGTTTCATCGGCGGCAGGTGCAACTGCCGCTCGAGCGCCGGCAAGCTCGCCAGGTCGATCGAGCCCGCGATGTTGACGATCGTCACCTGCCGGGGCTCGCTGGCGATCAGGGCGAAGCCCTTGGTGTGGTCGGCGTCCATCATGACGTAGACGTCCACGCGCTCGCCCTTCTGTTGATCCCGGGACTGCAACAAGGGAGTCCAACCCGGGGCCTCCAGTTGGCGCCGGACCGTCTCGAGGTCCGCGGCCGAGTAGGCGGAATCGCTGCTGAATTCATAGCTGCGTACCTGGATCGAATTGATGCCCGCGAGCAACTTTTTTTCCCCGGCTGCGTTCGGATCATGGTCGTCGACGAAGGAGGCGGCGAGATGCATCAGCCACGGACCCAGGCTGATATTGACCGAATCCGACGCATTGCGGGCGAGCGACCGGAAGTCCGGCAGATGGAGTTCGGGGTTCTGTGCGGCGGCAATCGTCGGCAGCATGACGGCGGCAAAGGCGAGCGTGCGAAAATACTTGTTCACGAGGGTCTCCCGGCGGGTTGCAAGGTGTCCGATCAGTCCGTTCGAGAGTAATACGAACGAGCGGGGGGGACAGGGTGCACGCGCCGGCGGGTCGGCCGCGAGGTCAGTCTGTCCGGAAGTCCAAATCGTCCTGCAGGAGCTGCTCGGCGGCCCGCAATCCGGAGCGCAAGGCTGCATGGACGGTGCCCCAGTGTCCCGACGTGTCCGTATGTTCGCCCGCAAAGAACAGCGTCCCCTCGACCGGATTGGACAGATGTAGGGACGCATCCGCGGAGCCCGCAGGGACATAGCTATAAGCGCCCAGCGCGAAGGGATCGGCCTGCCAGTCGTGTAGATGGCTGCTGACGAGGCATCCGGCTACTTCCCGTGTCTCGATGCGAAAGGTCTGCGCGAGAGTGTCGAGCGCCGCCTCGAGCAGCGCGTCGGCGCTCGCACGCTGGCCCCGTTGGCGATCGAACTTGGTGACATCGGCGCCGCCGAGCCAGCCGGTGATCATCGGGCTGGTGTCGGGGTAAGGTGTCCACCACGTCGCCGGCAGCGTGCCCTGCGTAAACAGAAAGCTCGTCGCCTCCGGCCAAAAGCGCGAGCGAAACGTCAGGGTCAGGCGCAGCACCGCACCCATTTGCAGGCGCTGCGCGTGGCTGAGAATCCGTGCCGGTGGCGGATCGAAGCTGACCGACCCCGCCTTGAGCACACCCAAGGGCAGCGTCACCACCGCGCGGGCGGCATGTAACTCGAAGGGCTTGCCGGCCGCGGTCCGACCGGCCAGCACGACTCGTCTCGGTGCCCAGCGCAGCGCCGCGACCGGATGCTCGAGCAACAGCTCGGCGCCCTGGGCGGCGCAGCATGCGGCGAGGTGCTGGGGCAGGGCATCGTACCCGGAGGCGACGTGAAACAAGCGGTCCGCATCGATCGCATCCTCGGCCTGCTGCTGCCGCACGAGTGCGCGTACGCCGATGATCTTCGCGTCGGCGGCGTTGAAGCCCTCGACATAAGCGCTTGCCTCGGCGCGCGCCGGGTCGTCGATGCCGGCGAGCCGCAGCGCCTCGGCGAAGTTCACGTCGAAATCCGGCGCCTTGCGCTTGAGCCACGCGCCAAGTTTCTCGAGCACGCGCAGCGGCACGTCGCCGGAATCTCGCCCGGTCGTCACGCGCCCGTCCACATAGCGGCGGGTCTCGCCCTGCAGTTCATACGTGCGCAGATGCGCCTCGTGCAACACACGCCAGGTCTCCAAAGGCAGGCCGTGGACGAACTCCGCGCCGAGTTCTATCGGCACCGTCGTCGCAGACTGGCCGAACCGACGGTGCTCGGTGCGTATGCGGCCGCCGATTCGGTCGCGCGCCTCGATGATGGCGACCCGCTTGCCCGCGGCACTCAACGCGCGGGCGGCGGCGAGGCCCGCGGCGCCCGCGCCGACGACCGCGACGTCGTAGCGGACGGCGTTCACTTCGGGCCGGCCTGCCAGCCGTCATCGAGCGCCTTGACCAGCATGATGTCCGTGGCGGTGCCGACGATCGCATAACCCCCGATAAAAACGATCAAAGCCGCCAACATGAGGAACGTGTTCGGCCGGCCCGGGGCCAGTTTCACGATCCACATGGGTGACGAGCGACCGCGCAGGACAGAACGGCAGCCGCGAGAGGGGCTTCGGCGCATTGGCCCCAAGGTAGGCACATGCCTCCGCGCGGTTTATCGGACAGACGCTAGGGCAAGTGTCAGCGTTCGCTGACGCGGCCAGCGCGCCCGCATGGCCCGCGCGGTGCGATTCAGGGTTCGACGGGCGCGGCGAGCAGGCGGTAGTAAAACGTCGTCGCGCAGTAGCCGCCGCGCGGCCAGAGCGCGTACGCCGGGATCTCGCCGCAGCGCTGCCAACCCAGTCGCTCGTACAGGCGCGCGGCGTCGCCGCCCGAAACCGTATCGAGCACGAGCAGCGACCGTCCGCAGTCTCGCGCCGTGTCTTCGACGGCCTGCATCAGCGCCGCACCGAGACCGGCGCGGCGCGCGCGGCGATGGACCAGCATCTTCGCGACGTCCGCGCGGTGCGGCTGGTTCTCCGGGAGACTCAAGATCAATTGTACCGTGCCGAGGATTTCGCCCGCCGCTGCGGCGATCAACAAAGCGCGCTCGCCGCGCGCGACTGCCTCGGCCACGCCCGCCCAGAATTGCAGGGCACGCTCGCGGTTCAAGGGATGCATGAAGCTCACCGATGCGCCGCCGTCGACACAGTCGATGAGCACGTCGGCGAGCCCCTGCAGGTGCTGGGTATCCACCGCTTGCAGACGACGGATCTGCCAGCGCGGCGCGGCGCGAGCCATGCTCAGCCGCCACCCTGCATCGCGGTGGCAATGATCACCGCGTAGCGGGTGAGCTGGCGCGTCGGATTGTGGTAGACAATCGGTCGATCCAAGACCATCGCCAGGCAGTCGCCCCGGTGCAGGCGGTGGCGCTCGGTACCGACGGTGACATCGATCGAGCCCTCGAGCACCCAGATTTGTTGGTGTACAGCCAACTCTCGGCCGGCCGTTTCGTAGGCGACGCGTGCGCGCGGCGGGAAGTCGACCGCGATGATCTTGAGCGGCGACGGAAACCCGGCCGGCGAGACGTTGCGCCGCAGATAGCCGGACCCGGGATCGCGCCACGCGACTTGCTCGTCGGCGCGCGACACGGGTACGGGGGCGGCGCGAACTTGGTCGAACAGCGATGCCAGGGGCACGTGCAGTCCCGTCGCGAGTTTCTCGAGCACGACCGCGGTCGGACTCGCCTCGGCCCGCTCGATCAATGAAATCATCGAGCGGCTGACACCGCAGCGCGCGGCCAGCGCCTCGAGCGAGAGTCCGTGCTGCGCGCGCAATTCCCGCACTTGTGCCGCGATGACGGCGTTCACGTCGCGGGGAGTGACCTCTATCATGGAGGAATAATCTAATATAGTGGATACGTTGTCCAGCTCGTGGTTAAGTTGAATGCGAAGCTGCGGACGGTCGGGGGCGTGTGACAATCGAACGCTCCGATGCATCCCCGCATCGCGCCACCGTAACATGGAAGTAAGCATGCCGAAGCTTTCCAGATTGATTCTCATACACCGATATTTCACGCGAGCATTGCAAATCACTGCGGCGTTCGCCGCGGCGCTGAGCATTGCACCCGCGGTAGATGCCGCCGAGGTCTTGCGATTGTCGAATCTCTATGTGTTCGCAGGTGGCATCAGCGGGCCTGACGGAGGAACGCCCTCCGGCGGTCTCATTCGCGGCACAGACGGCAACTATTACGGCACTACGTT
>Ga0116226_10005334_pt1 | contig 11472 bp, 13 predicted proteins | sample S1TSphfallax_FD_89692 | JGI IMG/M metagenome (GOLD analysis project Ga0116226, IMG submission 89692) | Host-associated microbial communities from peat moss isolated from Minnesota, USA - S1T2_Fa - Sphagnum fallax MG | ecosystem: Host-associated > Plants > Peat moss > Unclassified | place: USA... | reverse complement strand
AGGTCGCCCGTGGCTTGTCCCAACACCAAATGGAGGCAGAATGAGTTCTAACCAACTTGGGGTTGGGTTTTGGATGCAGGATCGTGTAACAACATAATTGTCCTTCTTCCTAGTCTAATCCCGGGACTTCTAGCACGCCCCTCTTACCCCTTTTAGTGCTGGAAGTCGAGAGCGCCTCCAAGTTCCATATTTCTGCAATTCAACACACTTGGACCCTCAAGTGGGTTCAACAAGGAACTTAGGAGTGCGTCAACATTAGATCAATGAATATCCATTTATTGAAGATAATGTGAGGCAAGGATTTGTTGAACATTTCTAGAATTTGAATTTAGAATTTGCAAGAGCAAAGGACCATGGACATGTTGAGTTAGAGGGTTTGTACTATGAAAAGGTCAAAATTCCAAATAGACTTTAAAAGTAAATCTAGATAAATATCAAAGTGGAAATGAGAGCTTAGATTATGGCAGATGGAGTACCAATTTCTATATCTATTGTACCAAATCTATTACATCACAATAATGTTGGAGTTACTTATGCAAGAACTTCCAAATTTAGAATGGAACCAATAAGATCTGTACCATTATATTTTGTGGCAATGCTTCAATGTATGGTTACAATTATTGAAATTCCATTTGTAACAACATCAACCCATATTGTTGTTGGTATGGGGTCCAAACCCTAGACTCCAAAGGGAATAGAACTTGTGAATGTGCATACATAAATGCCTAGAGAAGTGAATATAATTTTTGTTGGATAACCATCAAATCTAAGAAGAGGAGGATCAGGACCACTAGGACCTCCAAGACCTTCAAGATAATTTGGATTACCAATGATGAATCTAAATGGACCACCATCACCACCAAACAAGCCTTATCATCACCCATTTAATTATCCTAAGTATGTGAAGAATTTTGACCTAGATGTTCATGTCAAAGTTTTTAAGGTGGCCATTAGAACAAATGGTGAAATAAAAGATGTAAAAATTGTTAATCGATTTAGTTTTACCCTTAAAGACACTAGTCTGACTAATGTAACAATTACATGGGAGACTACCTAGATTGTGCTTTTGCAAAATCGTAATTACCTTTTTGTAAATGGTTCAAAATAGTTCAAAATGATGAGCAAGTCTATCTATAGCTAAAGAACATGAAGCAAGAAAAGAATAAAAGGGTAGAGGTCTACTATGAAAGATTATTAAAGTTAACCAATAGTCTTCAACATAAAACAACAGATAGTTTTATAACTATTATTTTCAAATCTAATTACAACCATATATACATGTAACAATAGCAAGCATGAAGAGAGAAACCCTATAGTAGCACAAGGAAGCAACTTAGGTTTGTGAAGAAGGAATTTATGAAGTTGAAGCAATTAATAATCTGTTAATATCACACAATAGTAAAACAATATTAACTCATAAACCTCAAACAATTATAGAGAGAACAAGAATGTATTGTACATATTGTCGTAAGACAAATCATAATGTTAAAAACTATAAAGTTAAAAGAAAAGAAAATTTTGTTCCTATAGTTTCTAAGGTTACCACTCAATATATCAAAGTATAGAGAAGTATTCTTGTCATATATGTGGTGACACTTGACATAAGATCATAAACTGTCCTAAGTACAATAACATGCATAATATATTAAGAACAAAGGAGTGAAAACTACAGATAAACAAGTTGTGGTAGAGCCCAAGGTTGCAAATCCTTCAATTCATATAGTGGATGTCAACATGGCCATCATTAGAAGCAAGGTTATTGAGGAATAGGTGTTCAAGGATAGAGAGCTAATCAAGAATAAGTATGTTGTTAACTAAGAAAAAAAACAAAGACTACAACAATCTTTTATTAAAACAATACAAAAAATGCAAATAGAAGATCCAACAAAAGGTCTAAATCAAAAGGAGAAAACATAGTGGAGTACCAGTTGGGCAAGATTACCATGAATTGAAATATCCACAAAATCAATTGTACCATATGTTATTCCTAACAACAAAATTATGTCTATGGATAATTTTTTCCAAGATAATAGTAAATAGATGATGAAAACTACCTATACCTTGAGGTTAAAAAAAAACCTTGTTTCTTTGTCTTTCTATTAGGTCAAGTATTGAAGATTGCACCAGATCTTAAGAAATATATGTGGCAAAAACTAAAGCCAAAAAAACCTAATATAACTACTAAAATGATATCAAAGCCCAGTGTAGCCACAGTGATTGATACACATTATGAAGTTGACACTACAACTATAGAAGTAGATAACTAGATGGTAGTTATCCAAATATAAGTTGGGAAAAACATTGTTGAGGATGTTTTGTTAGATGGAGGAGCACGTGTCAATATCATAGCAGAGAACCTTAGAACAAAATTAGATTTACCCAAACCAAAATTAGCTCCATATCACCTTGAAATGGCAAATTAGAGTATGACCAAACCTTTAGGAATCATCAGAAAATTGAAAATTCACATACATGGATACCATATGTAATCACATTCACTATTTTGCAAAACAATGTGGTAGATTTTAGTTATTCTATGTTACCAGGAAAACCTTGGCTTAAAGATGCAAAGGTTACACATGATTGGGACAGCAACGTCATTACTGTTCAAGGTAATGAAATAGTCAGAACAATATCAATTAACAAGAAATTGGGAACAAAAACCAGAAAACCCCAAGTACTTATTTTTTATAACTTGCTGGAAGGGTTAATAGATGATGAAGAAGATTTGATCTTTGAAATAGAACTAAAGCTTTTCTTAATTAGCACAATCGTTATCCCAAAGGAAATAGTTTCATTGTTGAGTATTGGAATTTTAGATATCAAAATCAATGAAAAATCTAAACCACATCAAAGGACATCAAATCAAGGAGCAATAGAGTGGTGCTTTAAATAATTAAAACAAAAGAATTTAATGTCAAACCAGAGATATCATTTGCAGATAAGGATTATCCAAAAACCTATTATCATCATAGCCAAACTGATATTAAAGTGGATGAGACACCAGCCAAAATTCAAGTACAAAATCTTCAGATTGTAGGTTAAACTTTGATTGAAAAACAACAATTTATAAAGCTAAATCTTAGCACAAAGGCAAATCCACAATGCATCAAAATTAATGCATAGTTAACAAAGGAGAAAACTAAGGAGCTTCAAACTTTACTCAAGGAGTTCAAATATGTGTTTGTTTAGACTTATAAAGATCTGAAAGGCATACTTCCAAAATTGGCTCAACACAAAATTGAATTAGATTTCTTGATCCCACCAACACATCAAACAAGGTACATATTGAACCCTAATTATGTTGCATCTATCAAATAGGATATTGACAAACTATTAGTAGCATGATTCATTCAACTAGTAGAGGAGGTTACATGGTTATCACCCATAGTGATAGTACCTAAGAAGAATGGAAACTTGAAAATTTGTGTAAATTTCAAAAAGCTAAATAAGGCAACAAAAAAAGATCCTTATCCTTTACCATTTTTTTATGAAGTACTGAACATTGTAATAGGGTATGAAGCTTATTCATTTTTAGATGGATATTCATGATACCATTAGATTTTTATAGCCCTTGAAGATAGATACAAAACAACCTTTGTAACAAACTAGGGGGCTTTTGTTTGGATGGTGATGCCATTTGGTGTCAAAAATGGGCCACCAACATTCCAAAGAGTAGTTAGCAGAGCTTTCAAGCATATTTAGACTAGTTCATGAAGATATTTTTAGATGATTTCGTAATTTATAGTGATATGGAGAGTCATTTGATGAAACTCAAACTTTGCTTTCAAAAATGCAATGAATACATAATCAATCTTAACCCAAAAAAAATGCCTTTATGGTATTTTTAGGATTGATTTTAGAGTTCATAGTTTCCAAAGAAGAAAAAATACTAGACTACAAGAAGGTTTAAGCAATAGTGAATATGCCAATACCTACAAACCCATAGCAAATTCAAGTCTTTAGTGGTATGGTTCAATTTTATAAATGTTTTGTCAAGAACTTTGCCTTTATCATGGCACCAATCACAAAGTTGATGAGGAAGACAAAACCCTTATCTGGACCACAAAATGCCAAGAAACTTGGGATTAGATCAAGCATAAATATATGGAAACACTAATTCTGATACCTCCAAATTAACAATTGGAGTTCCATGTCCACACATATGCATTTTTATTGGTAGTAGGTGTAATGTCAACACAAAACCCAACTGGTAAATATGACCAACCTATAGTTTATGCCTCTAGATTACTAAATAAAGTAAAACAAAAATATACTACTACAAAGAAAAGCCTTAACAATGGTTTATGCTTTGCATAAGTTTAGACATTTTTTGTTGGGAAACAAATTTGTTTCTTATGTATACCACATGGCTCTTGTATATCTAGTCAACAAACCATAAGTGTTTGGAAAGATAACCAAACGGTTATTATTTTTGGAATATGAATTCATAGTAGTCTATAAGCATGGTAGAACATGTGGTAGTTGATGTTTTGTCTAGATTATTAAATAGTTCAAAACCATTGGGAGTTCCATATCAAATTGTGGATGCATCATTATTTTGTGTAGAACCTATGTGGATGCAAGATGTGAAAAGCTATTTAGAAATAGATCAGATGCTAGAAACTCTGAATTTAATTCATAAATAAAAGGTTAACCAAAAAGGCATAACCTTTTAACTTGAAAGAAGGAACCATGTACAAAATGGAACAAAACAACAAAATGCGCAAATGTTTGACCACCTCAGAAACACAAATTGTTTTTAAGGAGTTACATGAAGGAGTGGCAAGAAGACATTTTGCTGCAGATATTACTGCAAAGAAAATTCTAGATGCAGGTTATTGGTGGCCAACTCTATTCAAGGATATTAATGAATTTTGCAGACGTTGTGACAACTATTAAAGAACTATGGACTAAAAACAAAAGGTTTGGCCAAATTGGTAACAACCCTTCCAAAAGAACCTTTTATGAAGTGGGGTCTAGATTTTATAAATCCAATTAAACTAGTAGGAAGATTAATAGGAAACAAATACATTCTAGTAGTTATAGATTATGTAACCAAGAGGGTAGAGGCAAAGGCATTCATAACCAATATTAAAATAGTTACAGCCAAAGTTTTGTATGAATATATTTAAACTAGTTTTGGATGTCCTTTGACCATAGTTATAGATCAAGGAATACATTTTATTAATGACACAATCAAACATATGATAGAACACTTTTTACTAAAACATGTTAGTTCTACTACTTATTATCCACATGGCAATGGACAAGTAAAGTTTATTAACAAAGTCATTGGTAGATTACTAACCAAGTTAGTCAATGAGAAAAGAACAAATTTGGATGAACATCTATCCATAGTTGTGTTTTCATATAGGACTTTCTACAAAGTGACAACAAGATATACACCTTACTAGTTAGTCTATGGTTTGCATCTTCTAATGCCAACATAATATGTTTTACCGACCATTAGTGGGGACCACAAAGATGCAAATTCAACCAGAGTATTAATTGCCATAATTACAAAGCTAGAGAAATTACGGGAAAGCAAATTGGAGGCTTCAAAAAATGTTGAAAAAACCAATGCAAAATATTTCTCATGTGGAATCAATAGAAACACATAGAGAAGAAGTTTCAATTTGGAAATTATGTTCTATGGTTTCCCAAGGGAAAAAAGACTCATTTGGGCAAATTCAAGAATAGATGGTTTGGCCCATTTAGGGTACAATATTGCTTACCCAACAACACAATTTAAAAAAATTCTATTAACAATTTTGAACCAAACCTAATATTGGTTAATGTTAACACGTTGAAACCATACAAATATGTGGATTAAACATTGAAGGGGATTCAGAGTTTAGAAAATTAGAAATCTTTACAGTTTATAGATTCTGACCACAAAAAAGAGAAATTTGATGAAGATTAAGAAGAAGAAAGAACATCAAAGATCATAAATATTGATGAGATACTTGCATCAGATGAAGCCTCAATGAACCTGATGAGTCAACAAACTATGATACTACTCAAAAACCATAATTAGATAGTTTCATAATTGTTGAACTATAAGTCAAAAAGGTTTGTCACATCATAACAAAATTTTGTCAATTTGATGACTCAGCATAAGACACAAGAAATTTGTGGTGTATATAACACTAGGTCAACAAATTTAGAATTGTCATCAGAACAAATGCCACATCTACAAAGTTGTTAGGTCAACATGCATTAATTATAACCCATATTGTTGTTAATATGAATTTAAACAAAAGATGATAGGTGTAAAAAAAAACAAAAAGGACAAATCATTAAGACATTAACCCTAAAGTGAAAAGTGAAATGTTACTTCATGAAAGGAGATGATTGCATTTTAGAAGGTGACAAACAACATTACACCTCTTCCTTTATGTTTTCTACAAACAAGTTTTTATCATTTTTTGTCTCCAGAATGAGTGTAGAAGAAAGTTTTATTAAGAAGTTGCAAATACAATCTAAAGAAAGATTATAGAAGTTGAGAGAAGAAAAAGAAGAGAGATAGAGATAACAACAAAATTTTTACAAATATTTTGCCTTTGTAATCTAGGTCTATAGAAAGAGGTCCGCCATTTCCGTCTCTTGTTTACTCTTCTTCTTCCTTTCAAAAATCTTCTTCATTGTTTAAGTTTAAGAAAGCTTTTGAAGTAATTAGAAAAAACAACAGAGATTGCAAAGAAACTTTGAAGAGATATAATTTTAAAAAGCATAGAAGAGAGGCAAGTACAAGTGACCAAGTTGGTCCAATCTCAATTTCTAACTTTGAAGAGAAGAAGCAAAGGGATAATTTACAACAACATCAAGAAATACCATCACAACAAGAGGAGCCTACCCAGGAGTAGATTCCAGAGAAAGTCCACATTCCAAATAAGAAGTGCAACAAGAGAAGCAATTAGCAATTAATGGTTACAAATTTGTGAGGGAAGAAGGTGCATACTCACCAAGATGATGAAGTTAGGTACATTTTTACTTCTATAGAATAGATTTATAATAACAATTTGAAGAATATTTTTCTTTGGCCAAGTTTTGGAAAGGAGGAGAGAAAATGGGCAAACATAGTTGGTTTGGTAGGTTCGTTTGAGGTTGAATGGAGGACTCCTCATCACAACATTTTGGTTGAATTTTCAAACAACTGGAAATTGGATTCTAAACATAACAAAATCAAAGTCATGCTGGGAGAAAACAGAAATTTATAGACAAACATATGTTGGTAAAGGTTTTTAAAATCTACCATATAGGATAAACATAGGCAAACTCGGTAGAGATGTCAAATGCCAGACTAGCACTCACAAACATAGTTAATAAAATCCCAAATACTTACAACACCAATGAAGGGCGAGTTGTAAAGAAAATGAGATTAGAATATGTTAATAGAATTGTTGCAATTTTGCCCATTATTTATCAAAAAGATAAGGTGCAATATGTTAACAATAAATCTGCCATGATAATTTCCAAAGCAGATCATGAAGAATCTATCAATTGGTCAAAGAGTTGATCAAATGCAAAAAGTGTCAAAAAAACACGAATGAGGGAACAACTAAAAGAGAACCAAAAAAGGATGTATGCCATTCTACTATTGTCCTACAAGTTTTGTTTGAGAAGTGGTTTCCATTAGGAGTAGAGTCACAAGAGAAGAAAAAACAGACATAACAACCATAGGAGGATAAGAAAAGAAAAGAGACTCTGAGGGAGATGTTTATAAAAAACAAAAAACCTTTGAACCTTACATATATTTCTTTTAAAAAGGAAAAACAATCGAGACCAAGACAACTAAAAGAGTAGTTGTGATGTCCCAATCCGATGATGATAAAAAAAGGGAGACTCTATTCAAGCGATAGAAAAAACAAGAGGATGTTGCAATGAGGGGCATTATTAATCCTTAACAAGGAGTAAAATTGTTGAAAAAACAACAACAATAACATTAGAAACAAAAGAAGAAATCAATATCTCCTCAGTCTGATCCAAGATCACATATCTCTCCCAAGTAGGAACAAAGATCAGATGGGCAAGAACACTAGAGATGGCCCAAGAAAGAACTAGAATCTCAAGCTCAGTAGGCAACAAAAGAGCAGATACGAGACTTGGACCTATATCCATGAAAAGTACAATAATTTGTTCTAGTACTGCATAACAATGAAGGTATGTTATCTTCAAGACTAAGTTCTACAACATGAAAAAAAATATTTGGACAAATTTGGATTGCACACAAAAGTTTAAGTTCTTCAAATATTAATTTCAGGGGATAAATTCCTACATTTCATACACCAGAGTTTGTACAAGGGCTAGAAGCAGACTTGGATGAACATGGGAGAGTTGCTAATATGTTTCAACATGCAGTAGAGTATAGTTTACAAAGGACCAATATTTTGCTAAGACTTTTTGATCTGGAAGTCAGAAATAAACAGATTATAGAAAAGAAAGAAAAATTTGTGTATATTTTGTAAGGGGTTTTGGAGAAGGAGCAAAAGTTCAAAGTTGAGTTACAAGTTAGGAAGAATGAAAATAATGGGGTATTGGCAAAGCTACAAATAACCAGAGAAAATATTAACAACATGGAGAAACACAACAAGGATATGGAGAACATGAAAATAGATAAGGATTCTTTGTAGGAAATTCTGAAGTAGATAAATGCCAATTATTGGAAGTTGAAGATAGAGAAGGATTCTCTGAGTGTAGAGCACAACAAACTTTAAAGAGACTATAAAAATATGGAACTGATTCTTTGAAGCAACAAAAATAGTTAGAGGAACTCAAAGTCGACATTGGTAATGTATATCAAACCAAGAATATCAAAGGCAATCTAACTAGAGGCAAGCAGAAATGGATAGAAATTTGCAAAGGCAAATGGTTTTTAATGAAAAGTTGCAAAAACTTCTGAGGGAGGCCCAGGGATCAAGCCTTTCAATTATGATAGTGTCTTCAGCGCAAATAATGAATTTAAGAAGCAACATACATTGCTTCAAGTAAAACTCAAGGCATTGATAATGGAGGAAAATGATGTAGACTGTGGTGGGACGTAATGCATGATATTGTCTAGAAAGATATTGGAAAGGTTTATAGAAGAATGAAAGAAATGAAAGGTTATACAAGCACAAAATATCTTAGATGGAAAGGGTCATACCATCATTTCAATATGACCTTTAGTCTTCAGTCCAAAACTAGAAACTTCGGATGAAAAACAAGAAAGAGGAAATACTGATGGTGGAGGACTATCAAGTACAAAAGCAGAAGAGGAAGAACTAGCAAACCTCAAAGGAGGGAAGGATAGTCCCTAGAAGGAGGTTGGTGGTATGACATATGCATTAGAAGAGACTCTAGAACTAATAGAATATCTTTTTTAGGAGGTTAGTTCTTAGGAGTATGCATTTGTAGCCACAAAAATAAGGAGCAAATAAAAATTGAAGAACATAGAACTCAAGAAGTTCAACATGATCAAATTGAGCTTACATTAGAGTTGTAGCAACAAGAGTAGACTTAGATTACATCAAAGCTACAACAACAAGAGAAGACTTAGATTACATTAGATCTATAGTCACATTAGCAGTTACAAGTTGCATTAGAATTGCAACAATAGGAGCAAATTACATTAGATCTACAGTAACAACAACAACCACAAGTGACATTAAAGTTGTAGTCATAGGAGTAGACAACAACACATCATCAAACAATTGCATAATTGTTAACATAAACATAATATGAATAATAACAAACATTGCATACAATAGAGAATCAAACATTGGTTCAAACTAAAGTACAACATGCACAAATATATTGGATTATAGTACAACAAGATCAACATCACATTTCTGATTCACAAGATTAGAAATAACATAAGATTTAACTTTCTTAACATATTTTGATCCAAAATTTAGGGATGTAATTCAGAGTATGGGTGGGGTAATGTTAAGGGAGTAATTACTCATGGTAATAAATTTCGTTTTTGGGGGGTCTAATAGTATATTTCTAGTTATTTAGTTACTATTTTAAGGATTACTAACTAAATTACATAGTTTTTGGCACCATTTGAATTTGAATAAATCATAGGACTATTTTATTTAGATGGTTATATCTTGGAAGAAAGAAGAGAATGAAACGGAGGATTATTCATTGTAGAACATTGAGTTTGATGGAGTATGAAACAAAAACTTTTTTTTTTGGGGGAAAAATTTCAATTCCATAACCATATTTATTGTTTTGATGTTTTTTTCATACTTTCATGATTGGATTTTAATTTTGAAACTAAATATGAGTAGATCTAAAGGAGTAGATTTTATTAATATTAATTTTATGATATGTTTTAGTCTAGATTTAAATCATAATATAAGATTAAGAATTCTATATTTACCAATAGGTTAGTCATAAAAGTAATCACAAATGTAGTCACAAATCTAATTGAACTTTATGCATTTAAACCTATGACCATCTAAAATAATGAATAAAAAAAATTTGTTGATTCACATGGAGAATGCCATTGTAGTTGTACTTGGGTGCCACATCTTGTTTATTGCGATTAATGTTTTTTGTGACTTGTTCAAGGCAACTAGACACTTTAGTAATTGCATGTGATATTTACAATTAAAAATTGGTTGTAAATCTAATCATTGGTACACAAATTCCTTGTATTGTTTTCATTAAAATTTATCATGATAGTTGTTAAGGTTAGAATTGTTCTATCACCATTGAACAAAGTGGATAGAATTGTATAGTCAATATTGGACAAAGTGAACAAGAGGAAATAACGTTGTAGCGCAAAATGGTGACATAGGGTTGAGTGATTAGGACTGATTGAAAATTTGAATTTATGTTCATGGTGGGAAATAAAAAAAGACTTATGGGAAAAATTCTAAGTTTTTGATCATTAAGACGTTAAGTAGTTTTTGAAGATGAAAACAAGTTCACAATAGGAACTAGGAAGGATTTTTTTATGGAGATGAACATTTGTATTACATTGTATTTTGTTTTTTGTTTTTTTGTTTTCAATTCCATCTAATTTGTATATATTTTCAAATTACTGCAAATGTTATGTTGTTATAAATATGGATTCTAGATGGGATTTTGTTTGGGTTTATTCTTTGATTTTTATAGTTGGTTAACATTATGAATTCTAAATATCTACATAATAATATGTTGAACCACATCACTAAAATATAAACTAGTGTTAAAAAAAAACATTTACCAATAAATTCATTTGCAAATGTTTCTACTCAATAAATTAGGTTTAGATTTTGAATGTTCTTTCGAATGATGAAAAACACCATGGAAAAGGTTGGGGATCAAATAAATTTAACATGACTTGCATGAGCTTTAGGAAATTTCTAGGTGAACCATAAGTAACTTGAAAATCCAATTAATAAATTAGAATTATGATAACACTTAAATGTGCATAATTTTCTTTTGCATAACAACTTGGATGTTTTGGTGCCATGCTAATAAGCAATTTCAATT
>Ga0116226_10005333_pt1 | contig 11474 bp, 5 predicted proteins | sample S1TSphfallax_FD_89692 | JGI IMG/M metagenome (GOLD analysis project Ga0116226, IMG submission 89692) | Host-associated microbial communities from peat moss isolated from Minnesota, USA - S1T2_Fa - Sphagnum fallax MG | ecosystem: Host-associated > Plants > Peat moss > Unclassified | place: USA... | reverse complement strand
TCCGGAAGGGACTTCGCCTGGCTGCGCAGATTGATGAATCCGGTCTCGAAGCCGGAGTAGCCGGTCTCGCGAATCTGCGACAGCGTCGCAAGAAAGGTGTCGAACGAGCGGGGATCGATGGGCCAGGCGTTGGTCTGGGCTCCCAGCCTGATACTAGCCTCGGCGCTATCCCCCGGCTCGGCTAGCCGCGCTCCAAGAGCCAGACTCGTATAAGCCGATGCCGACATGGCTGTGAGCAAGCCGATAACTGCTCGGCGGGTGAACGTGGGATGATTCATGAAACTCCATAGAGCATCCGCCTGTGAAGACAGATGAGAAAGACAAACCTGGTGAAGGGAGAATCGACGAAGCTGCGGCCGCCTAGGAGCGACAACAACACAGTCTGCGGGGAGCAGACTTGAGGCATGGAAGATACCTTGCTTCGGCCGAGTGCATAAGACGAAGTTATGACATCCCCGTATTTCGCGTCAACCCGTGCCGGATGCTGTTACGAATAACGGAGTAAGGCGAACCACGCAAATGCAAGCCGAAATAGAGATGCGGATGAACATTTCGCGCAGACCTATAGGCCACCGCAAGAGGATGCCGCTCATCTCGGGACTCGCGCTCCTGTTGGGCGGGGTGGATCTCGCGCTGGCACCCATGAAACCTCTTCGGCCGTCAGCGCAGCCATCCCAGCAGGACTCCCAGAATGGCCCATACTGTGCCGACTTCCAAGGCGAGCGCGCTGAGATTGCCCCACAGCAGCGCACAGACTGCGCATCCCAGCAGTGACGCGAGGAGCGGCAACACACCGGCTGCGCGGGACTCCCGCCACACCCTCCGGGCGGCGGCGATGTTCACCATCATGAACGCAAGCAGAGCGCCGTAGTTCAAGAGTTCGGCGCCCAGTTCGTAGCTCATCAGAAAACCGCCAGTGACGCACACGGCACCGATAAGCAGCACATTGTTTTGCGGGATCAGCCGCTTCGGGGCAAGCGTCCCGAAGAAGCGGCCCGGGATCGCGCCGTCCCTGCCCATGGCGTAGAGTATCCGGGCCGCGCCCATCTGCGACGCCATGCCGGAGCCCATCGTCGCCAACAGGAGCGCACCATTGACGATGCTGAACAGGGGCCATCCGCCGATCAGCCGGCCCACCTCGGCATATGCGGTCTCGACACTGGCAAAGACCGTGCCGGACGGAAGCACAAGTTGCGCCGCATAGACCTCGATGGCCGCGAGCACTCCCGCGATGAGGCAAGCCATCACGATCGCCCGGGGGATGTCGCGCCGGGGCTCGCGAGCTTCGTCGGCGAGCGTGGAGATGCCGTCGAAGCCGATGTAGGTCAGCACCGCAATGGACGTGCCATGCAGTACCGACCTCGCATCGAAGGTCTTCCTGTCGAAGAGCGGAAGCAGCCATTCGGCGCCGTGGACGGGGTGGCCATGCAGTATCCAGCGCACAGCCGCGGCAAGAAACACGCCAACCACCAGCACAAGAACGGCGGCGAGCAGCGCGTTGATCTGCGCCGATGTCTCGACGCCCGCGAGGTTGAGCAGCGTGAACAACGCCGCGAAGAAGAGAACCCACGCCGCGTAAGGTATCGCGGGCAGAAAGGCCGCGGCGGCCTTGCTGCTCCAGATGGTGCAGATGAGCGGATTCAGGACGTAGTCAAGCGTGAGGCACCAGCCGCAGAGATATCCCAATGCGGGATGCAGCTCCTTGCCAACGTAGAGAAACGCCGAACCTCCCGCGGGATAGACGCGCGCCATGCGTCCGTAGCTGACCGCCGTAAGCAGCATGGCGACCAGCGCCAGCAGGATCGTCGTCGTCACATGCCCATGCGCCTGCTCGTAGAGCACACCGAATACCGGCATGGGTGCCGTCGGCTGAATCAGGATAAGACCGTAGAGCACAAGATCGAGGAACCGCAGACTGCGCCGCGGATTGAGCGGGACGGAGACAGCGTCTGAGCTCATCGCTGCCCGCCTTGTGTGCGATGGACCTTTGCCGTCGATTCGCGGGCAATAAGCGTTGGAGGATGCAGCAGAATGAAGCTCTTCAGGTGCTTGCCGGTCGTCTTCGATTGGATCGACTCCAGGACGTGCGCCGCCGCGGTCTTTCCCATCTCGCGCATATGCTGCGAAACGGTGGTAAGGCTGGGCATGGTGAGGATGGCCTGCGGAATGTCGTCGAAGCCGACGACGGAGACGTCGCGCGGAACGTGCAAGCCGGCCTCATGGAGGCCGCGGATGACGCCGAACGCGGTGAGATCGTCGAATGCGAGAACTCCTGTAAACGTGCGGTCGCTTGCGATCAGCCGCTTCGCCGCCTCGTATCCGCCCGCGTAGCCCAGCACCGGATCGGCGCTCTCCGGCAGTTGCAGTACGAGCTTCTTGTCCAGCTTCACGCCTGCCGTCTTCGCGGCAGACTCGATTCCCTTCCAGCGCCGTTCGCTGTCCTGAAGGCGTTGCGGCCCGCGAACGACGGCGATCTGCGTGTGTCCGAGTTGATAGAGATGCTCAAAGGCCAGCCGGCCGCCGGCTTCGTTGTCCACAAGCACGGAGCTGATCGAAGGCGAAGAAAACTCGCGCCCGACGATGGCCGTGGGAATGCCGTTGCGCTCGAACCTTCGCAGGGCTTCGATGTCGACGAACAGCCAATTAGCGACAACGATCAGTCCCTCGACATGGTGCTCGACGGCCATGCCGAGATAGCGCGAGAACTGCTGCCTCTGGTTGTGCGCATCCATGATGATGGGCAACAGGGCGGTGTCGCCCAGCGTCTCCTGGATGCCTTGCAGGATGAGCGTACAGTAAGGGTCCGCGATATCGAAGACCATCACGCCGATCAACTGGCTGCGGCGGCTGCGGAGCGAGCGTGCCGCGGCGTCCGGACTGTAGTTCATCTGCTCGGCTATGTTGCGGATGCGCTGCCGGGTCGCGGCGGCAAGGTTCTTCGCGAGCGGCTTGTCGTTCAACACCAGCGAGACGGTGGAGAGCGAGACGCCCGCGGCGCGGGCGACATCGGCGAGCGTGACTCGAGCCTTCTGGATGGGCGGGGACTTCTTCATGGAGAGTGCAGGAGGTCTCGGAGCGGCGGCGAACCGTTTTAGCATAACCGGGTTCAAGCGGAAAGAACAGGTTGCAAGAAATTAAAACAATTTTATTGACAGGCGGATGCCCTCCCGATATTCTTTCGCAAATCCTCAGTATTCAAACGTTGTAACAAGAAACACGCAACGATGACAGACAAATCAGCCAAGGGCCGCGTCTTCCAGCCCTTGGCCGGTTTTAGGCTCTTCGGGCCACATCGTCTCATCATTCTGGAATCACTCCCTTGGAGGCCGTCGCCATGCGCCGTAATGGATTTGTCTCGCTCGTTTTCACTCTTTCCGTATCTTGTCTTCTTCCTTGCGCGCTGCGGGCGCAGGAGATCACCGGCACCATCCGCGGCACGATCACCGACCCTAGCGGGGCGGTCGTCCCCGGAGCCACGGTCATCCTCGTCGACTCCGGCAAGAACCTCGAGATTCGGCGCGTGACGACGAACAGGTCAGGGGAATACGTCGCTCCCCTGCTGCCGGTCGGCACCTACGAGATCGATGTGGAGAGCGCGGGCTTCAAACGCGCCTCGCAGAAGAGTGTCATCGTCAACGTCTCGGACCGCCTCGAAGAGAACATCGCGCTTACGGTCGGCGATGCCGGCACCACTGTCGATGTGACCGGCACCGAGATCCAGGTGCAACTGCAAAATGCCTCCGCCGAGAGCCTGATCGACGGCGAACAGGTCCGCGATCTGCCTACCAACAACCGGAACTACGAGCAGATGGTCGCGCTGCAGCCGGGCGTCTCCGGCAATGTTCCCGACCAGCTCTACGTCGGCGTCTACAACTACAAGAACCAGACCAATGTCGCTTCCTTCTCTATCGGTGGAGGACGCGATACGCAGAACAACTGGACCATCGATGGCGCGGACAACGTCGACCGCGGCTCGAACCGGACGCTGCTGAACTATCCCAGCATTGACGCCATCGAGGAGTTCAAGCTCCTGCGCGGCACCTACAACGCGGAGTATGGCCGGGGCGCCGCCGGCCAGGTTGAGGTGATCACACGCGCCGGCGGCAACAAGTTCCACGGCGGCGTCTACGAGTTTCTCCGCAACGACGCGATGGACGCCAACAGCTACTTCAACAACCAGAGCGGGACCCCGAAGACTCCGCTGCGTTACAACGATTTTGGCGGCACCTTCGGCGGCCCGCTTGAGGTCCCCCATCTCTTCCAGCCTGCGAAGCAGCGCACCTACTTCTTCTTCTCCGAAGAGATCCGCCGCATCAAGACGCCGGTGCAGTTGAACGCGAACGTTCCGACCACAGCCATGCTCAGCGGCGTCTTCCCTTATCCTGTGTGCGTCGGCTCCTCCACCTCCGACCCCAATACCGGCGCCACGATCTGTCCGAACACCTCTGCCACCATAACGCCAACCCCTGCCGCGGCCGCTTACATCAAGGACGTCTTCTCCAAGATCGGCGCGCCGAACGATCCCGCCAGCAGCCCGTTCACGCTGGTATCTTCGCCTTCGGCAAACTACAACTACCAGGAAGAGCTCTACCGGGTCGACCACACCTTCTCGGACAACCTCTCCATCATGGGGCGCTTTCTGAACGACAAGATCCCCACCATCGAGCCGGGCGGTCTCTTCACGGGATCGAACCTTCCCGGCGTCGCCGAGACCCGCACCAACTCGCCCGGCAAGAGTTGGATGGGCCGCGTCACCTGGGCCATCACGCCGAAGATCTACAACGAGGGCGGATATGCATACTCCTACGGCGCTATCGTCAGCCAGCCCTTTGGTCTCGACACCGAAGCTAACTCCCCCGACGTGTTGGGAACGCTGACGCTGCCCTTCGTCTCCACGCTGAAGCGCATCCCGGACCTCGACTTTGCTGACTTCGAGAACATCACCGGCTTCGGACCCTATCTCGACTTCAACCGAAACCACAACGTCTTCGACAACCTCAGCGTCATCCGCGGCAACCACTCTCTCAAGTTTGGTTTCACCTTCAACCACTACAACAAGAACGAGAACTCGGCGGGCAACTCGGCCTCTCCCGCGAACGGGGCCTTCTCCTTCGACGAGTCGAACACTATCTACGACGCGGATGGCAACTGCGTGGGCGGCAACGGCGACAGCAACTGCAACGCATACCAGGACTGGGCCAACTTCCTGCTTGGCAACGCCGCCGGCTTCACGCAGCAGTCCACCGACCTCACCGCCGACATCATCGAGAAGACCTACGAGTTTTACGCGCAGGACGAGTACCGTCTGCGCAAGAACCTTACATTGAGCTATGGCCTGCGCTACTCGCTCTTCAACCCGCCGACGGACGGCAAGGGAATCCTCACGAACTTCGCCCCGTCGAAGTTCGTTCCTACCGCGGCGCCACAGCTGGACAGCAACGGCCTGCTCGTCGCTGGCACGGGCAACCCGCTGAACGGGATCATCCTCGGGGGCAAGGGCTCGCCCTACGGCAACGGTGTCGAAGGCCGCACCTATACGGCCTTCGGCCCGCGGCTCGGCGTCGCGTACGATCCCTTCGGCAACGGCAAGGACTCCATCCGCGCCGGCTTCGGCATCTTCCAGGAGGCGATCCTCGCCGGACTGTGGGAGGCTGCCGTCTACCAGAACCCGCCCTATAACGTGACCTCGAACTTCAACGCCACGCTGCTGGCCGACCCCGCCGTGGGAAGCCCGGCGATCAACCCGAATCCGGTCGGTCTGATCGGCTTCGCGGAGAAGTGGCATCCCTCGTACATTCAGCAGTGGAGCTTGGACGCGCAGCACGAGCTGATGCCGAACCTCATCCTCGACGCCGGCTACTACGCCCAGCACGGGGTGCATCTGGTCGGCCAGCAGGACATCAACGAGGTGCCTCCGGGCAAAGCACAGGCCGCCGGCATCACGCTCCCGTTGCCGAGCTACGAGGCGTCGCTGGTCAACAGCCTGCGTCCATATCCCGGCTATGGAGCCATCTCCATCTTCTCGCCGGCCTACGGTTCGAACTACAACTCGCTCCAGACACAGGTCACCAAGCGCTTCATCGACGGCTCGACCGTCACCGCCAACTACACCTGGGCGCACGCCATGACGGACAACCAGACCGCCTATGGCACGCAGAGCTTCGACACCTACAACCCGCACGAGGACTACGGACCCACCCAGCTCGACCGCAAGCACGTCTTCAACGCAAACTACGTCTACAAGGTGCCGTTCTTCAAGAACGACAGGGGCCTGCTGGGCTACGCGCTGGGCGGCTGGGAGACTTCAGGCATCTTCGCGGCGGAGACCGGCCTTCCCCTCACCGTCTTCCAGACCTCGTCGATCGGCGATGTCGCCGGCCTGGGCATCTACGATTCCTCTGGCCTCGGCTCCACGCCGCGCCCCAACCTGGTCGGCAACCCCAACAAAGGCGCTCCGCACACCCAGCAAGCGTGGTTCAACGTTGCCGCTTTCCAGCCCAATAAGATCCCTGGAACAGACGGGACCGAGCCGCGCGGCTCGGTCCGCGGCCCCGGCTTCTGGAAGTTCGATACGGCGGTCGATAAGAGTTTCCGGATCCGGGAAGGTGTCAGCTTCTCGTTCCGCGCGGCGGCCTACAACGTTACCAACTCCACCAGTTTCCTCGGTGTGCACACGAGCGGTCTGCCGAAGAACGCCAACCCCGCGACGCCCTCAAGCTACGGGACATCGTTCGGCAACCTCACGAGCGCCCACGACCCGCGGATTCTTCAAGTCGCCGGACGCATCACTTTCTGACCTAATTTGGGTTCTTCACCTGGCACCGGGCCGCATGCGCGGCCCGGCATTTTTTGCCCGAACGCGGAGCAGGACTCACATACCGGTTCGCGTCATTCGAGCTCAATTAGTCCGGCCTTCGCGTGCAAGACTAAGTTTCCAAAGTATTTATGGCGGAGAGGGGGGGATTCGAACCCCCGATAGACTTGCGCCTATGTCTGATTTCGAGTCAGGTGCATTCAACCGGGCTCTGCCACCTCTCCGCGCGATCCGTCACGTTGCGAACGCTCCCGTGCGGCTTCTCCAAGTCTACTGTCAAAGCAGATGGCTTGCAATTCGCAGCAGAACAGGCTGACATGGAAGAGGAGGCCTGATGGAGGCGGAATTCACGCTGCGAGAACCTATTTTGTCCGCGCGCGCGAGCTGGACGCCGGAGCTTGAAGAGATCGTCCGCGCCGCGGCGACCGAGGCAGGTTTTTCTCTCTCCGGCATCGCAAGCGCCGGGTCCGACTCAGCACTGGCCGGGCCCGCGCGGGAGGCCGATCGGTTCGCCGCCTGGGTCGATCAAGGCCGCGCCGGTGAGATGGATTACCTCAAGCGCCGCGACGCCGGCGGAACGCTCCTGCGCAGCGGGATTCAGGTCGCGATCCCGTGGGCACGGTCGGTCGTCGTGTGCGCATTCAACTACCGCTCACCGGAGCCAGCCTCGATCGAGCCGGCCCCGCCGGGCACGGGATGGATTGGAAGATACGCCTGGTCAGGGCACCGGCAAGAGAGCCCAGAGGAAGGTGAGCAGCGTGCCCTGGCGAACGGGCTTCAGGCGACGGACTATCACGAAGAGTTGCTGGGAAGGCTTCGCCAGGTAGAGGACCGCCTTCTGGAGGCGATGTCGTGCCAGACGCGCTGCTATGTGGACACAGGCCCCATCGTGGAGCGTGAGTTGGCGGCCAGAGCCGGCATCGGCTGGATCGGCAAGAACACATGCGTCCTCAATCAGGAGCTGGGCTCCTGGCTCCTGCTTGGCGTGGTCATCACGTCTTTGCCCCTGATGGCCGATGTGCCGCAGCTCGCGCCTGACCGTTGCGGCAGTTGCACCCGGTGCATCGACGCCTGCCCGACGGACGCGCTGGTCGCGCCCCGCGAGATGGACGCATCGCTGTGCATCGCCTATCTGACTATCGAGAAGAAGGGCGCCATCGACCCCGAGCTTCGCGAACCGATGGGGCGGCAGGTCTTCGGCTGCGACATCTGCCAGGATGTCTGCCCCTGGAACCAAAGACACGCGAACACAAGGCACCACAACGGGAACCGGCAACAACCGCCAGCCGTAACTCCTGGCATGGAGGTCAGGCGGGAGCTCGTGAACCCTCCCCTGGCATGGCTGGCGGCGATGGATTCGAGCGAGTTCAAACACTGGTTCAGGGGGTCGCCGCTCGAACGGACAGGGAAGAAGCGCCTGCACCGCAATGTCGCCATCGCAATGGGCAACAGCGGCCAGGCTGAGTTCCTTCCCCGGCTGCGCGAGTGGGCAGCCGGAGAAGATCTCGTCCTTGCCGAGGCGGCCGGTTGGGCCATTAATCGGATCGGCTCTGCTAGCATCGGGAGTTGAGCGGCAGCGTGACTTCCGTTCGCTTTGCACACCGATCATGCCATCCATGCTGCCCCTCAAGACGGACGAGTCCGGCGAACGCCGGGGAGACGCGGAGATCATCGCTCCCGAGGCGAGCGCCTCCAGTTCCGGCCCTAAACGGCGCGAGCCCGAGCCGCTCGCGACGCTGCGCTCGCAGGTTCCGCGCAGCCTCTGGGGCCAGGCCGTCGAGCTCGCGCGCTACATGTCCGGCACCGAGGTGCACACCTACGCCTTCAGCGTTGCCGCCAACGTGATCCTGTCGCTCTTCCCGTTCATCGTCCTGCTCTTGACCCTCACCCGGCAGGTCTTCCATTCGCGCGCGATGGAAGCGGTGGTCGGCGACCTGATGCGCAACTTCCTTCCCGTCGGGCAGGACTTTATTATTCGGAACATGCAGATGCTCGCCCATCCCAGGAAAGGGACGCAGGTCTTTTCGCTCGTCATGCTGCTCGTCACCTCGACGGGCGTCTTCCTGCCGCTGGAAGTGGCGCTGAACAGCGTCTGGGGCGTGAAGAAGAACCGCAACTACCTGCACAACCAGCTGATCTCGCTGCTGCTGGCCTTCGGCGTCGGAGCGCTCGCAATGGTCTCGGTCGCGTTCACCGCCGGACAGCAGTCGGTGACGTCCTGGATCTTCCTCGGCCACACGGACAACATCGTCTTCAAGTTCTTCGCCGCGTCGTTTCTGCATGTCGTCGGGGCGTTTGCCAGTATCCTGCTCTTCTTCCTCATCTACTGGGTGCTGCCGAACCGCAAGGTGCCCGCGCGGGCCGTGCTGCCGACGGCGATCGTCATCGGCATCCTTTGGGAGGCTGCCAAGGTTCTGTACATCCTCGCGCTTCCCTGGCTGGACTTCCAGTCGGTCTACGGCCCGTTTTACATCTCAGTCGGCCTGATGATGTGGGCGTTTCTCTCGGGGCTTCTATTGCTGGCCGGTGCCCACTTCTCGGCCACGCGGTATACGCTCGCGCTGGCGCGTGAAGCCGAGCGGGAGGCTTGACCCGTCATGTCGCCAGCCGTCGAGACCAAGAGCCCACCGAACACCGAAACCAGCAGCCAGGCGAGGATGCCCAGCTTTCCGACCACCGTATCGAGCGCCGCCGCGGGTCGTTCGGCCAGCATTTCCTCCCGAATCCAGCGATTCATCCCGCGCAAGGGCCTCGAAGCGGCGGCCTTCTGGTTCGGCGTCTGGCTGTTTCTCTTCGGCCTGCTGCGTTATGTCCCGAACGGCTGGGGCAGCCTCTTTGCCGTATTGCAGTGGCTCGACGGCATCGCCTTCCTCGGCGTTTCGATCCCGCTGGTGCTGCGCCTTGTGCGCGCGCGACTGCTGTGGAGCCTGCGCAGCAGGCTCGTCCTCACCTATCTCCTCTTCGGCCTCGCGCCGGTCGTTCTTGGTCTTACGCTCGTGGCGGTCTTCGGGTACTTCGCCGCCGGACAGTTCTCAATCCACTTGATGGAATCGCGCATGTCGGTTGCGCAGGACCGGCTTGGAGCGCACAACGAAAACCATCTGGGCCGCCTGCTGCACATGGCCGGGCACGCTGCCGGCCCGGCGCGCGAGCAGAGCGGGATCCGCACCGAAGACCTGGCTGCCGCGCTTCCCGGCCTCCGCTATCCGGACCCGCTCGAAGTGCCGATCACCACAATCCACGCCGAGGACAGGCTCTTCGTCAATGGCGTTGCCGTCCAGGCCAGCGAGGGCGGCCCGGTCGCCGGGTCTAGGGTTCCCTTAGGCCTTCCCTCCTGGGTCGGAGTGCTGCCCAACGGGCACTTCAGCGGCATCGTGCTGGACGGCGACGAGCTGTACGTCGTGGCCATCGGCCAGCAGCGGCTGGAGGGCAATCGCATCATGAGCCTTGTCACCAGCCTGCCCGTCGATACGCCGCTGCTCGACCTGGTGGCGCAGGGGCTGGGCCGCGCCGAGCTCTTCGCCATTGCGACGGCCACCACTTCGAAAGAGGACGGAGCTCCCGGAGAGGTCAAGACCGTTGGGCGGCAGCGGGCGCGCGCCCACGCAAACGCCGTCTCTGGCGGCAGCGCTCCGCAGCCAGCAAACATGGCGGACGTGCAGGTAAGGTTTCTGTCGACCATCGCGGTAACGGACTGGGACACGGGGCTGACCGACAACATCCCGATCCGCGTCGACTCGCGGCCCTCGCTGCTCTACCGGCAGCTCTTCGGCGGCTCGCTGGCCGGTGTAATTACCAGCGTCTACCGGATTGCCTTGGTCATCCTGATCATGCTCTTCGCCCTGCTCGAAGCACTGGCGCTCTATCTCGCGGTGCGGCTGGGACGGACCATCACGCGGTCGGTGGCGGAGCTCTACGCCGCGACCCAGAGCATCGACCGCGGCGACTTCAACCACCGCATTCCCGTGACCGGCGTCGACCAGTTGTCCGAGCTGGGACAGTCCTTCAACAGCATGACCCATTCGCTGCAGCGCCTGCTCGTCGAACAGCAGGAGAAGGAGCGGCTGCAGAACGAGCTCTCCATCGCGCAGGAGGTGCAGGCGAACCTCTTTCCGCATGCCGACTGCGACCTCGCGAACCTGCAACTGCATGGCGTCTGCCGCCCGGCGCGTTCGGTCAGCGGCGATTACTACGACTTCATCCTCTTCCACAGCGAAGCCAACGCGCACGGCAGGAAGCGCACGGAGACCGGCGTCGGCATCGCGCTGGGAGACATCAGCGGCAAGGGCATCTCGGCCGCGCTGCTGATGGCGACGCTGCACTCGGCGGTGCGGGCGTATCGGTTCGCCAGCGAGGAGGTCCTCTATGCGGCGTCGCCCGTCGCCGGCCTGACGGTGAGCCGCGAGGAGGTCGGCGACGATGCGGGAGAGCTCTTCCAGTCGCCGGGAAGGATTCTCTCGCTGCTGAATCGGCATCTCTACCGCAGCACCCAGCCAGAGAAGTACGCGACGCTCTTCCTGGCGCACTACGACGCGAAGACCTCGTGGATGACGTACTCGAACGCCGGCCAGTTGCCGCCGCTGGTTCTGAGCCGCGACGGCAGCATCCGTCGGCTGGACGTAGGCGGCACCGTCGTCGGCCTGATGGACGGAATGCACTA
>Ga0116226_10005332_pt1 | contig 11474 bp, 7 predicted proteins | sample S1TSphfallax_FD_89692 | JGI IMG/M metagenome (GOLD analysis project Ga0116226, IMG submission 89692) | Host-associated microbial communities from peat moss isolated from Minnesota, USA - S1T2_Fa - Sphagnum fallax MG | ecosystem: Host-associated > Plants > Peat moss > Unclassified | place: USA... | reverse complement strand
TTTACCATTTGAATTTGAGAAGTAGGACTAATGGGCAAGAAAAAAATTATAGTAAAAGGAAGGCACCAAGCACACTAAAAGATGAATTGGCCCAAGTACCAAATATTGGTTTGCTCATAGACATGGATCTCTACATGTAGACTACAGACATTTGTGTTGCTCCAATAGATCACAAAAAGATACAAACTTTCCAAGGTTGTTATTTGTTAGTAACAAACAAACAAACATGAAGATGGCATGCAACTTGTAACAAACAAAACGCAAACTATGAGTTGTTTCTTGTAAGATGAACATTGATAGATGAGCAAATTGCCATCTAAAGATTGATGAATGTAGTCAAATCATATGAAATCAAACATGTTGTGGGAATTGAATGGGGTGAGCTTTGATGGATGAAATTGACTATATGATATAGAATGCATGTATTTGATGAATGTAAGCCCATGGAATGAGCATGCTTGGATGAAGTAGACTACAAATGGATTATTCCAATACAATTTGATGGATGGGCTTTAAAGAAAAAAATGGGGTGAATTTGCTAGATAATTGATATCTAGTATATTGTACAAGAGTTGTAATGAAAGATAAGGATTATGTTGGATAAACTTTCATGGATGAAATGAATATTGTTGGAAAATTGTGACCACAATAGTTTAACTTCAAAGAATTAAATGAGTTTTCATGGATTTACTTGTATAGGTGAATATGTTCAAAAACAATGGGAAGGTTTTTAATCAATGTGCGGAATAACTTATTTTATAGAATGAAATTTGATGGATAAATTCACTTCTAGGATGGGATGAATTATAAAGGGAATGATCAATAGGTGACATTATATAATCCATGGACAAAATTGATTCTAATGGACAAATTCATGAACTTCATATCTTTAAATGTAATTTCATTTTCTCATACTTTGAAGGTTTTGGAATCATTTTAAATTTAAATGGAAAAATCAAATTTTAATTTGGATGGGCATTTTCATTGAAACTTATCACATTTTGTTTGGACATGGGATACATTCCCACAAATGAGGAAAACACACAACACAATCTTCATAAAGTTTTCCATGTACATTTAATGTAATTATTGGGCATTTGTTATTATAACAATTCAAGGTTCATAATTGACCCAAATGAAAATCTCAATGCATTGATAAGCTATAGGGTCACAAGCTATAAGCCATAACCTTTGATCTTCATTTTGTTAGAAACCCTCTAATAATTAGTGCAAGGCACTAAACAATGTTGGTAAATTTTTGGATTTCCACACTAAAGGTCTCATTTTTTGTTGAAGCCGCCATTGGAACTTAATAAAATAATTCACCTTCTTCCAATATTAAATTAGAACTTGAACCATGGGTGCTACCATGTACCAAGTTTAGGTTTTTTGAATAGATATTTAAAATTTTATCAAATAATAATAATAATAATAATAAACTTGACGAAAATATCGAATCGACCAAAAAAATTGATTGTGACCAATACAAAAGTATTGTTAACATTGCATGATGTCAACAAAACATGCAAATCCCCCTAGCCCATGATCCCCATTTTCATAACAATCACATAGGCACGTTACAAATCTATCCCATGTAACACTCGACCCCTTGCCATGACATCCATGGGATGCAAATTATCCACCATTGCATAATCCCATTTCACCATCCCATGAGCACATCATGTTACTTGGAGTCATTTCAAACCTTATTCATGCATATCAAGACGTAGTAGTAAGTGCTATGTAGTTTGTTTTGGTTTTTGTATTATAGGTTGGTTTTTGTAGGAGTTTTGCTCAAGCTACAAATACCACTTGTTTGCAGATCTTGGTTGCTTCTTGAACTAAAAAAGGTCTACATGCAAAGTTGGCATTTTTGTACTTGTTTTTCATGTAAAACTCCGTGAGGAGTTGAACCCCAAATAGGGCCTAAACACCCTAGAGTTGAAAAGAGGAAAAATGACATCACAAGCAAGGAGGGCCTTGTTGGTGTCACAAAGCCCCCCTTGGTGTCTTTCTTTCTCGTATTTTTATTTAATATTTTTTTTCCCTTTTCTTTCTCCTACTCCATCTCTCTTTCGTTTATAGGTATAACAACGACGATGGTAGCTGAAGCCACCATTGCCATTGTTAAGAGCTTGAGCTTTTGGCTACCTAGTCATCAACATTAGTTCACCAAGGAGAAGCAAGAGTTGCATTGTTGTTGTTGGCTGTAGTGTGGAAACAAGAAAAGGCGGGGAGAGGAACTATTGGCCATGTTTGTCTTATTTGTTGAAGTTGCAACTAGAGGCAATAAACAACAAAAAAAAAAGGAGGAAGAGTTGCAATGTGTAGCTACAACCCAAGGACAAAGAAGAAGAAACAGAGATAAGAACAACAACAACAACAACAAAGGAAGCAAAGGGAAGGCGGTGGAAAGAATTGAGCTCCAATCGCCATCATTGGGAGTTCAAGCTTTCTTCCAAACCTTTGAGGTTCAAGCACGAATAGAGGTTCATGAGGCTTGAAGTTAGCTCAAGATAAAGGGGCTCAAGGGGATTCAATCAATCCTCCTTTATTTTTTTATTTTTTATTTTTTATTTTTAAATTTAAACCTAGGGCACACATTTGACACCAATCTAAACCTACTAGTATTTATTTATTTTTATTTTTTTCATTTTTTCATCCAAATGAAGGTTGAAAATAAAATTTCATCCATCTAGTTAAGGGTAGCTAGTGGGCAAACATGGGTTAATGATTGTGCGGGTAGGCTAGTTAGCAAATTGTCCACCTATGAATGTACATCGAGCAATTTGACCCCTAAGATTAGACAAACAATAATTTTTAATTTAGTTTCATTTTCATTTTGAATTTCTTTGAAATTTGATATCATTTGCATACATAGTTAGATTGACAAACCATTTCAACTATTGAATTTTTGGATAGGAGACCTACATGCATGTGAAGTTGCAAAAGTTTTGGAGGCTAGACGTTGATTTGGCATTTGGGAAATGATTTGTTATTTAATATTTGGGAGTTTAGTTCTCACCTATATGAAGGTGGAATCTGAAGTTTTTTGTGTCAATGAACTTTTTATGATAAACATTTCAATCATGAGACCTTTCTGATCACTTGGAAATATGAAGTTTTGGAGGCTCATTTTAAGGTGTAGGGTGGTTTATGGCCAACTTTTTTATACCAAACATTTGACGATTCAACATTGTGCTAGTGAATTATATTTTTGCACCTTACAAATGGTGGAATGCCATGCTATCAATAAATGTAGAGGATTTGAATACTTATCATGATTCTTGTGCAGGAATCACAAAAATACAACTAATTTCAAAAACATGGGACCCAAAAATTGGCCCAACAATTACAAGAGGTGAGGTGCATGAAGCACAATGGATAACACGAGATTTCATTGAATGTTTCGCTTTTAAGTTTGAAGGAATTGGGTTAGTTAAGGGGATAAGAGGTCCAAATCATATTGGAGGATGATAATTTAATTTGCAATAGACCTTACAAGTTTAATGAAGTGGAAATTGCCTTAGTTTAGGCTTCAACAACAAAGTTGCTAAATGCTGGTTTGGTGGAACTGTCTAGGGGTGAATATGTCTCATCAATAATGATGCCAACCAAAAAGGACATTTTCTACAATTGGACTATACATCGCATGTGTAAGGATTACTATTTGGTGAATAAATGAACATGTTCAAACAAATATGCCATGCCCCTATCGAAGGAGATATTTGATGCCCTTGGATAAGCCAAGGTTTTCAGTACCTTGGACTTAAGGATTGGCTACTTTTAGTTGTCATTGAAAGAGGGTGACTAGGTCAAGACGACTTTTTGGGGAATTGATTTTCATAGGAAAAAATATTTGTACCAATGGAGGTTTTTGCCATTTGGTTTGAAAAATGCACCTATAGAATTTCATAGAGTCATGGATCAAATGTTGGTAGGTTTTGGTTTTGCCAAGTGTTACATTGATGACATCCTTGTTTTTAACCCAATTCCAAGAAATCACATGCATCATTTGTAGGAGATGTTTAGAAGACTTAAGAAACATAACCTTAAGCTTCATCCAAGCAAGTGTCAATTCTTTCATATTCAAGTGGAGTATTTAAATCACATGATTTATCCAAGTGGATTGGGGGTTCAAAAGGGCAAGGTTTAGGCCATTCACAAGTTCCCCAACCAATAGATGTTAATTAGTTACAAGTTTTCCTAGGCTTGTGTAAATACTACTGAAGGTTTTGAAAGTAACATAACTAAACCTTTAACCCAACTAACACAATTTGACCAAGAGTTCATTTGGGATGAGGCATAAGAGCACGTCTTTTAGGAATTAAAGGCCAAGTTTTCATCAGCTCCCATTTTGAGGTGACCCATTTGAGGATGACCGTTCTAATTACACCTTGATTGGAGCACTATAGGGTTGGGAGCTATGCTTACCCAACTTGATGATGATGGTTGAGAGTTCGTGGTGGCATATGTCAATTGGTCCAACAACAAAATGGAGGCCAAGTACAATTCATATGAGAGGGAGTGCCTTATAGTTGTTTGGGTTATTTCATCATTCCGATGCTATCTTTATGGTAGCCCATTCATTTTGATTATTGATCACTAACCTTTGAAATTCCTTGGAATCAGACCGACTCACAAGATAGTTGGCCATGTGGGTGTTTATCATACAAGATTATGACTTTGATATAATTCACAAGCATGGTAGGTTTAATTGAGATGTTGATGGGTTGAATTGGAACCTAAGCTTCAACAAAGAGGATAAGACTAGGGTTATTTGGCATGGTGATGTGGATTTGGAGGCATTACCAAGATGGCATGCTTATGCATACCTTTGTACTTTATTGGGGTGTTCTAAGGATATACTTGAAACTAGTGTGGATGATGGGGATCATCATGATGCGGACATGGAGTTGGAGGGTAATGGTGCCCTGGATATTTATGATGATGCTCCTGTCATTGCATATTTGCGAGCAAGTGAAGTTCCAATTGGATTGACACCTAAGGAAAAGGACAGTGTTGTGCATAAGGCCAAGCGGTTCAAATGGGAAGGTAACTCCCTTCGACGAATGTGGGCAAATGGACAAGTGAAACTTGTGCCTCGCCCATAACAATGTGAGAGCATTGCAAGGCATGCTCATGAGGAGTTAGGCCATTTTGGGGTTCAACAAACATACAATTTACTCCAAACATAAAAATTAGGTGCATGGTGTATGATCGAATTTGGGCATATTTGAATGCACTTATACCTCACTTATAGCCCTTACCAATTATGGGGCTTGGGTATCAATGGAGTTTGGATTTAGCCAGCCCATTGAGTTTGACACCTCAACATAAGCAATATGTTTTGGTTATGATTGAGCATATCTCCAAGTGGCTGGAGTTGGTTTTATTGTTGGATTGTAGTAATGACAATGATGTTAGGAAACAAACATGTGAGATTGAGCTTGTGAACAAGAAGTCTATGAATATGAATGAATATATTGGGAATATTATGATGATAAAGATAGAATATTTTTAAAATATCCTTATGCCACATAAGAATGACATGGAAAATCTTTTTCCACGTGTACATGGATGAAAGTAAAAAAATGGATGAAATGTTTAGATAAAAGTTAAACATCAATGAACTTTTTAGATGATAATTGTAATAATATATTAAATACATAAAGTAATATGTGAAAATTATAAAACATTGAAGTTAAAATGCATTGAGTACCAAAACAAAAATTTCATACTACAAAGAAAAATAGAGTGCGCATTAGTTACATAACTGAAATGTCAACATACAAAAAAAAATATTTAATCCAAGAATTACAAAAAATGAGAATCCATCTTACAAAACAACATAAGTTAGTGCATTAAGTACATTAACTAATATAACAAAAAATTTAAAACATTGAAATCAATGCATTAAATACAAAAACAAAATTTCATGCAACAAAATGAAGAAGATAGTGCATCAGTTATATAAATTGAAATGTCAACATACAAAAACAAGATTTTTAATGCAAAAATTACATAAAATCAAAGTCCATGACACACTAGAATAGAAGCTAGTGAATTAGGTACATAAACTAATATTGTCGTGACATGTAGTGTCATGACATCATGCATGAGGCCATGCATACATGCATGACAATATGTCAAATTACCAAAATTGCTTGAAGTTGTTGTTGACCATATTTTTTACACAAATTGCAAACATACATCCTAAAAGACATAATGGTTAGTGAGTTAGATGCATAAAATGTTCAATGTTGTGACTCAAAACAATACTACAATTCTATAAAATGATTCATGTCAACATCGAAGTCAACAAAATATTTAAATGTTTGTACTTCTAGCTTGTTGGAGACCATAATTTATATGTGGATTATAGATAAACATGTCAAAAGGGATCAAATTATATGGTTATAATTTGTTATTGGTTACCCTATGACATAGATAAGAATCAACACAAGTAAATTAAACATGCTTGTACATTGACAGATTTAATAAATCTACATATGTAACATCAAATGAATATGACAAATGCGGATAGTAGAAAATGGGATTCTATTACCAACATTTGTACAATTTGCCATTGTAGCTTGCCTTTGCACATTAAGAAGATGCAACCGAACATTTTCACAACCTTATGAGACTTCTTTCTCCAACATCTCTTTGTCAAATTCTTTAAACCCAAAACTCTTGATTAACCATTTCGGAGACATATAATGAGCATCTACACATCGATTACTTTGTCTAAAGTGCATCAAGGCACACCATGGGTGATACATGTTCCTACAACCAAAAACTAGGATATTATTGTGGGGAAAACCCACACAAAAAAAACAACACAAGGACCAATTTTGAAGAAGCTTGTTCCTTGGTGTTAGATTACAAATTTGGATTATGGATGAAGGTGGTAGAAGTGAATTTAATTCTTACAGAATTATTCCACATTATTGTAACAACAAATTTGCATTTCACATGCATACATTCACTATTTTTTCTTGGAATTTCAACACACTTAACTTTGGCATTCATTCAAATACTAGTTTCATGGTTATTTCATATAATCAAAATTTTCACCTCGGAATACATTGTAAAAAACTCCAGAAACAAAATTACAATTCAATTCATCAACATCAAATTCACACAACAATTTAAACATAAAAACTATTATAGAAGTATCTACTTCTCTATTTTACTAAAAATTGAATCAAAATTACAATAAAATTCGATGTCTTATTGAAAATGAAATCAAAACAACAAATAAAATTTGTGGTATATCCAAAACAAAATATGTGATTTTTTATTACAAAGTACATACAACTCTTCTTATTTTCCCCAAAACTATGTTTAAAAATCCCCTTCCTTCTTCCCATAATTCCCCTTTTTGGGCAGTCCCAAGTCACATCATCATGGTTCCAAAAACAATAAAAATTCAAAATTCAAACTAACAATGTTTCATGATTAGTCCCTATACAAATGCCTTGTTCATCCAAACCATGTACTCATCCTACCCCTTTAACAAAAGGTGGAAAGCCAAATCATTATCCTTCTTTATGAGAGTAACATGTTGCTCCCCCAAAGAAGAGTATTGAAGTTCACAAAAAAAATTCCTTTGCTCAAGGTCTTTGAACTCAATGTCCTTCAAATCCAACTTGGGAAACATTTTTTTGAATTAAAACTTGTGGTTAAGGCTTAGGTTTCTTAAACACCTTTACTGCATTCTCTAAGCTATCAAAACATTAGAATCCAAAGTAAGCTTGTTTTTAATAACTTGTTTTGTCGGCAATGTTTGATGCTTACCCAATTGCGAAGACCCAAGGATTTCCCCAAGAAGAAATGAACCTTCATTAGGAATTGTGATGCTACTTGTTGATTCACATCGATGTTTTTTAGTTTGTAAAAGTCGTGTTTTCTCCACCTCTTCCATTTAGTGAGGCTTCCACAGATTCCATACATTACTACATAGTTTTCAACTGGTCAAATAAATTTTGCTTCTCCTTCAAAGCATGGTCGACTTGCAACTTTGATGCTTTTGGCTCCATGGAAGCAAGTTGCAATAGTTGGCCTACTTCAACAACTAATTTTTGATTCCATTCCTTGGAGAATTGCGGTTGTTCAACTACAAGTCGTGATTTTTTGCAACTTGGTGACCTTCAATGTGTGCAAGCCTTTAAGTTAAGATTCGCACTTCACACTTAAAGCTTTCACTAGCTTCAAGTTTCTTTGTTGAACTTCCATTTTCTCCATCCTTTTGAAGAACTTGGAACGTTGGTTTGAATCAGTTTCCTCAATAAACACCACATAGCTCATAGATTGCCCAAATTCTAAGCAACAATACTAATAGCAAACTCTTTAGCAATTAATTTTGAATAAGGCATCTCTACCTTGCCATAACACAATGGTCAGATCTTCTCAACATTTGCTTTTACTTGCAAGTCACAACATTCTATGTAGCAAAAACCAAATCAAAGAGTAACCTTCCTGAAAATCTTGAGGAGTTTTCATTTGCCACATTTCTGTTCACCTTCAATCTGTGTGGGTTGACACCAACACTAGGCAAACCCACCTTCAAAAAATATTGGAAATCCCTCTCAAGAGGTGGTTTCTTGTATCTTTCCATTTTTGCTTCAAGATTTAACAATGTATCCTTGCAGCTTCTGCTTTTACTCGAATCCTTCGGCTTTGTGTCCAACATCATGTCATCACTATTATAAGTTTTTTCCTCATATCCTATTCAAAACCTCTAGACTTCATGATGCAAAAAAAATCTTAATGTATGTAGATTACAACAAGGAATAAAACATTAAATTTAATGCATTTAAAAAACTACAATAAATCTTGGAAAGCTCAAATGTAACAAACTAATTGATAAAGGGTAAAGGCAAGTTGGGAGGGATGGTCCAGATTCTACAAGTCTAGGACACAAAAGAACCAATTAAGTGTCGACAGCTACCTATTTGGCTAAGTGGGAAACAATTTCAAGCATTTGTTTTGATTTATCTTATCACCTTTGGCACTTAGTCACAAAATGTCAAAATAATTGAAACATGTTTTAATGACCTTGTTAACATTTCAATTTTGACAACAAATGAATAGATGAATGAAAAGGTTTAAGTGGAACTAGATGTCAAAGTTATTAATGACATACTTGAGGCCCATTTGTGACCATAGATTGAAAGCAACAGGTGTGAAGTTAAGCAAGTTATCGCATGAGCCTAAAGCCTAAACCTAAAGCCTAAAGTTGGAACTTGGGATGGTAAAATGTTTTTCCCCCTATGTACACATGCAAGTAGAATCCAAGAATTTAATCGCAAAATGAATGTTGTATGAATAAACTTAGGAGAAAACATGGGGATGAATGTAAGTATTCATCCTCATTATGGATGAATGATTTTTCCATAATTTTAATTAACTAGAGCTTCATGGAACATAATCTAATTCTATATGATATAACAATTGTTGAATAATATAATGTCAATTCCATTATAGATGTATTTCATGGGCTATGGTTTAAAATGCCATTATATCAAAATGTTTTAGATATATTACTATTATTATGCTAACATCCACCCCATGGTCATTGTTGTTTTAAAAATAAATTAAATTGATTAAATTGAATTTTTTTAGGCAAATTGACCTAGTGTCATTGATGACAATGAGTGTTTTTTTCCTCCCCCTCCTCTAAAGGTGCCACGACTTCTTTCAAACCTCTTATAAGTGTCGTTGGCAACAATGGGGTTTTTTTTTCATTCTTCATCGAAGTTTGTCATGACTTTTTTCAAATTTAACCAATGTTGTTGACAATAATGGGTTTTGAATGTTTTAGATATATTTAAATTACATAATGTCATTAGTGATAATGGGTTTTTGAAATAAGCTAAAATTTATTTTTAAGCACTTTAATTAATTGTTTTCAAACAACCTACTATCATAGATGATAATGGGGTTTTTTAAACAATTATTTATTTTTTAGGGTCCCCAAGTTTCCATGAAATAAATATATAATATTGTTGACAACAATTGGGCAAGGGGGGATGACACTCATTCCATGTCAATATTTTTTGAATTATTTAACATTGTTTTTAAACAAAATTTTTAAAATTATTTTGGTCCCATCATCATACTTTCCCCTACTATCACAAATTTATTATCTATCATTATCAAATGACACTCAAGTTTGAGATATTAATACTTGGACACAAAATGATAAATACTTTTCAATTTATTTATCTTCCAATCATGGATGAATTTCATCCAATGACTTATTTATTTAATGCAAATCATAAATAAAATTCATCCATATGAAATCATTCATCTATGGACATATTCATCCATGGTGGATTAAAATCACATTAAGTTTAAAGTTCCAAATTCAAAGCTCAAGGCTTAGGTTTTATGGTCATGCACAAACCATCTTCAAGATGAAGTTGATGAAAAAAGTAATGTGGCACAAAGTTTTACCAATTGTGTAGTTTACATAATCTCACTTTTGACTCCTTTTGTGTACATCGTACCATGGAAACACCTATTTGATAAGGTGCTTGACAAAGGAACCCAATGATTGCCCAACACTTTAAAAGTGATGGACCAAGATTCCAAACTATTTATCCAATACTACCATGTACTATATAAAGGTGTACAAGCAAGATAAAGTGAACAACAATGTTACCTTGTCAAAATTACAATAAGTAGAATTTAAATAACAATTAAATGAAAGCCATCATAAAATTGTGAAACATTTAATGTTTTAATTGAATGATAAAAGATAAGACGAAATTTTACACTAATGTGGATTAATTTTCAAATTCCACCTTGTAAAAGTAGGTTTCAAGTAGGCTTTAAAAAATACAAGTAGCTTTTGACATTTACTTTTGAGTGTGGGTTTTTTGTTTCAAATAGGTGTCAAGTAGGGTTTAATAAAGAGAAAAGAAAAAAATAAATTGATGGTTTGTTAAAATAGATGATGATCTTCATATCATAAATTAGCACATATATCTATTTGATTAAAAATTTTAGTGAAAAAGTAGGTTTGAACACATATAAAGGTCAATCAATTTCAAATCTACTTTTCATCTATTTTTAAAGTTCATTTTTTAATGTTTTGGAAATTATATTCTTATAAATTTAATATAATAAATGAATGTTACTTGACATATATTTTCATTTAATTTAACGTTATTTTTTTGTAGTCATACGTGTGACACATGATTTAAGTCGAACTGTTTATGTTTTTTTATACTTTATCTTACTTTGACCCATAAGAACCTACTGTAACCCTAAAATAGGTTACATCCACTTCTGGATGTCCCTGATCAGGGAAGCAATTTGTTTTGTCTAATTAAGCCGTTTGCTGCATGGCGGCTACTTTTGCTTTGATCCTGCATGAGGTGTTGTTGATTTTTTTGAAAGGGATGCTGGACAGTGGGTTTTGCATGGCGGTCGGCATTGATGGAGTCTGTTTAATGTGACGG
>Ga0116226_10005331_pt1 | contig 11474 bp, 8 predicted proteins | sample S1TSphfallax_FD_89692 | JGI IMG/M metagenome (GOLD analysis project Ga0116226, IMG submission 89692) | Host-associated microbial communities from peat moss isolated from Minnesota, USA - S1T2_Fa - Sphagnum fallax MG | ecosystem: Host-associated > Plants > Peat moss > Unclassified | place: USA... | reverse complement strand
GAATCAGGCTAGGGACCAAGGTACAGTCCAACTCAAGGATTCAATTTGCTTCAATTAAGTCCAAATTGGTTCCTAGGAAATTGGACCCTGGACCCTTGTCTAAAGGGGGCCTAACCTTTTCCCATGCGTGACCAAATAAAAATAATCCAGAAAAGAAGGGTCTTCACACTTATGTGTCTTCTAATTAGCCTCAAAATCCCAAGATTGCAAACTTTTATTAAGCATGCTGAGAAATTTCCTGGTGTATTTTGGAGAGCACCTTCATTGGTGAATATGCCTCCAGTTGACATACTGTCTTTTCGTAGGTGTAAGATCTCTCCCACTCCTGAATAGTAGCTGTAAGATCCCTCCAACTCCTATCACATTGTCATCTGCGCATGCTTAGGCTTCCAATAAGGTCTGTCTCATATCATATATTGAGTGAGGCCCAAAAATGGGGAACTTTCCAAAAATGCCAGATTTTATTATTACTTCATCCTATGCCTAGTCCGACTCCTTATTTGGGGAATGCCTTGGCTTTTATCCAACACACACACAATGGCAATTGGCAAATTTTTTTGAGGAAATGCCATCACATCACAGATGTCAGATGCCCATCACTCTTTTTTTTTGGCAAAATGGAATGGGAACAAGTAAACGTTAATCCTTGTTCAAGGAGAGCTAGAACTTGTGTAGTAAAATCTTAGATATAATAAAGTTCTCTATAAAGTCACACCCACTTCAGTCCCCTGTCCCATCCCCTAACTGATGTTCACCCCCTAAAATCGGAAAGTCCCCCGGATTGGGGATGGAATTCAAAAAGTGGGGATGTCAGCCCAAAGATAGGGGACGAGATTAGTTTGACCTTTTTTTTTCTTAAAAGAAAAAAGGCTGGGGCAGATTTGGGGTTAGGGTGGGCAGTTTCTTTCGTTCTTTTAAAAAATGTTTCGGGCAGTTTCGGGAAAACAAATTGAGAAATTTTCTATTCGGGCAGTTCTTTGGGTGAATTTCTTTCACACTTTTGTTTTTGTTTTGGGCAGACTTGAGGGAGGTCTTTCGCCTTTTACACTTTTATTTTTGTGTTACAAGCGTATTTTTAGAGGCTTCTTTGGAAGCATGATTCTATTTATTTTTTGGGTTTGGCATGGCAATTTGGGAGGGCATCTTTGAAGGCCTTTCTTGAAAGGTTTTAGGGGCACATTTGAGGGATCCTTATGGACTTTTAAAAAAAAAACCTTAACCACAAATCACATTTGTGAGGCTTCTTAAGCTTTATCTTTGCTGGCCATAATATAAACTTTTCAAGTTAAACAAATCTAGGGCTTCTGTTATGGACTACCTAGGGTGGCTTTTAGGGTTTAATGAGATATATAAGTAATGTTTTTCAATTTTCATTTCTTTTTTTCTTTCATTTTTTTCATTTGGAGGAGCTCCATTTTTCCTTTTGTTTGATTTAGCTTGGACTTAATTATATGTTGCTTATTCTCTATGGTTTTTTATATTTTTAAAAAAAACATTAGGGTTCCATTTTGATTTTTGATGTTTTAAGGTTTAGGGTTTAGGTGGTTAGGTTATTTAAAAGTTATCTCGGCTTACGGTTACTTTTAAGATTTGAGGCTTTTTGGGTTTGTTTTTAGAATTTGGTAAGTTTAGGGTTGTTTTTGCTTTAAGGTTTTCTTGGGTTGTTTGGTTTGGGAAATTTTGGGCTATTTCTAGGGTTTGGGGGTTTAAGAGTAGCTTGGTTTAGGGTTACTTTTACAGTTTGGTGTAGTTTGGTGTTTTTCGAGGTTATTTTTAGAGTTTGCCAAGTTTAGGGTTATTTTAGGGTTAGGTTTTTCCTAGGTTGTTTGGTTTGGGAAATTTAGGGCTATTTTAAAGGTTTGACCTACATTCAGATTTTTTTGGGTTGCTTTGAGAGTTAAGGTTTTCTTGAATTGATTTTAGGGTTTGGGGATTTAGGGTTATTTTTAAAGTTCGGGGTTTAGGTGGGTTGTTTCTAGGGTTTGTTAAGTTTTAGGTTGTTTTTAGGGTTTGCGGAGTTTAGGAATATTTATAAGGGGTGGGGTTTTCTTGGGTTGTTGTTAGGGTTTTGGGGAGTTTAGGCTATATTTAGGGTTGGGGTTTTCTTGGTTGTTTTTAGGGTTTGGTAAGGTTAAGGATATTTTTAAGGTTAAGCATTTTTTGGGCTGATTTTAGGGCTATTTTTAAGGTTTGGGGTTTAAATGGGTTGCTTTTAGGTGCATAAGTTTAGGGTTGTTTATAGGGTTAGGGTTTTTTTGGTTGTTCGGAAGGTTTGGGGTTTTTTGGGCTGCTTTTAGGGTTTGGGGAGTTTAGGGATATTTCTAGGGTTTGGGGTTCTTTTGGGCTATTTTTAAGGTTTGGAGAGGTTGGGGTTGTGTTTAGGTCCATGGCATCTTTTGATAGTGATGTTTTAATGGACGTGGGTGATTATGATAATTCATTCAGTAGTGATGAGGAACTATTTTAGAGGACACAAAAGGTCGATCAAATGGTTTTCATAGCCACAATTGCCAACATTAACACATTGGACTTGTTCAATTCCAACAAACTAGAGCCAAGTGTGAGCCAATTGGTTGACCACAAAATAGTTGGGATATGTTTGGCACAATGTGAACCATTCCAATTTTTTTCAAAACCTTAACAATATTTCAATTTGCCAAAGTTTGAAGACTTATGTGTTTTGGTGGTACCCACCATATGGGCCCATGCCGGAGCCACCAATGAGGTTCACATTGTGCATGTATGATGCCTTCATGTGGAATTAAAACAATTTGTTATATGCGATGATGTAGTTTTCATCACCTTCTGCATTAATGAGGTGATTGGTGACGAGGTTTGATGGTTGAGTCAAAAGGAGTAGGCAATTCTTGCCCAACATATGCCCGAGTTCTAAGTTTGTATTGGGTTCATTGATGGGACTTTCATTGGGATGTTTAAACCTTGGAACAATCCCACTCATTGATCTTGGTTTAATGGGTGGAAGAAGATGTATTGCATGAACAACACGGTAGTTGTCAACCATCATGGATTGTTCGTCTACTTGGATCTAAGATACCCAAGTTCATTCCACAATGTTAGCATCTTGTGTGAATCTAAGTTGTACAAGAATATTAATGTTAATTCTTTGTACACATATGAATACTTTGAATATTTGTTGGGCAATCTAAATTATTTGGGGGAAGAGATGTTCATCAGGTGTTGGCTTGGGAGGTGTGAGCTTGCTCCTAGGCATGACTTGGATGTCGTTAATGCTTTCGACAAAATGCATGTGGGTTACAAAATTAGGATGGAATGGGGGATTGGGGGGTTGAAACACATGTGGAAGGTATTAATGAAAAAAATTGATTCCATAAAGGGCAAGTATAATCATTTTTTTCTTGTAATAATTATCATAATTAATTTTGTGCATAGAAACTGCATGGACTTCACATATGAAGTCATTGGTGACCAAATTTAAGACCCAATTGATTATGGTTAAGATGGGGACTTCTAGCTACATGTTTAACAATTCTATGACCATGGCTTTAGATTCTACATTTGTCAAGATTCCCATATCTTTAATTGTTTGAAATTGTTAAGTCTAACTTTCTTTTTTCTTTATGTTAACCTCCATTTTGTCTTGCCTCTTTGGTCCTCATTACTCACTTACATCTTTCATGACATGGTGGCAAAACTATTAAATTGCACTTGTAAAACTTTAGCTTTTGTCTTTGGGTGCCATTTGATTTGTTGGTGAATGTAGGCCCATAGGTAGATGATGGACGGTCCAAATGATGGAATAGAAGGGCCCTCTTGCATAGAATTAAAAGTGGGTGTAAGAGTTGTGGACCTTGGTATTTGAAATGGGTTAAATGATGTAATTTCAATGACACTTTGTCACCTTTTGAGAATATTTTGGGTGTCATGTTCATTTGTGGCCTTCAATTGAATCAAAACTTCATCATTTTGCAAAATCACCCTCATTTGATGTGCCCATCTTCAACTCCTTTAATGCATTTTGGAAACAATCCTGCAATGTGTCCTCTTGGAACACCAAATTAGGAAAAAAATTCTTATATTCATTACACATCAAATGTAAACATTAAATTAGGAATCAATTGTGCCACTTGTTTTTTGTCCCTAAAATACAATGCAAAATGTTGATGATAGTTAATAGTTATGGTGTTCAAGTGGAGGGAATATTCCACAATTTGACATTCATTCTTAGCAACCTTGGCCTTTGGCTAACTAAATAAGACATTGTTTTCATTTAGATCATGGAGCCATGAATGGCTTGGTTTTTCATGGTCACTTGCCATCCCTAGTCAATCAAACCTTAAATAAACCCTATAAAGACCTTGGACCAAAACCACAGTCGAATGTAAACAAAGAACAAATAGGCCATAAACAATCAAACAATGGGTTTAATTATGCATATCTAGTCATTTAAGGGTTTAATAAGGGCATAGACAATTAAGTAATCATTAATCAAAACACAAAAAACTTGAACAAACCATAAGCAAGGCCTCAACAACATGGGTAATCACTAATTATGGCATAAACAAGTTAAGTAGTCATCAATTAAAACATAAGTTCAACTTAAATTGACCTTAAACATGGCCTCAACAACTTAGGTAGTCACCAACCAGGCCATAAATAATTAGTTGGAAGTTAATCAAAGCTTCAACAAGTAGTAACATAGGTTAAATAGGGCATTAACAACTTAAATAATCATTAATTAGGTCCTCATGATTTTCAACAATCATTAATCAAGGCCTGGGTAGATTAGGTAGATTAATTAAACTTTAATAAAAACATAAGTAGGCAAAATAATCATTTGTGAGGCATAAGGAGGTTAATTAGACCTTAATAAAGGCCTAGGTAGGTTAATTAGACCCTAATAAGGGCTTCAGCAAACTAATTAGACCTTAATCAAACAATAAACAAACTATATGTTATTAATGAAACATAAGAGGTTAATCATACCTTAATGAGACCATAAATAGATTTAAAAAAATTTAATAAAGGCATAAGCAAGCTAATAAAACCATAATCCAACCATATACAGTTTAATCAAACCATATATAAACAAATTAAAAAGAAATTATTCATGTGACCATAAACAAGCGAATTAGTCATTAATTAGACCTTAAGCAAATTAATAATAAATTAATCAAACCATAAGCATGCTTAACAAAACCAATGGGGGCCTCATGATCGACCTCAATCAAGGTTTAATTAGACCATAAGTAGGTTAATAAAAGCCTAGAAATTATAAATGAGCTAATAAGAGGCTATCAAACAAGAAGCAAGCTTAACAAAACCAATTAGGGCTAATAGGAGGTTAATCAAACCAAAAATAGGTTAATAAAAAGTTATTCGGACCATAAGCATGCTAATAAAAGGTTAATCAAACCGAAAATGGATTTAACAAAGCTAATTAAGGCTCATAAAAGGTTATTTAAACTAGAAGCAAGTTTAACAAAGCCAATTAGGGCTAATGAAAGGGTAATTGAACAATAAACATGTTAATAAGAGTTTACTCATACCATATGTAGGCAAATATGTCATTAATCAAACCTTTAGTAGGCTAATAAAAAGTTAATAAGACCTTATAAAGGTCATTAGGAAGTAATAAGAAGGCAATGAGAGAAAGTAATCAAAGATGAAAGAGTAATAATAAGAAGGCAATAAAAAAAGCAACCATAAACATAATGAAAAAGGTGCACCTAACCCTTGAGTGGAAAGTTCCATCTTCATTACAAGGAAGGAAAAAAAATTATACATTTTGAATTTGATGTTTAGAACCCAAAACAAAATTGGGTACATTTGAAATTTACCTAAGTGGATGTAATCTTAAAGTTGGGTCATCACATGAATCCATATTCAAATCACAATCAAGAAATAGTTGTTCATGCCCAAACACTTATGCAAGTAATGGAGTTCGAGATCAAATCGAGCTTGAAGAGATCACCTTTCAAAGAAATATTTATTGATGGCATTGAGGTAGCATTTATCATCAATTCAAACAATTTTTAGGACATTCCATGCTACATTTTTATTAACAACCTTAAACCAATATTTGTTTACTTGGCAAAAACACCATAACATTGATGATGTCATTGAAAAACATATCAAGATGTAGTTTAAGACCAATGCATCCAAGAGAGGGGGGGACAAGGAACCTTGGAATTGAATTAATGATTCAAGGTTGTGATGCATCGGAAGTTGGGTAGATTGGGCACCAATTTTTGTAGGAAGGATTGGGGCAAGATGTTTGAAAAAACGGGCAATCCATGTGGTTGTTAAGTTTTGGACAAATTAGCCAACCTTCACACTAAATGTGGTAATTAACCATAACAACGGCAACAAGTTCTGCCACAAATCCATGTTCTCACCTAATGTATAAAAAAACCTCATCATTATTAGGTAAATACCCTAACACCATTTCTTGGTAAAAAATAAAAGGAAAGAGTTAAAGACTTAAGCCTTAATTTTTAATTAGAATCCATTTGAACTTCATAGATGTCAACCTCTTTCAACCAAAAAAAATGGACCTATTGCCGTGCTCCATCGTTGGCACTCTTCCAAGTAGGTACATTCCTAGGTTGCTCCACCATTGCCATGTTTAGCTCGTGTTTTGTCACCATTGCACCTCTCCTTGTGCCAATAAGACTTGTAGAAATGTGAACCCATAAGTGAGAGAAGGAATTTTGAAAATAAAGATAAGAATTTGTTTTAAAAGTACACACAACAAAGGCAAGTTGCTTTCATTCACGATTAAAGTTTAAGGTTTAGGGTTTTGTTAACTAGTGTGTATAATCATGGTAGGCCTCATAGTTTCATCATCATTAAATCGTCAATAAGTGTCATGATAGGATTTTAATATCGTGATGATTTGGATGGATTGTCATGGGACATCTTTAACCCTTCACCCAATGATTCCCATTGCATTTACTCTACTTCTTCTAGTCTTTTCCATTGCATCTAGTTTGTCCTCACATTTCACAACTTGCCTACCTCATCAACCATGGGTTAGTCCTTAATCACTTATACTTACATTAGGGGCCTATCCATCCCATCAGTAATGTCCGTGTGTTCATTGTTTTGGTTGTGGTTGTTTATACATAATAAGAATAGGTTTAACACATCACCAAACATCATGCACTGCACACCAACAGTCATAAGCTTTAGGGGTGCCTATGCCTTTGGCATTATTGTCTTCTTTTCTTTCTTTGGTTTGGACATGGATTGCATCATGGATATCATCGATGCTTTCCATCTTGGTTTATCACACCTTTGTTCATATCAATATGCTCTCCATGTTGAGGTTCAATGTGTTTTGCACATCCTTTAAGTTCAATTGGTTGTTGATCCATCTAACATAGCAACTTGGCATGCAATTTTGCTCTTCCATTCTTGGTGTTCATCATTTCTACCATGGGATGGTGAAAAAGACCACCAAGAGACTTGCACCCATTTGTGTCGGTACATGGCAAGGGACTAGGAGACATTATAAGAGGAACATACAATTAAAGCACAAACATAAGCTTCCCAAAGATTTTCAGGGGTGGCATTAGATCCTACTCCACCTCCATTAACACGATTGCATTACACATGGGCACTTATTCATGTAGGGGAATATGCTTGCACAATGTGTGTATTGGCCCCCACCACTCGTGTGGCCCCATTAGTTAAGACCATTGCATCCTTTCACCATCTTCATCCATTGGTTGAGGTTGACCTCCCCTTGTTTGTTGATGATTTTCATTCAGAGATGGATCTTGTTTTGGACAAAGAGGCATTTATTTTTTCTTTGACACATTTACCATGTCTTTCATTTGATGATCTTTCAAGTATGGTGTATGAAATTTTGCAAGATTATTTTGTTTTTGATGATTCAGCTAATTGTGGTTTTGATATCTTATTTGAGATATGTGGGCACATCATTTGTGGTCACGTTCTTTCAATAATATCACACCTATTTGTTGCCTCATGATTATTGGTTTTGGAAAAACAAGCTAAAAGCGTTCGACCCATCACATTGGAAAGGTGATTTATTAGTTAGTCATTCGCACATTGGCTATTCAGTTTAAGGATACATTTGCAAAACATTTACGTCCACACTAGTTTGGGGTGGCAACACCAGGTAGTTGCAAAATAGTGGTTCATAGGGTTAGAGTTATGTTGGATTTACATTTGGACTAGGTGGTATTATAGGTGGATTTTTGAAATGCATTTAATTCATTATTTCAAACAACCATTTTTTAAGAATTGAAGTCTTGTACTGGCACCTTGGATTAGCTTTCCCATTTGTTCATTGGTTTTACACACACCCATCTCCATTGTATTTATCAGAAGCTTATAAACAAGGGGATTTCATAATCATTTCATTTGAGTTTGGTACACAATAGGGGCATCCTTTGGGGATGTTTTTTGCATTATTTCATTTTCAAGCACTCTTTATCCTATTATAGCAGCCCACGCTACTTGTGTTTTTCCTTTGTTGGTGGATGATAGAAACATAATTGGTCATGCTTCGGATGTAATACCTATTTTTTGTGATTACATGAGGAGTTTGGAGATTAGGACTTTTAGTGTAATTGATGAAGTGTAACCTAGTCTCCACATGGGTTAGACTAGTTTATATCACTCCCTCCAAGTTTTCTTGCACTTGAATTCAATTTTCATATTCTAGGTGTTCAAGCGGGTTCTTTGCCATTTGTGGAGTCCTTGATATCAAAGGCGCTCTAAGAAGATTTCAACACGATTGTTAACCTTCCTATGTTTACAAATCCTTAGGTAGCTTTTGCGATGATTTTACTTTGTTATGCTGAGCAGTTGGGCTACTTACAGTATATTATATTTCCATCACCATGTATTTTGCAACATTAACTATGTGGGAGAAGCTATTAGGGTCATGATCTTTTAATACCATAGTGGGCCATTTGGCTTGTTGTCAAGTCATTCTTCTTGTTTTTTCAAGGGGGATAGGCTTTCCCTCAATGGTTTAACATGTTGTCCCCACCTTCTTAGGATGATGGGCTTTGATCGCTCTTGTAGTAGTCATTCATTTCCAACAGGATGAACATCCTACTTTTCTTGATGTGGTGGCAAATATAAAGACCGATACTTATCCTTTTCAAGTAACACTATGGGATACTTGTGCGATGTTACCTAAAGTGGACGATCACATGTCTTGCCTTTTGAAAATTTAATGGTGCAATCTTATCTTCAATTTTTTTTTTAATGGACCAATTACCTTAGTAGGAATTTACTTTGCTTTTAGCATACGCTCTTTAAATCTTATGGGAGCACATTTTTGCTCTTGTGCATGTTTAACAACAAGGGCTTGGTTATTAGTTCGTCCTAATACCCTTTCATTTCATTTGTCCTCTGCCGATTTTCTTACAACATTTCATATTTGGTATACTTCATCTTATTGTCCCATGTTTTTCATGATGTTAGTGTGGTCATACCATTGATGATTTGGGTATCGATTTGTTACATTGCTCATGTAGGAGTGAGTGCATTGTAGCCCATGATACATTTCGAAATATCGTTGCAACCATCACATCAAAAAGTGGAATTCATGTACAAAAAAAGGTTTCCTGCCTTTTCCGATGCCATACATGAAGATGAATGGATATTATCATCACTAAAGATGGTTTTCAAACATTGGCGGATGTTGTCATTTGTCATTATTGATTCGACTTGTACAAATTTGGTGCAACGTGCTTCGACAACAATAACACATGTAGCAACAATTGCTGTTCAAAACAAGGCACAATCCTATGCAAAGTGAGTGCTAGCATCACAAACTTCTTTAGGCAAAATTTCAATATGATTATAATGAATCATTAAATTTATATTATTTATTAAGTTTTTTTTCACATCATTGTTGTGTATTTTTCATTTTATTACTTTATTGTTGATATAATGCTTGTTGAAAATATATAAACATAATGAATAATGGTTTTGATTTATTAATTCTATGAGTATGATGATAAAAAATAGTGATTTGTCATTTTACCATATTTTTCATGACACAAATGTAAAATTTTACTATTCAAAGAAATTTAAATTTATATCATTTTAAACAATAATTATGTTTATGTTGATACTATGGTAATAAAATATAATTTTAACATTTGTTAAAATAACTAAAAAATAACATATGATCCAAATTACATTATATATCAGTTCTCATCATTTTTACATAATTATTTTTCCCTAGGAAGTTTGTGATGAGGAGATGATTTCATTCCCCTTGCCATAGAGATTTACAATTGTCTCCATTTTCACTTTGATTCCTTTTTTACTTCTTGTGTACATGCCAATATAACTCACCATCAGTAGATTTCCTTGGTACTTTCAATGTTTATATCTTATTATAGGCAACAAATGTTGATAGCCTTGTAGCATGTGCAAACCATTATGATTCTTCAACATTTTGCCACATTTAGTCACAATTTTTCATCTTTTCCACACATGGTAGGTAGTGCACCTCCATCACTAACTAATTTGTGGCAGAGGATGCCCTTTTAACATTATGCCTTCCACTTCATTACTACTCTCGTGATTGTCTTGGTTTTCCTTTTGTATGTTTACATTTACTTATAATGCCTTCTATTTTTTGTGGATGGATTTCCATCCTTGTTTACATATACATATATAGGGTTGTCTTTTGCTTTTTAGAGAGAGAAAAAAAGATTATGTGTGAGAGACCTTTGAGGAAAAAAGAAACTTCTCGAAGAAAGAGAAATTTTGTTGAGACAGAAAAAGAGACCATTTTCTATGAAAGAAAGAGAATGTTTTTAAGAGAAAGAGCGTCCGGGTGAGCAAATACCACTTTTGTGAGAGAGAGAGAGGTTTGGGCTAGTGAAGTTGAGAGCCAAGTTGGGCAAGAAAGGAATTAGGAGTCAGGCCCCAATGAGATTGAGTTCAATCAAGCTTGGGTGTAAACATGGAAAAAGGGGCTAGGGGATGAGATTAGTTTTGGCACCAATTTTGGTGCAAAAACCAGTTAGACCCCATGTTATTTTTGTTTGTTAAAATCCCATACCCTATTACACATTCCATCCCTTAACACGACGAAATTGGGCATTCTTGTCCCCCTAACCATGGGGCTTTATGGATAACACTATTAGGCCATTAATTTTTGACATGATGTTATCTAAATGTTTAAATATTAGCTTCTATCATAGTCATTCCAGAATCCAGTATGTCTGAATTATGAAACAACATTGCTTGTAACCTCCTAGTGTTGCTCTGAAGAATTTTTGTTTCTGAGACTTGTGTCGAAGCTTCTTTGGGTTATTTAGCTGTATCTGGAGATTGGAACACTTCTAGTGAAGAAAGCTGGGGAGATCATTGCTGCGCTGGCACAGGCAGCACTGGTTTCTCATAAGCCATTTGGAGATGCTTCCTCTATTCCTTCAGTTTTGTGCCATAAGTTTCTTGTAAGCCCCTCTGCATCTCTGTCTAATTGATTG
>Ga0116226_10005330_pt1 | contig 11475 bp, 9 predicted proteins | sample S1TSphfallax_FD_89692 | JGI IMG/M metagenome (GOLD analysis project Ga0116226, IMG submission 89692) | Host-associated microbial communities from peat moss isolated from Minnesota, USA - S1T2_Fa - Sphagnum fallax MG | ecosystem: Host-associated > Plants > Peat moss > Unclassified | place: USA... | reverse complement strand
GAGCCGGCGGTTTGAGGCTGATACAAATGCTCTGCAAACAACTGGCTGGAGCGGCCCGCCGGATGCCGATGATTTTCCAGTCAGGATGAAGCCGCTCTAGGAGACCGCAAGGCAGGCAAACGAAAAGGAAGCAGTTCTTTTTTGAAAAAAAAGAACCAAAAAACTTTTATCCGTTACCGCCACTACCTGTTTGGCCAATTCAAACCGGCGCCCTTGGGTCGCCGTTACCACCGCACCGAAGGCCGGGCGCAAACCCGGCCTTCCCAGCCAACGGATCAGAAATCGTAATTCAGCTGCACCTTGTACAGTGCCGATGCGACCAACTGCCCGGAACTGCCGTTGATTGCCAGCGAACTCGCCGCGTTTGTGTGCTGAAAAAGCGGCAACTCAACGTCGGCGTACAGGCGAAGATTTGCGAAATGAAACTGCACGCCTGGCGCCGCCAGTACGCGGAAATAGCCGGAATTGAAGAAGTCCGCGGCGGGCCCGGTGTCACGCTGGCGGTAGCTCGCCAGAATCGACAGGACGGGCGAGATGCTTTTGAACGGCCCGACCTGGGCAAAAGTGTAGTCAGCACCACCCGCCGCGTCGAATTCGTTTCCTGGCCGATAACCCCCCTGCGTCGCCAGCGGGATATTGGCGCGGATTTGGGCATAATATCCGACAAGACCGTCCGGCGAAAGAGTGCCGTCATGATAGGCGCCGAGGATCAGGTCGGTACTGCCGGTGCCAGGCAAACTGTCCCGGTCGAATTCGTAGCCGCCGAGCTGCCCTTTGGGCCCGGAAAAATCGCCCGTCGGAAATTTCAGGCCAACAATCAGGCCGGTCGCTTTATCGGCGAACAGGCCCGTATAGTCGGCCATGATCTGAAGATCGCCAAGTGAAATTATCTTGCCGGTGTAGACGCTGCCGGCGGGGCCCTGCACCGTGCCATCGTCCGTCGTGGTCAGGTGCCTGGCGTAGACCGGCAATTCCGCCATCACCATCCAATCCGGATTCACCTGCCATTGGCCGCCGGTGAAGTAGAAGCTGGTGTTGATGTTCTTATCCTGGTTGTCGCTGCGCGCTGCCTTGCTGTCACCCTCCCAGTTGGTGCCCTGGTTCATATAGTCATAGCGAAAATACAGCGAATAATCGCCGGCTTCGAAACCGGGCATAAGCCCGCTGGCGCCGCCGACATCGAAAATACCGCAGCCGCAAGCGCAGGCAAAGGCAAGGGCCGGCGCGAAGATTATTGCGGCAACCGCTGCCGCTGGCGTCATGCGTGCCGTCCGGCACGCACCGTTCCTGGTGTGCATGGGAAATTATCCTGACATATTGAAGTGTGAGACCGCCTTGGAGCCGGAACGTCTCAGGTCAGGGGTGGTCCGCGCGGAAAGGCCGCAACCTGCCATCGGTGCGGCAGAAAGCAAGCCGCGCCAGCAAGGCCGGCTTGCGCGCGCCCGACCAAGGCGGGCGGCGGCGGTTCGGCCGGTGCGGGCGGCAATGTGGCTGGTAGCGAGAGAGCGAGGCAGAACGGGCAGAGCAGGCAGGCCGCGTGCCTGGCAGGCTCGTCGCCGTGTCCGTTCTGCCCGAGATGTGGTTCCGCCGCGCCGCAATAGGCAGCGTGAAATTGTGGCTGACTCGAGCTGTCCGCCGATCCGAACCCGCCCGCAATGGCGCTCGACCACAAGACGAGCTGCAAGCTCACCGCCACGATGGCGGCCAGCAGTCCTGCATGGAACGGGCGGGAACGCAGACTCATCTTCGCATCGCTTCTAGGGGCAGTCGACAACATTGCAAACGGATTGTGTCGGAAACCGCGGGTTATTGCAACCAGGGGTTGCGTCAGGGCGTTGTGGCATGCATCGATGTGACAAGGTGCGTAGCGCTTCAGGGTCGACGTGCGAAAGCGCCGGGGATACGATGCAATATATGTGGGACCATTCTGCATCAGCGCATCTGAAACCGGGCGTGCTCTGGCAGCGTCTTTTCGGTGCCGTGGCAGGCTTGGCCTTGCTGTTGCAGGTGATGCTGGCAGCACCGGCCGCGTTGCGGATGGCAGACGCAATGCAGCAATATTCGCTGGCCACCGGCGTTATTTGCGCACTATCCGCGCCGCATCGGCGGGATGACCCTCGCCTGGCTCGCGGCAATCCCGCCGACCGCAGGCAGCTTCATTGCCGATTCTGCAGCCTGTCCACGCCGCCGCTCGCCGCTGCCGTCAATGCAGAATTGCCCGCGACGAACGCCGCCGCCTGGCAGGCCGTCCGGTCGGCGCCGTATGATCCGCCTGTCCAAGGGCCACGCTTCTCGCCGTACACTTCGCGCGCACCGCCAGGGTTGGCCTGACGCCGACATCCCCCGCGCGCTCCGCGCCCATCACCCTGGCCGCGCTGGAGCGGGCACCGGCGCAAGCCGGTCTTGTCGGGAACTTCGCACACACCCCGTCCCAGCATTAGAGCATTTTCAGCCTGACTGGAATCGGCCTTCATGAGCAGGCGGTTTGAGGCTGATACAAATGCTCTGCAAACAACTGGCTGGAGCGGCCCGCCGGATGCCGATGATTTTCCAGTCAGGATGAAGCCGCTCTAGCACCGGGAGCCAGCACATGCGTGCGGTCAGAAATACGTCCCTCGTGACCACTCTCCTTTTCGTCCCTGTCACCGCGGCGATGGCGCATGCACACTTGAAAAGTGCCACGCCGCCAGCGGGGGCGGTTGTTCAAACCGCACCCTCCGAGGTGGTCATCGACTTCACCGAGGCGCTCGAGCCAAAATTTTCGTCAATTGAGGTCAGTGACAGTGCAGGCACGCCGGTTGACAAACACGACGCGCACACCGCGCCGGGTGATGCCAATCGTTTAATCGTCGACCTCCAGCAGCTGCCGCCGGGCACTTACACGGTCAAATGGCATGCCACTGCCACGGATACCCACAAGACCAGCGGCACATACAAATTCACTGTCCGCCCGTAATGACGCCGATCCTGCCTGAAGGAGGGATGGCGCTGACGATAGCGCGTGGCGTGACGGTCGCGGCCACCTTGTCGGCCTTCGGCGCGGCTATGTTCGGCGTTTCGGTGGCGCCGCGCGCCCTGGCCAAAAGCGGTGTCGATCTGGCAGTCGCGCATTGGGCGCGGCTGTGGCGCCTGGCACGCTTCAGCGCCGGCTGCATTATTCTCGCCACCTTGTGCTGGCTGGTCCTGCAGACCAACTATCTGGCCGACACGAGCCAGGTTTCAGCGACCGTTGAAGCGGTGCCGGGTGTCGCGGCCGACACGTCCTTTGGCAATCTCGTGCTGCTGAGCCTGTGCACGGCCACCGCCCTGCTGGCCGTTTTAAGCCGCCGCCCCAGTTTGGCGGGCTGGCGCGCGGCGCTGGGGCTGTCCGCCTTGGCAACGGTTCTGCAAGCCTGCCATGGCCACGCGCTGGCGATGTATCCCGGATTGAGCCTGCTTTTGGTGTCGGATTCGGTGCACCTGCTGGCGGCCGGCGCCTGGCTCGGTGGCCTTCTGCCGCTGTGGCTGATGGTGCGGTATGCTCCGCCGCGCACCGCTGCCGCCGCGGCGCGCTGGTTTTCGCCGCTCGGCAAGACCTGTGTCTGCGTCATCATCGTGACTGCCTTGTTTCAGGCATGGCGCCTGATCGGGGGCGTCCCCGGCCTGATCGGCACGCCATATGGCGGCCTCGCACTGATAAAACTCTCGATTTTGATTGTGCTCCTGGGGTTCGCCGCGGCCAATCGTTACCGCCTGGCGCCGGCCCTGCTCGGCGACGAACCGGCGGCGGCACGCCGCAGCTTGCTGCGCAGCCTCGCCCTACAAACCGGATTCGGGTTGCTGATCCTCCTGGCCGCCGCCGTGCTGAGCAGCCTGCCACCCGCCATACATGAGCAGCCATGGTGGCCGTTCGCCCATCGCCCGAGCCTGGAGGCGCTGGATGATCCCGATTTGCGCGCAGAGGTCGCCCACGCGGTGCTGATGCTCGCGGCGGGTGCCGGAATCGCTACGATCGGCCTGATCTGGCGGCGCATCCGCTGGGCGGCACTCGCCCTGTCGGTGGTGCTGATCGCGGTGTCCGTGCCGCATCTGGACCCTCTGTTCGTCGAAGCCTACCCGACCAGTTACTACCATTCGCCGACCGGCTTTGCCGCCGCCAGCATCGTGCAGGGTGCCGCGCTGTTCGCATCGAATTGTGCCGGCTGTCATGGCGCGCAGGGCGCTGGTGCCCCGCCGGCGGCCGCCGGCTCATCAATCCCGCCGGCCGATCTCACCGCGCCGCATCTGTGGGACCATAGCGATGGCGAATTGTTCTGGTGGCTGAGCCACGGCATGGAGGCGCCGGAGGGAGGCCTGGCCATGCCCGGATTTGCCGCGACACTTTCGCAAGACGAGCGCTGGAACCTGATCGACTATATCCGCGCCAACAACGCCGGCGTGGCGATGCGCGCCGCCGGCCTGTGGCCGCATCCGGTACCCGCACCAGGGTTTTCGGCCAGTTGCGCGGATGGGCGCCGGCTTGATTTTGCCGACCTGCGCGGCCGCGTCATCCGTCTGATCCTGCCGGGAACCACAAACAAGCTCCCACCGCCGGGCGGAACACCAGACCCCACATTGCTGGATGTTGCGGTCACAACCGCGCCCGCGCCCGCCGGTTGCGCCACAAAAGATTCGGACCTGCCGCGAGCGCTTGCCATTCTGACCGGCGATACAGACGCGTCCCAGGCGGGAAGTCAGTTCCTGATCGATCCAGACGGCTGGTTGCGCGCACGCCACACGGAAGGTGCCGCCGGCGGCTGGGAAAGTACCGAGGCCCTGCTCGCCGAAGTGCGCAGCATTTGCGACCACCCGATCGGACCACAAGGAGGAAATCATGCCCACCAACCGTAAGCGCGCTAGCCAAACCGGCAAGGCAACCCGCAAGAAAGACGCCGACAAGGCGGCCCGCGCGGTGATGATCGGCGGCGCACTGACGGTTTTCCTGCTCGGCGTCGGCGGCCTGCTGTTGCTCACGCCATCAGGCAGCACAAGAATAACCGCCGAACAGGCGAGCTCGATCGGCGGCCCGTTCACCCTTACGGACCAGAATGGCCGCCTGGTGAGCGACCAGAATTTTCGTGGCAAATACGAATTGCTCTATTTCGGCTACACGTTCTGCCCGGACGTGTGCCCCAGCACGCTGAACGACATCGCCGGGGCGATGCAAAAACTCGGCACCAAGGCGGCCGACATCCAACCGGTTTTCATTACGATCGATCCGCGGCGGGACACCCCGCAAGTGCTCAAACGTTACGTAGCCGCCTTCGACCCCAGGCTGATCGGCCTCACCGGCACCGAACAGCAGATCGCCCGCGTGGCGCGCGAATACCGCGTCTATTACGCGCCACATCGAACCGGACCGGGTCCGGACGACTACACCATGGACCACAGTTCGGTGATCTACCTGATCGGCCCGGACGGGCATTTTCTGACGACCATTCCGGCTGACCAACAGGCCGCCAGCCTGGCGGCCGACATTGCCACCCACATCTCCTGACCCAGCAAAGGATACGTCACATGAGAAATATCTTTATCGCCGCTGCGCTGCTTTGCCTCCCGTCGCTTGCCGAAGCCGCCAGCCCGCCGGCGATTGCGGCCAGCAATGCCTGGGCGCGTGCGTCCATCGGCGCATCGACCATGGGCGCCGCCTACCTGACGCTGACCGACAACGGGGCGCCCGACAGCCTGACTGGCGCGACGACGCCGGTGGCCGCTTCCGCCTCGTTGCACCAGACGACAACGGAAGGCGGCATCAAGCGCATGCGGCCGGTTCCGGTTTTGCCGCTCGCGCCAGGCAAGTCCGTCACCTTTGCGCCGGGCGGCTATCACATCATGCTGATGGGTCTCACGCACAAATTGAAGGCGGGCGAGCAGTTCCCGCTGACCCTCACGTTCACCCACGCGCCACCCGTAACGGTCCAGGTGCAGGTAACCCCGGTTGGCGCCCCGGCGCCGAGCGCGATGCCGGATATGCCCGATATGCACATGTGACGGCGACCATCGATGGGCGAGGGGCATAGCCCCCTCAGTCCAGGAAAGATTCTTCTTTTTTGAAAAAAAGCAAGAAACTTTTGCAAAATGCGTCCGGCAGTTCGGCCAACGCGGAAATGGCCGCGCTATCCGTAATGAATAAAAGTTTTTGGTTCTTTTTTTCAAAAAGGAACTGCTTTCTTCTTCAGCAATATTGAGTGACAAGACTCTCGCCGGCTGATCAGCGTGTGCGGATATGCGTGTGCGAATGCGCATTTTTTCCGCCGTGACGATGTTCCACTTCGCCCATTGTTGTCGGCACGATGACCGCGCGGCCATATTGCACGCCTCTCTCCGCCAGCACCAAGTTCGCGAGCGTTCGAACCTCCGCTGTCGCCCCCTTTAACATTGCAACCTCCAGGCCGCTCTCATGATTGAGCGGCAGGTGGGTCGTGGCAACGGCCAGATCGTGGTGATCGTGGAATAGCTGCGCAAGCCGCAGTGCCAGGTCGCGGGCGCCGTGGCTGTAAACATACACCAACGCGGCCACGCAATCCGGTGCGGTGTTGGTTTCCAGCAGAGCCTGCTGGATGCCGGCGCGAGCAACATCACGCACCGCTTCAGATCGGCTTTGGTAGCCGCGCACTACAATAAGCTGATCGAGTTCCGCCATGAGTGCGTCGTCCAAAGTGATCGTAATACGCTGCATCGATTCCCTCCCTGGGCGATCGAGTGGAAAAAAGAACTTTTCTTCCTTGGCTTGTCTTGCTTTCGGCCTCGCCCGATCGTGGCGAATTCCTCCCTGGACAGGCGATGTCAGGTATGATCAATTGATGAACTCCTCATACCGAACGATGCGTTCCAGTACTAGGGTAGCTGTGCCTGATGGCTACGTCCAAGATCGAAAAACCATCATCCGGTCTCCCTGCGAGAAAAGACGCTCTTGCCGGCATGGGTGGCAATGCGCTGTGCCTGATCGCCATCGCGTCGGCCACCCCTCTGCTGGCGGCGCAAACGGCCGGCCAGCCAGTTCAAACTGCGCCGCAGCCCGCTCGCAAGGAACCGGCGCGCAAACCCAATTCCATCGAGGCCATCGTTGTCACGGCAAAGCGGCGGCAGCTTCTTGGCCGCGCCGCCACAGCCAGTGAAGGGGTCGTCGACGCGCAAGAATTGCAGCTGACGCCGGCGTATCGTCCTGGCCAGTTGCTGGAAACCGTGCCCGGTCTGATCGTGACACTGCATAGCGGCGAGGGCAAGGCAAACCAATTCCTGATGCGCGGCTACAACCTGGATCATGGCACCGATCTGGAAACCTATGTTGACGACATGCCCATCAACCAGCCGACCCACGCGCATGGGCAGGGTTATACCGACCTCAATTTCCTGATCGCCGAACTGGCGGATGGTCTCAGCTACACCAAGGGGCCGTATTACGCGGATGTTGGCGATTTTGGCGCGGTCGGGTCGGTGCGGGTGAGTTTGCGCGATGACATTCCGGATCAGATGACGGTCTCGTCCGGCACGCTGGGATATGAGCGTGTATTCGCCGCCGGTTCGCAAGCGGTGGGCGCGGGCCATGTGCTGGAGGCGGTGGAGTTACAGCACTATGACGGCCCCTTCGCAACACCGGACGATGCGCGCAAGGAAAATGCCACACTGCGATACAGTCAGGACGGCAATGACAGCGATTTTTCGATAACCGCGACGATCTATCATCAGGTCTGGACCAACACCACCGACATCCCGTTGCGCGCCATCACGGAGGGGTTCGTCGCCAACCGATTTGGCACGCTTGATCCGAGCGACGGCGGACATGCGCTACGCGCCAGCCTTTCGGCGCAGTACCACGCGGATCTTGGTGCCGGGCAATTTTCCGCCAGCGCATTCTACATCTTCAATCAACTTCATATATTTAATGACTTCACCCATTATCTGGTTGACCCGGCGCATGGCGACCAGGAAGACCAGTTCGAGACTCGCAACGTGCTGGGTGGCGCCGCAAGTTACACGCTGCCGTTCCGCGTGGCCGGCATCGATAACGAATTTCTGTTTGGCGCCCTGACACGATACGACCTGCTCACCGTCGGCCGCCTGCCAAGCGAGGGCCAGCAACCGTTATCGCCGCAGAAATCCGCCGGCGATCCGCCGTCATTCTCCAACAACGACAAGGTGAATTTGTTTGCCGGCGCGATCTATTTGCAGGCAACCACGCACTGGACCTCGACTCTTCGAACCATCATCGGCCTGCGCGACGACACGCAGTACGGCACGGACGTTGATGAACTTGCGCAATTGCACGAAACGGCCGGATACATCAATGGGGGCAGCAAGAGCCAATCACTGCTGCAGCCGAAAGGAAGCCTGATCTACCGGCCGATACGCGACGTTGAACTTTATCTATCGGCCGGCGAGGGCTTTCACAGCGCGGATCTGCGCGGCGTCAATCAGGATACCTCCGTCGATCTTGGCCTGCCGCGAACACCGCTGTTAGCAAAGCAAATTGGCGAGGAAGTGGGCCTGCGGGCGCAGCTTCGCCGGGATATCACACTGACCGTCGCCCTCTATAATCTCTGGCAGCAGTCCGAGACCATCATAGACCCCGATGTGGGGCAGGATACCGCGGGTCCCCCCAGCCGCCGGTATGGATACGAGATCAACCTGACCTATCAAATTCGTAAATGGCTCGAATTCTATGCGAGCTACTCCGGCAACCACACGCGTTTTACGCAGAATTTCGATGACGGCACCGGGCACCTTGGCGAATACATTACGGATGCACCGCATGCGACCGGGGCGGCCGCGCTGTACTTGCAGAATTTTGGCCCATGGAGCGGTGGCCTGGATTTTCGTTATCTCGGCGACTATCCGCTCTCTTCCGGACCGTGCGTCAATTCCGCCGCAATCCACGACTTCCCCGGCGTGGCAACGTCGTGCGCGAATGCGCCAACAGCGCCGGGCCAAGTAAACGGAAAGGGCTTTGGTCAGTTGAACCTGGACCTCCACTATGCCTTCACACCGAGCTGGACCTTTTCGGTTGGCATATATAATTTGCTGAATACGAAAGCCGCGGCGGCCGAGTTCTGGTATGTCGACCGGCTGAAGTCCGAGATCTCGCAATACCCGGACGGGCGCGCCGACATCCATGAGCATCCGCTCGAACCGCTCATGGCGCGGTTTTCGATCACGAAACTATTTTAGAACGTCAAAACCCAGGGAGCCGGCAATTCGTGAGTGAACCGATTCGTAGCTTCGCCGACACAATTGCTCCCGTGTCGACTGCCGCGTTTTTCGCGGCGAACTGGGAAACCAAACCCCTCCATATCTCCCGTTCCCAGCATGATTTCTATCAGCAACTGCTCACCAGGCGCGACGTCGACCGGGCAATCTCGTCTGGCGGACTACGCTTTCCCAGCATCCAATTGGCCAGGGGTGGCCGTTTCCTGCCTGCCGAGGCGTTTAGCAGGAATATTCGCTCCGGTGACGATTACTTCACCGGTGTTCCCGACATCGACGCGCTAAACGCCGAATATCAAACCGGCGCCACGATCTCGCTGCCGGGATTTCACCGCGCCTGGGAGCCGCTCGGCAAATTGGCCGCGTCGATTGAAAATGAATTCAGCCATGCGGTGCACACAAATGTGTATCTCACGCCGGGCCACACAGTCGGCTTCACGCCTCATTTCGACACCCATGAGGTTTTCATTCTCCAGATCGCAGGTTCCAAGCGTTGGACAATCTACCAGCCGCCGGTGTTGCTGCCCCATCGCACGCAAACGTTTGACGCACGCATTTACGCATCCGCCAAACCGTTGTTGGAACTTGATTTGGTCCCGGGCGATCTCCTCTATTTGCCACGGGGTTTCGTGCACGGCACTGCGACACCAGACGGGTTTTCAGTGCATGCTACACTCGGTATCACCGTCTATACCTGGGTCGAGTTGCTGACCGATTGGGCGCAATCCTGCCGGAGCAGTGCGCGCTTCCGCCGGGCGCTGCCACCAGGGTTTGCCAAAAATCATGATATTGCCGATTCCCTCAAGCACGATTTCCTCCAACTGATCAGGGAACTCACGCAGACGACAGATCACGAGGCGATTTTAGAGGCGTTTGCCAACCGGGTCAGATCTGCCCGGTCCATGAGCCCGCCACAATTCGACGCAAACAAGACGTCAGACGGTCACAAAGCGCCGACAGCAACCCACGGCGTTGCGCTCAAGAGCGTAGGTTCATCGGGTTGATTCACAATGCAAATGCGGGCGCGACCGGTACACCTGGGGCACGCGCCACCTCGGCATCCCCCCAAACCTGCCAACATATCCAACTGGCACCCTTAATAAGTAAAAGTTTTTTGGTTCTTTTTTTCAAAAAAGAACTGCTTCCTATCTTAAGCGGCCAGCCGCTTAGACCACGATCCGGCGCAGCGAAGAAACTGCTCCACCTCAGCGTCGGAGGTATTATGCGCGGTTACCAGGCGGACCACCGGCACGTCTAAGTCGGGCACAGCGATCCATTCGTAGAAATGGGCGCCGGCCTCGTGCAGGGCGGTGATGAGAGAGGACGGCATGGCAACGAAGACTTCGTTTGCCTGCATTGTCTGGACGATTTGAACCGTGCCGATCGCGGCCAGGCCATCGGCCAGCCGGGTGGCCAGCCGGTTGGCGTGGGTGGCGTTGCGCAGCCAGAGATCGTTTTCCAGGTAGGCCTCGATTTGCGCCGAGAGGTAGCGCATTTTCGACCACAGATGGCCGGCGCGCTTGCGGCGGCGTTCGAAACCGACGGCTGCTTCAGGGTCGAAGAACAGCACGGCCTCGGCGGCGAGCGCGCCGTTCTTGGTCGCGCCGAAGGACAGCACGTCGACGCCGGCTTGCCAGCTCGCCGCGGCGGGGGTGCAGCCCAGATGAACCAGGGCGTTGGCGAAGCGGGCGCCGTCCATGTGCAGCTTGAGGCCGTGGGCGCGGCAGGCGGCGGAAATGGCCGCGACTTCCTCGACGGCGTAGACGGTGCCCCATTCGGTGGCCTGGGTGATGCTGACGGCTTCGGGCAGAACGTGATGCACGCCGCCGTCGCGGGCGCGGGCCATCACCGCGTCGATCTGGGCCGGCAGGATCTTGCCGTCGCGGTTCGGCAGGGTGATCAGTTTGGCGCCGCCCATGAAGAATTCGGGGGCGCCGCATTCGTCGGTGGCGATGTGGGCTTCCTCGGCGCAGATCACGGCGCCGTAGGGGTTTACGACCGTGGCGAGCGCCAGCGCGTTGGCGGCGGTGCCAGTGCCGACCGGATGGGCGAGCAACGTCGTTTCGAACACGGCGTTCAGCTTTTCGCGCAGGCGGGCGGTGATCGGGTCGGCGCCGTAGCTGGAGACCGCGCCCTCGTTGGCCGCGTGCAGGGCGGCGAGGATTTCGGCGCTGGCCGGGGCGGTATTGTCGCTGGCAAAATTCATGCGTGCTCGTGTGACTGAGGTTAGGGAAGAAGAAAGCAGTTCTTTTT
>Ga0116226_10005328_pt1 | contig 11476 bp, 7 predicted proteins | sample S1TSphfallax_FD_89692 | JGI IMG/M metagenome (GOLD analysis project Ga0116226, IMG submission 89692) | Host-associated microbial communities from peat moss isolated from Minnesota, USA - S1T2_Fa - Sphagnum fallax MG | ecosystem: Host-associated > Plants > Peat moss > Unclassified | place: USA... | reverse complement strand
CCGTGAGGCCGTCATTGCTCGCTCCGTTGCGCGTGGCAATCCAGTAAAAATGCTTAAATTTCTTTGCTGGATTGCTTCGGCTTGCAAAAAACGCAAGCCTCGCAATGACGGCCTCACGGGGGAGACTGAGCTTTTACAAATGTAGGAACAAACTCCCATTCAATCCAAGCACGCTGCAATGGAAAATAAAGCCCTAAACAAATTGGACGATTATCAGCCTTTCGCATCAGACTTGCATAATGCTCAAGCTGAGCCTGGTGAAGTTGCTTCTCACGGTGTAAAAAAGCTTCCATATTTTCGATTGGGGTAATATTTGTTTTAAAATCAATGATCCAGCGAATGCCAAAGCTATCAACAAAGGTTCGATCAATCACACAAGAGACTAACCGATCTTGTACTAAATAGCTCAACGGATATTCCGCATGGATATCCTGATGTTCCGGATTAAAAATCCAACGCCCACGTTCACAAACAGAAACATTTTTAATTGCACATTCAACTAGCTTTACTGCCTGTTCAATATCGGCGATGGAAACCCCTAATTCTAATAATGCCTGACGTGATGCCGTTGGTTCAAATTTCATTGCGCGTTGAAAATCATAATTAAAATATTGAAAATTTTGATGAATAACTGTCCCAACACTCTGAGCAAGATGTTGTTTTCTATCAACAAATTTTATGCTGTGATCTTCCTTTTGCTGACTGTGCTGTCCCGCCGTGAGGCCGTCATTGCTAGCGCGCAGCGCGTGGCAATCCAGTAAAAACGACTTTTTCAAACGCCTTAACTGATGCGCAATTTGTTTTGGTGCTTTTTTATCGATGCTTTGCAGAACCATATTGTCAGCAAGTGCTTGCTGAAAAATAACCTCCACATTTGGCCAAGCTTGACCTAGAAAACTTTGCAATGGTGGCTTTTTCATACTTTCGCCTTGATAATTCACTGACCCAATCAAATGAAGGCTCTTCTTAGCGCGAGTCACTGCGACATAAAAAAGCCGTAGCATTTCATGCCGCGACTTTTCAGCTTCTTGATGCTGTAAATAACGATAAATTGGATCGTTTTTACTTTCAGTATCTTTACTAGGACCTAAAATTAAATAATTTTTTTGATTTGCACCACACTCGCCCCACAATAATAATTGCGCCTCATCCGCTGCTGTTTTCCTTTCAAGCCCTAGCATAATGACATGATCAAATTCTAAGCCTTTGGCTTTATGAATAGTCATAATTTCCACTGCTTTCGAAGCAGCAGTAAATATTGAAGTTGCATAACGATTAGCTAGTCGTTGTTCTAATTCAGCAATATCTAAGATATCTCCAGCAACTTCAAGCTCATCTAACACGGCAAAAAAAGCGCTAATATTTTGCTCTTCACTAGCAGAAACTAAACAAGCAGGACCATTTAACTCGCGCCAAATTTTTTCAATAGTGACTCGAAGCGACAAACTACCCTTTTGCGATAAATTTCTTTTCATTACAGTAATAAAATAATCTAAGCGCACTTGTGCTTCTTGACTTAATGCGAGTTGAGTTATATACCTGTCGGACTTCAAGATGCGAACTGATGCATCTGATTTTACGTCGACCTTTAAATTATTTTGAGCCGGAAAATCCTCGAAATACAGGGAGTATTCCTTCGGTTTTTCCGGCTCAAAATAATTTAAATCTCTCGTAAACTCAGTGCCTAATTTCGCATCTTGAAGTCCGACAGGTATATCACTAATTTTTTCCCAAATAGTTTTTTCTGTTTCTATTCCAGCGATTTGATAAAGATCTGCCAATAGTAATCCACACCAAGGCGCTCTTAGCACACTCAACCAAGCGATACGATCAACTGGATTTAAAAAAGCCCGTGTTAATGCTAATAAATCTAGAATAACTGGATGAGCTGTAAGCTGAGATAATTCAACTGCTTGATAAGAAATATTCGCTGCTGCTAATAATGGTAAGATAGCTTGTGTGTGACTTCGCGCTTTTACCAAAATTGCAATTTTTGCCTCTGGCTCAGCTGCGAAAATTGTTTGAATAATAGCAACAACTTGCATTGCTTGACGTTCATCATCTGCATTAAATAGTGGATGCCATTTTACTGTGACATGATCATGTTCAACACTTTTGCTCGGAATTGAAGTAACAAATTTAATCGCACCAGATTGTGCATCTTCAACCTGTGGCATTAAATCGGCAAATAAATTATTTGCCCAATGAACCAGATTAGCTCGAGAACGAAAATTCATCTGTAACGTCAAAAGCTCAAGTGAAATCGAACCAATACCCTGCTCGGCTGCTTTTAAAAAAAGGCCTACTTTCGCCTTGCGAAAACGATAAATAGACTGCATTGGATCGCCAACTAAAAACAGTGTTCGTCCGTCACCAAGCTGCCAACCAGCTATAATTTTTTCTAATAATCTCCATTGTGAAACAGAGGTATCTTGAAATTCATCAACTAAAATATGCTGAATTTGCTGATCAAGTAATAAAGTCAAATCAGAAGGGGCATCAGCTTCGCCAAGTGCTTTAACTGCATTTAAAGCTATTTCAACATAATCGACCACATTTTCGCGTTGAAAAATTAACTGTAAATGTGCCAGCAACAATGGAAAAACCTTTAACCAAGCAGTCACTGACAACCATTGTTGATCGGTGTAATGTAATGGAGGTAACCATTTAAGTTCTGCTAACAACTCACGTAGCAGTTCGTTGGTTGATAACACAGTTAACAACTCGAGCATTTTCGCTTTCATTTCTTTGGCAAGCGGATTACCCTTTGCTGGAAATCCCTGCTGCTGCGTTACAGTCTTGCGCCATTGCCCTTCTTTAGTCAGTAAAAAATCAGCAATAGCCAGCCAGGTTGAATAATTTTCTACTGCTGCTCCAGGCAATTGATCGCGTTCTAAAAAAATATGTAGCGGATCATCAAGCAGAACTTGACCAGCAGCATAGCGTAACAAATTAACTAGCTCAGCAGCATAATGTGAAGGAAACCCAGTAACCAATTGACTAAGATGGGCTTGTACAATATGGCTCAACCCTTCTTCTAATTGTGCACGATTTCCCTGTTCAATTTGCGGCAAGTAACCCACCCACTGATCACGTTTTGCTAACATCGCTACCAACAATTTTTCGATTTTTTCATGCGCATTATCAAAATGCAGTAATAGCTGTTCAATTTCACTAGCAACAGACCAATCTTCTTGGCAATCAATTTCATTGAGTGTTTCACGTGCTGCTTGCAAATACAAAAAAGAAGCATCCTCAATAATTTCTGAATAAGTGGAAAAATGCGCCGAAATTGGCATTTGTTTAACCAGATAAGCACAAAACGAATCAATGGTTTGAATTCTTAACCGATTAGGGTTGGTTAATAAATGCCAATGTTCTTTAGCATCACGCGCAAGAACCTGCAATGCTAATTCTCTAGTTTGTAAGGAAAGTGGATCACTGCTGAGTAAGGGATCTTCTGCTTTAAGCAAAGCCTGCAAAATCCGCTCGCGCATTTCGGCAGCTGCTTTACGGGTAAAGGTAATCGCTAATATTTCTTCAGGATCCTTTTGCACTGCACATAACAAGGCCAAAAAACGTAAAGTTAAAAGTTGGGTTTTGCCTGAGCCAGCCGGCGATCGCACAATAAAAGAGCGTTTAACATCCAGCGCATCGATACGAGCTGCTTCATCTGTTAATAAGGCCATTTTCGATAAGGACCGAAATGAAAAGGAGTGGGGCTGGGATAAGGATAGGTGCGAGCTTTTTCAGCCATTTCCGCAATACGTTGATCTTCCAATTGCCGCTGCGCTTTTTCCTCACGCAGATGGCGAAATTTCATATCTTCTGTTAAACCTCTTTCATCACGTTTTTTAGCTTCCATTGCTTGCCTTTCAGACGCAACAAAAAAAGCAGCACGTTCAAGAGTGGCCATAAACACTGCCATCTGCATGCCAAACCAAGCAATACCGTTTTGTACATTAGCAAAATCATGCTGCATTCTGTTAAGTTGTTGAAAAAGGTTTTCGTTCACTCGCCTCTGATCAGCCAATTCCAAATGATTTTTATGGCTCATATAAAGATGTTCTAAAGATTGACCACTAGCTTTGAGTTCAACTTCAATTTGCTTAAATTTCTGATTAACTGATTCTAGTTGAGCTTGCGATTCTCTAAGATGCGTCAAAATTTGATTGTTTTCGAAATCAGACATAGTGCGTGCCTCCACAATATTTAATGAGAAGAAACACCTACTGTTAGTATACCCTATTCTTAGGATTGGTTTATAGCCTACTCCTCCCCCACCCGACAAAACATCTTCAATTGACAAAATCGACAGGTTTCTGCGCCTTCTTTAGGATCAACTTTTGCATAACCTTGAGTAAACTGCGAAGCCAAATGCTCAAGATGAATGTTCCAATTCTCCTTTTGCGTTAGCCAATCTTCGTTTGATAAAGTTTGTGCGCCTTCAATTTCAATCCCTTCCGCTACTAATCCTTTAAATCCAAGTTGACCTGCTTTGAGCTGCGCAAATAATATGCCACTCATTGGCACTTCACTGGTAATACAATAAAGTGGTAATTGTGGCTTATTAGGTCTTTCTCCAAACCAATCTTTCTCGGTAACCGCACCCATTTTATAATCAATCAACAACCGTTTGTCATTTACACATAACGTATCAATTCGATCAATTTTAAGTTGCAAGAAATGTTCTACTAACTCAACTTGCATTATTTTTTCAAGCGAATCAATCTGAAAAGCAGGCCGTTTTCTTTCATGCAAAAATAACCATTTCTCAATCAAATTAACTAAACATCTCTGTTCAATGCGATTAAATCCGCTATCTAATCTATCCAATCTATCAGCATACATCTCTGCCATAGCCGCTGTTACACTCTTAACCACTAACTGATGAATCACTTCATCAGGTTGATTAAGTAACTGGCTTTGATTCTTAAGTTCTCTCCACACTAACTCAAGCGCCCGATGCGACAATGAACCTCTTTCTTTAGCCGAAAGATGAGCCTGTGCTTTTTCCAATGCTTTTGCCTGAAGACGAATCTCGGCAAAAGCACGAAAAGGACAAGCTGATTGAAGTTCAAATAAATACGCACCACCTTTAAGTCGTTGACCTTTTGGAATCACTGGTGCGTAATCATCTATTAAATATTCAATCTTGCTATCATCTATCGATTGATGCACAGCAATCGGTAGATTTAATTCTGCTACCTCAATAGTTTTAAATTCATCAAGCAATCGACTTGGCCTTAAGCGAACATCTCCATCTTGCATTGCAGAACTAAAAATAATCCGTGATGCTAGGTGACAAAATTGACGGGTCAGTTGCTGACTAAACTTAAGTTCTCTAAGTGCAGATGAATGTGGTAGATCAAACTGACATTGCAATTCTAGCGGGATAAATGGATGAGGATGTTGCACTTTCGGCCATACTTCATCATTTAATCCCATAATCCATAAATCAGTAAACCACATACCTGCTGGTTCTAGCATACCCAGTATTTGCACTGACGCCGTCTCATTTACCCTAGGCTGAAATAAAATTTGTTTGGTCATCCATTCTAATTGGGACCTTGCTTGCTTTAAGGTCATTTCACCACAGATCAAATCAAAGCCAGCAAATTCTTTGAGTATCTGTTGCAATCTTTGCAACACTTGTACTTCGTCAGCAGTTAATTGCCTGCTATACCTAGAAGGCCAACCTAAAAGCTGTAAAGCATCGATCAATTTTTCTGCAAAAAAACTGGGTAACCATCGTTTAGTATTTACCTCTGCTAATAAAGCGCGAAAATTTATGACTTGTTGCCGCCATAAAGGACAATAAAATGGTTGATGTTCCTCACCAGCTAATTTCAACATCCCATCAATTGAAACATTACTGCCAACTAGAGTTTTTAGATGTACTGCTAATTTTGCTCTAGGCACTCGCTCCTTTTCAGCAGCACCAACAAACGGCGTACGTAACAATAACTCCAAGTCTTGAAGACTGATATTATTTTCACCTAATTCAAATAACTTAAATAAAATATGAATTAGTGAAATTTTGTCGAATCTTGTAGGTGCAGATAAAGCAAACGCGTCCTCATGATCAGCAAATACATCACGAAATGTTTGTAACACCAGAGAACGTCGTTGTTCTAATTTAGGTACAACACAGCCAATAAAGCTATCCATTGGATTACGCTGCAAAGTAGATTTGGCCCAATGCGCCATAGTTAAAATTTCAGTATCAACGCTATCAAGCTCAAGTCGATTAGCACTACTTGCAGCAAAATCATCTGCATAATATTCAACGCATGTACCTAAATCACAAAGTGTTGTTAATAGTGATTGATAGGCTCGATTTAATTCACCAAATCCAACTAAAGTAATTTTCTGTGGTGGCATTAACACACCTGTTTGAAATTTTTCAGTAAAATAGTCAGGTAAATCCGAAAAAATTAACCAATGATTCTTACGACACAGAGTTTTAAACGAAATCGCCCAGTCCTGAAACATATGGATATCTTCAGAAAACATTCTGCAAGGAAATGGAAAAGGTACTTGCCATTCTTGAATTAGGTTTAAACCCTCACCGGCTAATTTTGCTGCACTTTCTAATTGCGCTGTGCCCTCGGCTAACGTTAGTGGTAGTTTTCCTGAAGCTTGAATAACCTTTTGCCACAGAATATGTGCTTGTAATTCTGATAAGAGCAATTGATTACTTTGAAACCTGGCAGTTACCCAGATAGATTTCAACCAAGTGGAAAAAGAAAAGATATGTGGCTTAACCCAAACAGATTTTTCTGCTTCAGATTGCACTATGGCGTATTCATATTCCAAAAAATCTGCTAAACGTTGCGTAGCTGTGATGATTATTTCGTTCTCACCTAACGTCTGCAAAAGTTGTTGGTATTTAGCGCATTTCATTAACCGGTATCTCTCTAAGAACGCACAGCACAATCCACTTATCCACAAGGGTAAATATCTTAACTATTGACAAAAACAATCTTACCAAATCAGGGCTGATTTAACGTCAGCTTTTCCCTAGGTTATTGAAAAATATAACTTTTTCTTGTTGTGTATAAGTTATAGCCAACTTAAAAAAATCATAATAATCACAAGCATAAATTCATAACAAACACAAAATATCCACAAAGTTATCCACAGAGTTTGTGGATATTTTAGGAATTAACCCCGTATTGTCTGTTCATGTAGCCCGGATATATCATACCCAATCGTAGCAAAAACGTGAGAACCCTGATGAATACTAGGCAGATTGAAAAAAATGATGAGGAGCATAGTAAACCCTATGTGACTCATCATTTTTTTCAATCTAACACAGTAGTCATCAGGGTTATCGCGTTTGCAGCCAATTGGGGTATGATATATCCGGGCTAACCCCCTGCTACGATGTTTTATCTCAGATTATAACCACCTACGTTGCTCATGCTTACACAATTTTCCACTATCGGATTACTCATGCTACTGACAGCCATGTTGCCAGGGCCAGATTTTGCACTAGTCACTAAAAACACTGTGGCACACTCGCGCATTGCAGGATTTTTTACTTCATTTGGCATCAGTTGCGCAGTTATAGTCCATATGACTTACTGCCTATTAGGGTTTGCCGTAGTCATATCTGAATCACTATGGCTTTTTAGTGCGATTAAATACTTAGGAGCTATTTATTTAATCTATCTAGGAATCAAAACATTGGGCACAAAACAAAAAATTGATCGGCAAAATGCCCATGAATTGTTTCCTAAAACTCAAATATCGCCATTGCTTGCCTTTAAACAAGGGTTCCTGTGTAACTTACTTAATCCTAAAGCCACTCTATTTTGTTTAGCAATATTTACTATCGTTATTAACCCTGGAACTTCAATCTGGCTTGAAACACTTTATGCCATTGAAATGGTGCTAATTACTATCTGTTGGTTTTCACTACTCACGTTACTACTTTCTCATGCAAGTGTCATGCGTGCCCTAGCTAGATCAAAGCAGTACATTGAAAAGACATTGGGAATATTTTTAATTGGATTTGGTATCGCGTTAACTTGGGTAAAACAGAATTAGTTGTCATGCCAGCGCAGGCTGGCATCCAGAGACAATGTTAGATGAAATTATTTATTGTGAGGCTCACCCCAATTCGACTGGATGCCAGCCTGCGCTGGCATGACAATACAAGTTCAGCTACTATCAGCCTGGCTCTCCTTGTAATCGCTTATTCTGCCATAGCATCAATACATACACCGGAACACTGCTTAAAATTAACAAAATCCCATAAAATACGGTTTCAGCACCCGACCCAATAATCGCCCAAAATGAGTAGCCACCGGCTAATATGGCAATCATAATTGACCTTCGCAAACGTTTCTTATCTAAGTGCTCTGGGTTTTTCTTAAGCAGCATCAAATCAGCCATAGCTGTCATAAAATAAGGAATTAAAAAAGCTAATGTGGCAAGCAATATAATAAAAGTAAACTGTGCAACTAAGCTTTTATTGATAGTTAGCAACAGTATGCATGTCACCAGTACGGAAGAAATACATAAGCCATACAGAGGAGCACCATATTTATTTTGTTTCTGAAATATTTTGGGGAAAAGACCATCACGAGCAGCAGCCATAGGAATTTGACCCTGCATTAATACCCAACCATTTAAACTACCCAAACAGGAAAATACGGCACTTATCCCAATGACAACAGCAAATTTGGGACCAAATATCAGTGTGGCAACATCACTAAATGGCGCACAGGTACAACGCAATCGCGACGGAGAAATTAAGCCCATAATTACTATAGTGCTTAAAATATAAATAAACGCGGCAAGCAATGTACCCCAAATAGTTGCCTTAGCAATATCTCGCACGTCCTTGGCATTTTCTGCTGGAATAGTTGCTGCTTCAAGGCCAATAAATGACCACAGCGTTAATGTTGCAGCACTGGTTAATGAAGAAAATGACGAAGTTTTATCCCCTAAAGGTGAAAATGCAAATACTTGATGGGTATCGACCATCGGCAAACCAAAAATGATGATCAATAACAATGGGAATACTTTTAAAAAGACAGTGAGGACTTGAAATTCACCCGCCCTACGTACACCTAAACTATTAACTAACGTTAACCCCCAAACAGCAACTAGCTTTACCGCAAACGACATGAATGGGTCATAACTTAAATTATGTTCATTTAAAAATGGGAAAAATATACCTAGATATCCTACTAACGCCACCGTAACCGCTGCATTACCAACCCAAATAGCAATCCAATAATTATAGGCAACTAAAAATCCCACAAAATCACCAAACCCCGCACGGCAATAAGCATAAGGACCACCGGTTCGCACGACAGTCCGGCTGAGATTGGCAAACATTAACGCTAACGTCATCGCCCCTAGAGCAGTAAAAATCCATGCAAAGATTGCCATACTCCCATAAGGCGCAATGGCAGCAGGCAATGCATAAATTCCAGAACCTATCATATTGCCAATCACCAACGCGATTAGCATCAAAAAATTTAACTTCTGAGGTTGTTTCATCACCCCTTTCTCCAAACCAAACCTCTAATTACCTGCCTCGCAAAAACAACCTATCCAAATCTTTTACCGACAACAAAATCCACGTAGGCCGTCCATGATTACACTGATTACTACGCTCAGTTTTCTCTATTTGCCGCAATAAAGCATTCATCTCTGGAATAGTTAACCTTCGATTAGCTCGCACTGCCCCATGACACGCCATTTTAGACAAACATGCTTCAATACTTTCCATAACTCGTCTAGAGTGCCCATACTCTAAAAGATCGGCGAGTATATCACTAACCAAAGCTGCAATGTCAGTATTTGATAAAAGCGCCGGAACCTTGCGTAGCACCAATGTTTCAGGCCCTAACCGCTCACAACTAATACCAAGTTGACTAATCAATTCTGCATATTGCTCAGCACAACCGGCTTCTCGTTCACTGACAGCAACGCTAATAGGCGTCAACAACAATTGAGATTCAAACATTTGCTGATCGAAATGTTCTTTCATCTGTTCATACAAAATACGCTCATGCGCGGCATGCATATCGACCAGTATCAATCCTTGTTCATTTTCAGCCAAAATATAAATGTTATGTAACTGTGCTAACGCAAATCCAAGCGGAGGCATAGTTTGTTGCGTTACTATAGGATCAACCTGTTCTAAAGAAGCTGTAGACAACACTGATGGTTGTGGATCAGCATGCAATTCGCGATACAATTCCATTTCCTTTTGCGTCAGTGAACGATAGGAAGAAACCGGATAAGGTGCTGAAATATAACCTGGTGAAGTAGCAGGAAGTTCATATTTGACTGGCTTAACTTGCGGTTTGGTATTAGCTAAAGCACGATGAATCGCACTAAAAATAAAATCATGAATCAATCTTCCTTCTCGAAAACGTACTTCAGCTTTAGTAGGATGAACATTCACATCAACCAATGCTGGATCTAACTCAAAATAAAGCACATAAATAGGCTGTCGTCCTTGATACAAAACATCATGATACGCTTGCCGAATAGCATGGCTAATCAGTTTGTCTTTTACTAACCGTTGATTGACATAAAAATACTGTTGATCTGCCTGACTACGTGCATATTGTGGCTCGCTGATCCAACCATGCAAACGCATTCCTACATTTTCAATTTCAATCGCAAGTGCTTGTGACAAAAATGCTTTACCTAACACTTTTGCTAGACGATGTTCTTTTTCAGTAAGAGAATGGGCAAAAGGCAACTGAAAAACTGGCTTATCATTATGAGTTAAATTGAACTGTACTTGAAAATTAGCCAATGAAAGCCGTTTAACTATTTCTTCAATATGTGAAAATTCTGTATTTTCAGTGCGCAAAAATTTACGCCGAGCCGGTGTATTAAAAAATAATTCTCTTGCTTCAACCGTGGTTCCTTGTGGATGTGCTGTTGGAATAAGCTGCAATGTTTCATCGCTGACACTCTTTTGAATCTGCCAGGCGGTATCTTCGTTGTGATATTTTGAGCTTAGTGTTAGCCGAGATACTGCACCAATACTTGCTAGCGCTTCCCCACGAAAACCAAAGCTAACAATTTTTTCTAGATCAGCTAGCGTACTAATTTTACTAGTTGCGTGACTGTTAAGGGCCAGAAGTAAATCTTCTTTATGAATACCTAATCCGTCATCACGCACTCTGATTAAAGAAATTCCACCCTTGTCAATATCAATTGAGATCACACGGGCATTGGCATCTAAACTATTTTCAATTAATTCTTTAACAACTGCTGCTGGCCTTTCAACTACTTCACCTGCAGCAATCTGATTAGCCACCACCTTGGATAAGGAATGAATACGCATAGTTTTTCTCTTTAGTTCAAATTTTTGGGATATACCCATTACACCTCAAGATGCGAATATTGGAGAATGTAGGATTTGAAAATTATCAGTGATTCGGGATTGCAGTAATGATTTGTTTTTTCCAATATTTCTAAAAAACTTTAAAGT
>Ga0116226_10005327_pt1 | contig 11476 bp, 11 predicted proteins | sample S1TSphfallax_FD_89692 | JGI IMG/M metagenome (GOLD analysis project Ga0116226, IMG submission 89692) | Host-associated microbial communities from peat moss isolated from Minnesota, USA - S1T2_Fa - Sphagnum fallax MG | ecosystem: Host-associated > Plants > Peat moss > Unclassified | place: USA... | reverse complement strand
GGAGAAGCAGGGGAGCAGGGGAGCAGGGGAGTAGGGGAGCAGGGGAGTAGGAAAGGTACTTAGTAGGTGTAGGTAGTTCATACTTAACCACTTAAGTATCAATTTCTCTTCCCTCTGTTCCCTGTTCCCCCAACCCTGTTCCCTCTATCTGCAAAACAGCTAAACAGTATTGTTTGATTATTACCAAACGCTCTATAGTTTGATTTAATCTCTTATCAAACGTGATTGACTGTCTTGCTCCTTGCAGAAACATGACATCTATTTCTAACAAACGCAATTGCTTGCTAATTTCTGTGCGATAAGACCGCTCTTTAGCGTCTGTATCTGGTAAAGGTACGATTTCCTCTCCAAAAAACTCTTGCGACTCAACCAAAGCCAGTCTTAGCTTACTTACATTTACTGCTTCTAGAGCGCTTTGGGATTGTAAGCCAGCGATCAATCCTAATAATTTTAGATATTTATCATATTTTTGCGACATCTGCTGCTAGTTAAGATAGTATTAGTGTCAAGAAAATTTTCTCTCAAGCTAGACCATTTTGGTCTCAAACAGAAATTGCGAGCCTCAATTTGTATTTTAGGGCTTTTATTTTTCTATACAACTGACTTATTATGCTTCCATGAGTCTTGTCGTTTAGTGACAAATTTAAACCACAGGCAACTAGGAAATCATTCTCAGATTTGACGCTAATTATATTCCCAAGCTTCAGCAATTCTCCCAAAGTACTGCTGTAGTCTTGGTTCATTTCATCCACGATCACCTCCAGTTCCAATTGTATGAGCAGTCTACTTGTCGATTCCCCAACTGAAATTATTCTTCCAGATTGGTTGAATAAATGTTTACGTTCATTGTCTGTGCGTGACCAACAAACCAGTCGAACCCATAGCGATAACGAATTAATCTGTCGAGCCTTTCAATTTGCCTATGAATTACATGCAGGTCAATTTCGCAAATCAGGAGAACCATATATTTGTCACCCCGTAGCTGTCGCTAGTTTGCTCCGAGACTTAGGGGGTAGTTCTGCTATGATAGCAGCTGGATTTCTCCATGATGTAGTGGAAGATACACATATTACAGTTGGAGATATAGAAGAACGCTTTGGACCAGAAGTGCGCTGCTTAGTGGAAGGCGTAACCAAACTGTCTAAAATTAATTTTAAAAGCAAAACAGAAAGTCAAGCAGAAAACTTCCGCCGAATGTTTTTAGCTATGGCGCAAGATATCCGCGTCATTGTCGTCAAACTGGCAGATCGACTGCATAATATGCGAACTTTGCAATTTATGCCAGAAGAAAAACGCCGTTTAATTGCCCAAGAGACACGAGATATATTTGCTCCTTTAGCTAATCGGTTAGGAATTTGGCAGATTAAATGGGAATTGGAAGATTTAGCCTTTAAGTATTTGGAATCAGAAGCTTTTCGCCAAATTCAGAGCCATGTAGCTGAAAAAAGGGCAGCTAGAGAAGAGAAATTGGCAAAAATTACTGAGTCTCTCCGGGAAAGATTACAGCAAACCGGAATTAACTGTATTGATATTAGTGGTCGTCCTAAACATCTTTATAGCATCTATCAAAAAATGCATCGTCAGCAAAAAGAATTTCATGAAATTTATGATTTAGCTGCGTTGCGCATTATTGTACAAACCAATGAAGAATGTTATCGGGCTTTAGCAGTTGTTCATGATGCTTTTCGTCCCATTCCGGGAAGATTTAAGGATTATATTGGCTTACCAAAACCGAATCGTTATCAATCGCTGCATACTGGGGTAATCGGACTAGGGGGAAATCCTTTAGAAGTCCAAATTCGTACCTTGGAAATGCATCATATCGCCGAATACGGGATTGCGGCTCATTGGAAATACAAAGAAACAGGTGGCTCTCATAGTCTCCATGTGACAGGTACAGATGAGAAGTTTGCTTGGTTGCGTCAATTGCTAGAGTGGCAAAGCGATTTGAAAGATGCTCAAGAATATTTGGATAGTGTTAAAGATAATCTATTTGAAGATGATGTTTATGTTTTCACCCCTAAGGGAGATGTTGTTCCGTTAAGCCCAGGTTCCACTAGTGTTGATTTCGCTTACCATATCCATACAGAGGTGGGAAATCATTGCGCTGGAGTGCGGGTCAATGGGCGGATGGTACCCCTCTCTACCCAATTACAAAATGGCGATATAGTAGAGATAGTTACCCAAAAGAATAGTCATCCTAGTTTGGACTGGCTGAATTTTGCTCGTACTTCAGCTGCTAAATATCGGATTAAGCAATGGTACAAGCGATCGCGTCGAGAAGAAAATGTGACGCGGGGACGGGAAATGTTAGAGAAGGAGTTAGGTAAAGCTGGTTTTGATAATTTGCTCAAATCAGATGCGATGAATACTGTAGCCCAAAAGTGTAATTATCATAGCGTAGAAGATTTACTGGCGGGTTTGGGCTATGGAGAAGTTACCTTGAATTTAGTCTTGAATCGCTGGCGAGATGTGGTGAAAGCGGATCAACCAGTAGCTGATATTTTACCGTTTTTCCCCAAAGATCCCCACCAGAAAGTTCTCCGAGAAGTTTCCCATAATTGTCGGGTCAACAATTCGCCTATTATCGGTATAGAAGGCTTAGTTTACTATATAGCCAAATGTTGTAGTCCTATTCCTGGCGAGCCGATTATGGGTGTAGTCACCAGAGGAAGAGGTATTTCTATACATCGCCAGGGTTGTTGTAATATAGATACCATAGAATGTGAACGTTTAGTTCCAGTTAGCTGGAATCTCAGTATAGAAAGCAATTATTGTCCTCGAACCTATGCTGTTAATATTCAAATCGAAGCACTTGATCGTGTGGGAATCTTAAAAGATGTCTTGTCAAGATTAAGCGATCAAGGAATTAATGTCAGTCATGCTAATGTCAAAACGGCTATTGGACAACCTGCATTAATGGACTTAGGTATAGAGATTCGCGATCGCCATCAGCTAGAAAATCTGTTTATCCAGATCAAGAAAATGAGTGACATTCTCAACATCTGTCGTATAGGACAAGTGGAGGAGTGAGGTAGCAAGAGAGTTCTCAGGAGTTACCTTATTGGTTGCTTGGTTCCAGATTTACCTTGGAATTTATTTGATGAATTGTCAACCGCCAAATCAACCCAACAGCAATTAATCCTATCCCAGTTAACCAATATTGCCATTCCACACAAAAAATCAGCAGCACAGAAGACAAAAAAGACAACCAAGTTATCCATTTTGGATACAACCTTTCCTCATTAGCGAGCTGCAAAGCAGCTAAACTAGCAATAGTACTTCGGGACAAAGCACCAAATGTACCTAATGACCAAGTTGTTTTCACATTACCAATCAAAACTAAAAGTGTGATGATCAGTCCCACAGACAAAACCGCCCAATAAGGTGTTGTCCCTGATTGGTTTAAAGTGCTGAGAAAACTAGGCATATCTCCCCGCCGTCCCATGGCTAAAAGCAACCTGGACACACCCAGAACTGTCGTGAGGAGGATACTCAGCATGGAAGTAATAGCCCCAATAGTCAAGATGTTTCCCGCACCTGGAATACCAAAACTATTAGCTACTGCTTGTAAAGGTGCTGCTTGTTCTAATGTCGCATCGGCAAAAGCTTTTGCGCCAATTGTACCAATACTAGCTATAGCTACGCCTACGTAGAGCAGCATTGTGACCCCTATAGTAAGACCAACAGCTTTAGGGATGCTCTGGCGCGGGTCTACTATTTCTTCTCCCACCATAGTTATCCGAGCCGCACCATTATACGAAACGAACATCAACGCCACTGACTGAAAAAAGCTTATATTTGAATAATTTGTAGGTATTCCCGACGAAATCAATTTGTCAAATCCATGACTAATAGAAATAAATAGCCCAACAACAATCAAGAAAAGTAGCGACAGGATTGTCAGAAAAACAACCACTAACGTCGAAACCTTAGACACTTTCATGCCGCTTAGAACAATTAAAGTAATGATGACTACAGCAACTTCCGCTACAGGGATTAAAAAGTTAGTTTCATTGATTCCTAGAGCATTCAATAAATAACCTGAAAACCCAAGAGCGGCTGTTGCTGCTACAGCAGTTTTACTCAAAAGATAGATCCAGCCCACAATAAAACCCATCCAAGGGTTTAAGTATTTATAGGCATATTCATAGATACCACCGCTTACAGGATGGTTAACAGCAAGTTGAGCAATGTTGAGACTATTACAGGCTGCTAATAGTCCTGTGACAACTAATGCACTAATCACAAAGGAACCCGATATACCAGATGCGATACCAAGGCTAACAAAAACTCCCGCTCCGATTACTGAAGCCAATCCCATTGCAGCAGCGTTAAACCAATCCAGCTCTCGTTTGAGTTGTTTGGGATGATGTTCATCGGACATATTGTTGTCTCCTCTGCATTTACTTTAAATCCCATGTCCGTGAATGAAACTCTATGAACAAGGGAACGAACACCGGAATTTTGCTCCCCTGCTCCCCTGCTCCCCTGCTCCATTCTACCCTCCTGCTGCTTGTTTAACTTTTGCCATAGGAATTAATTGAGTCAATTTCTCTAATGCAGTAGCATATTGAGGGTCTGCTGGAGTTGCTAAAGTACGCTTGATAAATAATTGTCACCACTCTGTAGGAGTGATTACCACGTTGATATCAGGAGTGATGCCAACGTGATTAATATCTCTTCCTTTAGGAGTGTAGTACTTAGCAATAGTGTATTTTAGCGCCGAACCATCTGCTAGAGGCTCTACAGACTGGACTAAACCCTTACCAAAAGTACGAGTTCCAATTAACTTGGCTCGACTATCATCTTGCAAAGCTCCTGCTAGAATTTCGCTGGCGCTAGCAGATTCTTGATTGACTAATATTACCAAAGGTTTATTGGTTAAAGCATGTCCTGTTACATCATAACGCTGCTTAACTTGTTGACGATTCACCAAAGAAACAATTTCTCCATGTTTGAGCCACATGCTAGTTATTTGCAAGCAAGAGTCTAACAACCCACCTGGATCGGAACGCAAATCTAAAATATAGCCTTGTACAGATTGTTTCTCTAATGCTTCTATTGCTGTCTGAGTTTCTTTAGGCGATGTTTCTGTAAATTCAGGAATTTGGATATAACCGATCTTTCCATAAGATGTTTCTTTCGCCTCGTAAGTCACAGGACTAGTCAGGATTTTAGCTCTAGTAATTTTGAAAACGCGAGTTTGTGTACCACGCTGAATAGTCAGTACAACTGGAGTCCCTATAGAACCTTGAATTCGCTTGACAGCTTCCTGTAAGCTCATCCCTTTAGTCGATTTTCCATCAATCTTAATAATTATGTCTTCTGCCATAATCCCCACAAGAAAAGCTGGACTATCTTTGATTGGGCTAATAATTGTTAATGCTTTGGTCTTTTGATTTTGCGTTAGCTCTACACCAATACCGCTCAGACTACCAGAAAGTTCTCCATCTAGTGCTTTGAATTCCTGAGGGTCAAAAAATTCTGTATAGCGATCGCCCAACTTAGCTACCATTTGGCGAATTGCCGTATATGCTGCTTTTTTCGAGGTATAAGACTGGTGAAGATATTTCTGGCGCACAAATCGCCAGTTCTGATGATTAAAACTACCATCAACATAATTGTGATTCAGTATTTGCCACACTTCATCTACGAGATTCTTAGGACTAGTCTGGATTTCGCTGAGGCTCTTTGAACTATTTATACCAACTCCCAAAATGATTGTAGCAGTAGTAGCCAGTATAACTCTGAATAACAGTTTTTGTTGAAGCATAATTTCTTATTTTAATTTAGATGGAGGGTGCAAGATTCCAAGTAACTTACTTAGAAGTATAGATGAGGAAACCTATGAGATAAAAATGACGAAAGTCATATTTTAACCATGACTTTTGGACATTTGGCTATATATCATACTGATTGACAACATTTCATACTCATAAAATTCTCATTCATCTCAGATTTGCCGAAAGCTGATTGCATCTGAAATGCTTCTATCTTTTACCTCAAAACCTCCATAATCAAGATAACGGGAAAAGTCAGAATTTACAACCTGTTCCGTCTTAAACTAACAGCCCTACAAAGCTAGAGAATTTTAATACTTTCTTTAGATATAAATATCTTCAATAATCATAAGATTTATTGTAATACTAATACATAGTGAGTTTTCGGTTAAGTCCAATGTATTATCTTTTGTATTTACCTTTCTATGTATTAAAGCATGAAAGTGATTCATTTCTACTATACCAACCATCTATTTGAAGCTAAAAATGTCCTGTAAACAGAAATTCACTACTTCAATCAGCTTAATTACTCTAGGAGTAACTTTTACTCTTGCTTTTTCACATCGCGCTGAGGCTTTAACCTTCGATCTCAGCTACGATTCCAGCGTTACCAGTTCTGCAGACGCCTCCGAAATTGAAAGTGCTACCCAATTTGTCGCAGACGAGTATTCGAGTCTATTTAGTAACAATGTGACACTGGATATTGACGTTGTAGCTAGTACTTCTGGACTTGGTGAAAGTGAGTCCTCTGGTTACACTGACGCAACATACGATCAAGTCAGGAGCCAACTGATTAAAAATAACCCCGCACTTGCTAGCAGTTTACCTACGACTGATCCTGGCATCAGCACTGGATACTTTATACCTAACGCCGAAGCTAAAGCCTTGGGATTACACCCCCAAAATGCCTTTGTGCAAGGACCTAATGGACAAAATTATGATGGTATCTTCACCTTCAATTCAACTTATTCCTATTCCTTCAATGAATCAGCCCCTCCCTCAAGCGGTGGTTACGATTTTATTGGTTTAGCAGAACATGAGTTCTCCGAAATCATGGGGCGGGTAAGTGGAGTCACTGAAGATGGAACATTTTATGCTTCACCTTACGATCTTTATAGCTATACAGCTCCGGGAGTCAGAAGCTATAATACTAATGTGACAGGAGCGTATTTTTCCCTTGACCAAGGTACTACAAACCTGAACACTTTTAATAATCATGGGAATGGTGGTGACGCACGAGATTGGTCTGGAAACACCCTTGATGCCTTTAACGCCTTTGGTACTACAGGTGTGCTAAACCCTTTAGTGTCCGACACACCCGTTGATATTGAAGTGATGAACGCGCTCGGCTGGACATCAGCAGTTGTCCCCTTCAACATCCCTGGTGGTGCAACTATTCCCGCATTTGGTTCTGTTCTAGCTCTAGGTGTAATCAGGAAAGTGAGAAAGTTGATTTCAAATAACCATTAGTCTCAACAAAACCATCTCGATCCACTCATATTTCCTCCAGATAAATACAGGATAGTTTGATAATTTATTCAAATTTTGCCTTAATAGGTACTGCTACCCGCAGTACTGATTCTTCATGAAATTGTTGCTTATATTCAGCATTGAGGAAAGTTTGCCATTGTTGATCAGTAACAGTTCCTCCTCCTGGTATGGATAAATGGATAAACCGAAGCATAGTTCTTCCTGAATAAAATTTATGGAACTTTCTTTATTAGCAATATAGGTGTTTGTTAGATGACTATGCTGTGAATTCAGTTTTTTTGCATTGTGTTCTTCATATCTAACATACTACTAATTACCATATAGCGAAAGATATACTCTAATAATTCAATATAATTACGAGATTTTTCTCCTGAAGCAGCCCAAACTGTTATACCATGATCACGAATTAGTAATGCTGGTATTTGTGGTGGAGTTACAGCAAAGCGTTTTTCAATATCAATAGCAATCTGGGAAACTTGCAGATAATTTGTAAAAATTGGCACTGTAATACTAGAATTTTCTTGCTTAACTCCCAAACCTTTGAGCATTTCCAATGGTGGTAAAGGTAAATTATCACTTGAAACCAGACGAGAAACAACATTACCTTCAACTGAATGTATATGATAACAAGCTTGTGATTCTGGAAACAGGCGATAAAGCACCTGATGAATACATGTTTCAGCTGAAGGCTGTAAATTTGCAGCTGATGCTTCTACTTTACCACCTGGAGTAATGCGAACAAAATCACTCAGTAATAATTCACCCTTAGATCTACCACTGGCTGTAATCCAGAAGCTACCATCAGGTAAACGTGCTGAGAGGTTACCAGCAGTTCCTAGCATCCAACCTTGTTGGTAAAAATAATGACTAGTGGCAATTAGCTGCAAACGAGGATCTGCCATTATTGGGCTGTTCATAGGAGTAAATCTACAATGATTTCACTAAATGATTGGGTATTTCTTTAACTCTAACTCTGATCCCTTTCATCTTTCGCTGGGTGGAAAATCCGAATTTCTCTACCTGTATATTGAGGAACCCAACCTTCTATGGTTGTGAAATAGCGTACAGCTTTCACCCGTTTTTCTGGGGTTAAATAAAACCAATGTTCAGTTCCAGCCGGGACATTAATATATTCTTCTGATTGAACTATTAGTTCGACTTGATCACCATTAGGAAGTACAAAACCAAAAATCCCTGCTCCATCAATGATATACCGAACTTCATCATCTAAATGGGTATGGATTTGGTCAAATTTTGTAACTAAAGCATCAAGATTAGGAATCCCTGGATGTAGAACAACTAAATCACGAGTTATATAACCTGCTATCTGTTTTAGCTGCTCAAAGTAACCATCTAAAGCTCTAAGAACTTGTTCTTTTTCATCTTCATTGAGGCTATCTTGTGCCAATAATCTTTTAATATCGGGGTTATCTGTAATAGTCCAGCGATTAATTTGAATATTCAGAGGGGCTAATTCCTGCAAAATGTTAATTAAATTGCTGTGAAAAGTACCGTCTTCTAGTTTGAGAACTGCCATTTTAAAACTCCAAAAAAAGGGAATAGGGAACAGGGCTAGAAAAGTATCCTGTTATATGTTCCGCAAAACTTTAGTTCTGAGTTTAAAGCTCAGTCACAAAAAAGATGTTTTTTTGAGATGCACAGTACGAGAAAAACGGTGTCCTTATTTCAATCTCATGTTGTTAAACGTGAGTTTCTCCCCAACCCCCCGTTCCCTGTTCCCTCTGAATTTTAGCATAAGTATTAAACTTGTTTCCATATTTTTATAATAGGTCTAGAGGAACTTGTGAAAAATCTTTTACATATATAAAATCATGGGATACAGGTATAGTCTTTCTATTTAATCCACAAACATTAAAGTTAGCAATACTCGCAGCAGCTAACTCTTTAGGAGAATCAGATAAGAATAAAATCTCTTGCGGAAGGACAAGTAAATTATCTTTAATGGTAATGTAAGATTGACTTTCTATTTTACTACCTATATTTGTATCGAAATAGTGGGAGAACAATGGGGTTAAATCCCCCATCAAAGTATTTTTAAACAATAGTTTTTGCGCCCAAACAGATCCAGAAGAATAAATAGCTAGAATTAAACCCCCAGAATACCAATGTTGAAGATATTCAGCAGCATCAGGATATATGTGAGCCTTTAGCTCACCGAGCTTATACCCTTCTTCCCAGATTAACCCTTGCAAGGTTTTTAATGGAGTAATTTTGCGGTCTTCACTGTGCCAAATCATCAACTTACCTAGACAGCTTTCCACATCCAGATTTGAGTACTCACTGATTTCTCTGACTTGTTGGAGAATATCCTGAACAATGGGTAATTCCAAATGGTTATGTACCCATTCTGATAAATGTTTGACAAAATATGGAAAAAGCACCTCATGTACAAAACCAATATCGGTTGTAGTACCTTCAATATCTGTCAGAATAATTTTAATTTGATTGCTTTGATAAGTAAAGTTCATAAGCTTTTAGCTTATCTTACCCCTCCTGATAGCTTCGTTGACCTTACCCCAATTTAGCAAAAATGCCAGAATTTTGGATGACAAAATCACAATTATTGATCAATAACTGCTCACAGCTTCCTGTAATTGATATTAGTGCTTTAGTATCAGTAGGGTTACAACAGCAAGTAGTAGCATCTCAAATTAATCAAGCGTGTCGAGAATGTGGATTTTTCTATATTACTGGACACAGTATAGATGAAGATTTGCAACTACACTTAGAAGAACTTAGCCGAGAGTTTTTTTCTCAAGATTTAGCCACTAAAATGGAAATCCAAATGGCTTTAGCAGGTATTGCATGGCGAGGATATTTTCCCATTGGGGGTGAACTGACATCAGGTAAACCCGATTTAAAAGAAGGTATTTATTTTGGCACTGAATTGGCAGCAAATCACCCACTAGTCAAAGCTGGTACACCCATGCACGGTGCAAATTTGTTCCCATCTAATATTCCCATGTTCCGTGAGACAGTGTTGCAGTACATAGACGCAATGACACAACTTGGACATCATCTCATGGCAGGAATTTCTCTCAGTTTGGGATTGGAAGCATCATACTTTGCTGACCTTTACACCTCTAATCCTTTAACATTATTTCGTATTTTCAATTATCCTCCTGATTTGGCTGTATCAGATAGCGAATCTAATTGGGGCGTAGGCGAACACACGGATTATGGAATTTTGACAATTCTCAAGCAAGATAATTCAGGTGGGTTACAAGTCAAATCTAAATTAGGTTGGATTGAAGCGCCACCTATTGCTAATTCCTTCATTTGCAATATTGGTGATATGCTGGAACTGATGACGGGAGGATTATATAAGTCTACACCCCACAGAGTCAAGAATATTTCTGGGAGAAATCGCCTTTCTTTTCCGTTCTTTTTTGACCCTAATTTTGATGTTGAGGTGAAACCAATCAAATTAGGTGAAGTATTAAATAGTGAAGATGAAGAACGCTGGGATAAAGACAATGTTCACGATTTTCGTGGAACTTATGGCGATTATGTATTAAGTAAGGTGTCAAAGGTTTTCCCAGAGTTACGCAGGGTAGTCTTGTCAAAGGATATTGGAAATCACTAGCTTTGATCTCTATATTTGCCAAAGGCGATCGCTCTCCCCACCTGTATGTATCGCCAAATTTATGTTAAGCTAGTTAGCAAAAAAGATTCCTTAACTCAAGCGTAAATATATATGGTTCAAACAATACAAGCTAAAGATATCACCTTGCTTGAATTAGAAACCAGATTTAAAATGGAACCGGCTAAAGACGAAGACTTTTTTCCAGAATGGTTGATTAACCTACCAAAAATCACAGAATTAGAAAAACACCAGCTTAATAGAGTCAAAGCTTGTTATGATAACTTACTCAAGTACCCACCTCTATTGGAAAACTCTGTAAAGATGGTAGTGTTATCCCCATTATTGGATTTAGCAGGATTTTATCTAGCTCCATTTCATATCAAGTCGGAGAAATCTGTAGAAATCACCTCTGAAGATGCGGGAGTAATTGTTAAAGGACAAATAGATATCTTAGTTTTATTTACACAACTAGTCAATACCTTCGCCAAAAAAAGAGCATAAAGACAGGGCTGATGTAGTAGAGTAATAGTCTTCCAAAACAAAAACTCAAAAACCGCATACAGCCCATGTTTGAGATACTAGCACTATTACAATG
>Ga0116226_10005326_pt1 | contig 11476 bp, 12 predicted proteins | sample S1TSphfallax_FD_89692 | JGI IMG/M metagenome (GOLD analysis project Ga0116226, IMG submission 89692) | Host-associated microbial communities from peat moss isolated from Minnesota, USA - S1T2_Fa - Sphagnum fallax MG | ecosystem: Host-associated > Plants > Peat moss > Unclassified | place: USA... | reverse complement strand
TGAGGCCGGCGAGCCAGCCTTTAAGGCCTCCGGCTTTGGCCGTTGCGCCCTTGTGCTCCAGCAACGCAATGCCCTTTTCGATCTCCTGGATGGCGACCACGGACAGAAAGAGCCGGCCTTCGCTGTCCATGCGCTCCAGCCAGTCGTGAAATTGGGCTGATGCGTCCGCCCGCGACGGCGAAAGCATTGAGATGACGTTGGTGTCGAGCAGGAAACCGCTCAAAGCTCGACGTCTCGCGACGGCGTGCGGTTGCGGTGGAACTCGCCGCCGGGAAAAGTTCGTAAGTAGGCCACGAAGCTGGGGCGCTTTTTATCCATCGCCTTGCGGGCGACCTCGGCGGCTTCGACGGAGACCAAGGCCGCGACAGGTTTGCCGTGGCGGGTGATGGTCACGAACTCGCCTTTGATGGCGCCATCGACGAGGTTGGAGAAGCCTGCCTTGGCGTCTTTCAGGCTGATGGTCAGCATCGCACGCTCCGCCGAAGTGGTCATATATGACTATAATATTCCGGTCTGGGGTTGAATTCAATGGCGGCGCTCGGCTTCCGCGTGAGACGGCCAAAAAAACCAACAAACCCCTAGCGTCCGGCCCGTCTTCCCTGCCATGGAAGCAGCGGCGGGGTGGGTTTACGCCGAGAGGTGGCGATGATGGCGCGATGGCGCGGGATGGGTTTGATTGTGGCGGCTGCGAGTCTTGCGGCGGCGCTTGGCGGCTGTTCGAGCCAGCAGGTGAGTGAGGCGCCGACAGATACCGGGGTGTGCTGGCGCGTGACCCAGTTCAAGCCGAAGCTCGGCTTCCTGTCCGTCTCCCAAGGCGATCCCAATCTGGAAACCTGCGCCATGCATCTGGAGTATACGCGCCAGACCCAGCATCTGGCCTCCATCGCGGGGGCCTATCAGGGCGAGTTCCTGTTTGTGGACGCCCACGACATCACCTCATCCCAGGACATCACCACCCCGCGCTTCAGCCTGTTCACCCCAAACCAGCACCGGGATTTGGAGGGCAAGCTCCAGGAGCTGATCGCCCGCCAGCCCGCCGCCCCGACGCCAGCCAAGGGGACCTGAAGGCCATGAGCGCGCCGATCAACCTGAACAAGGTGCGCAAGGCCAAGGCCAAGAGCGAGGCCAAGACGCTGGCCGCAGAGAACCGCGCCAAGTTCGGCCGCACCAAGGCGCAGAAAGCCTTGACGCAGGCCGAGGCTGACAAGCTCGCCCGCGAGGTCGATGGGCATAGGCGCGAACCTTAGAGGCGACCCCATGCCCCTTCTGGTGAAACGGTCCGTTACGCTCAGCGGCCACGAGACATCCCTGGCGTTGGAGCCGGAATTCTGGACTGCGCTGGACGCCATGGCCAAGGCGGACAGTTTGAGCCTCGCCCGCCTGATCCGCCGCATCGACGAAGGCCGCGGCGAGCGCCCCTTGGCATCGGCTTGTCGGGTCGCAGCCCTGGCGTTTGCGGGCGTCGCCGGTGAAAGCTTGCTTAGCCCTCGAAGCACGCACACCCCTTAAGTCCGGCCGCGGACGTGCTACATCTGTTCTGAGGCGACTCATCCCTTCGCGCCGCGCGTGGATCAGCGCGCGACCGGGGGACGCCGGATGAATCAGGACGCCCCCACCGTGCCGCACGCGCCGCTTCCAAACCCGTTTGAAGAATCGTCCGAAGACGAGTCGCCCTTCGACCTGCCGCTCGCTTCCTCTGGGCCACGCATCTCCGATCTGGCGCGGGTCGATAAGCGGGGCGCGGTGCATCTGGATGGCTTGAACCCGGAGCAGCGGGCGGCGGTCGAGGCGGTCGAGGGGCCGGTGCTGGTGCTGGCCGGCGCAGGCACGGGCAAGACGCGGGTCTTGACCACGCGCCTGGCCCACATCCTCTCGACGGGGAAGGCCAAGCCGTGGGAGCTGTTGGCCGTCACCTTCACCAATAAGGCCGCCCGCGAGATGCGGGAGCGGATCGGCCACCTGATCGGGCCTGAGGCCGAGGGGCTGCGCTGGCTCGGCACCTTCCACGCCATCGCCGCCCAAATCCTGCGCCGTCACGCCGAGCTTGTCAGCTTAAAGTCCAGCTTCACCATCTTGGATACCGACGATCAGGAACGGCTGTTGAAGCAGCTGATCGAGGCTGAGGGGATCGACGTCAAACGCTGGACCCCGCGCCATCTGGCCGGCCTGATCGATCAGTGGAAGAACCGCGGTTGGGTTCCGGACAAGGTTCCGCCATCCGAGGGCGAAGGCTTCGCCAACGGCCGGGGCGTCGCCCTTTACGGCCAGTATCAGGCCCGGCTGCGCACCCTGAACGCCTGTGATTTCGGCGATCTGTTGCTGCATAACCTGACCCTGTTCGCCGCCCACCCCGACGTGCTGGAGGACTACCACAAGCGGTTTCGCTACATCCTGGTGGACGAGTACCAGGACACCAATGTGGCCCAGTACCTGTGGCTGCGCCTGCTTGCCCAGGCGCGCAAAAACATCTGCTGCGTCGGTGACGACGACCAGTCGATCTATGGCTGGCGCGGCGCGGAGGTCGATAACATCCTGCGGTTCGAGCGGGACTTTCCAGGCGCCAAGGTTGTGCGGCTGGAACGCAACTACCGCTCCACCGCCCACATCCTGGCCGCAGCCTCAGGCCTGATCGGAGCCAATAAGGGCCGGCTCGGCAAGACGCTGTGGACGCAGGCGGAGGGCGGCGACAAGGTGCGCGTGTTCGGCGTCTGGGACGGCGAGGCTGAGGCCCGGCTGATCGCCGACGAGATCGAGCGCGCCCGCCGGGCGGGGCGCAAGTTCAGCGACATGGCGGTGCTGGTGCGCGCCTCGTTCCAAATGCGCGCCTTTGAAGAGCGGTTCGTGATGCTGGCCATCCCGTACAAGGTGGTCGGCGGCCCGCGCTTCTTTGAGCGCGCCGAAATCCGCGACGCCCACGCTTACATGCGCCTCATCCAGTCAGAAGACGACGACCTGGCCTTTGAGCGCATCGTCAACCAGCCCAAGCGCGGGATCGGCGACACCAGTGTGCAGAAGCTCCTGATGGTCGCGCGGCTGAACGGCGTGTCGGCGACGCTGGCGGCGCGGGGCCTGATCAATACCGACGAGCTGCCGGCCCGCACCCGCACCGCGCTTTCGACCTTCCTGCGCGACCTGGACCGTTGGCGGGCGCAAGCTGCGACTCAACACCATGCCCAGGTGGCCGAAACCGTGCTGGAGGAGAGCGGCTATACCGACATGCTGCGCGCCGATAAGGGGCCGACCAGTCAGACCAGGCTCGAGAACCTGAAGGAACTCGTGCAGTCGATGTCCGCCTTCGACACGCTGCAATCCTATCTGGAGCACGTCAGCCTAGTGATGGACCTGGATCGCGGCGGCGCAGAAGACTCCGTCCAGGTCATGACGCTGCACGCCGCCAAGGGGCTGGAATTCCCCCTGGTGTTCCTGCCTGGCTGGGAAGAGGGCGTCTTTCCCTCCCAACGGTCCATGGACGACAAGGGCGAAAAGGGTCTGGAGGAGGAGCGGCGCCTGGCCTATGTCGGCATCACCCGCGCCCGCGAAGAGGCCCTGATCTCGTTCGCCGCCAACCGCCTGGTCTATGGTCGCTGGACCTCCCAGCTTCCGTCCCGCTTTGTCGATGAACTGCCGCCGGCTAACGTCGAGCCCTCGTCGGAGACCGGGTATTACGGCGGCGGGCCGGGGATGCAGGAGGCCAAGAGCCGGTTCGACGAGCCCTCCTCCAACTTCGGCGGGTCGAGCTATACCTCGCCCGGCTGGCAACGCGCCCAGGCCAAATCGGGCTTCGGCGGCGCCGTTGCGCCCTCAGACCGCTTCAGCCGCAAACCCGCCATCGAAGGCGACGGCCGCCTGATCGCGACCTCAGCCCCCGGCGCCGGCGTCAGCGCCTACAAACGCGGCGACCGTGTCCTTCACCAGAAGTTCGGGCCAGGCACGGTGACGGGCGTAGAGGGCTCAAAGCTGACAGTGGAATTCAATCATGCAGGCGAGAAGCGCGTGCTGGATAGCTTTGTGACGCGGGGGTAAGGGGGCTCAAATCCCCGCATACCAGGCATAGCCCTGATCTTCCCAGAAGCCGCCCTTGCCGCCGCCGACACGGGTGAAACTGTCGGTGACTTGGATGCGCATGACGTATTTTGCCTGTTTGTAGCCGAGTTGGCGCTCGACGCGCAGGCGGATCGGCGCGCCATGGGCGACCGGCATAGGTTGGCCGTTCAAGGCGTATGCCAGGATCGTTTGGGGGTGGAAGGCGTCGGCTAGATCGACGCTTTCGTAGTAGAGGTTCCCGCCACCCATATCGTCGGCGCAGCGGAACACCACATAGCGCGCACCGGGCGTCAGACCTGCCGCCTTCAGCAACAGGCCGAGCTGGACGCCTGTCCACTGGCCGATGCTGCTCCAGCCCTCCACGCAGTCGTGGCGGGTGATCTGGGTGCGGGACGGCAGCTTGCGGAGATCATCCAGGCTGAAGCTCAAGGGATGGTGGACCAGACCCTCCACCACCAGACGGTAGGTCGAGAAGTTACTGTCCATCAGCCGCTTGTAGTCGTCTGTCCCCGGATATGCGCTACCGTTGACGCGGAAGGTCGGCGCGATATCAGACGGCTTGAACTCTGGCGCTAACGGCCCGTTCGCGGTCAGAAGAAAACGCTGGGCGCGATAGTTCACCGTCGCCGCCGTCTCCAGCACGCGCTGGACGCTGGGCGAGTGGGAAAGCTGGTCGCAGCCGCTGAGCAGTAGGCCGCTGGCGCCTAGGCCGCCGATCAAGGCGGCGCGGCGAGAGATGAGATCAACCATGAGAATCGCCTGCCTTATGGTCTGGTGGCACGGCGTAGCGGCCGGTGATCATGGAGCGCAGCTCGTTCAGAGGCCCTGCAAGGATGACCTCGACGATGTGGACAACAAAGAACAGCACGATCAGGCCGGCGACGCAGAAATGGATGGTGCGCGCCGACTGGCGACCGTCGAACACCCATAATAGCTGGGGGAAGGCCGCATCCAGCCCCGGCGACATGGTCATGCCGGTCAAGACCATCAGGGGCAGCAGGACGAACATGACGACCAGATAGGCCAGCCGCTGCAGCACATTATAGCGCTTGGCCGCCTCGCCCGTCGGGTGGCGCAGCAAGGCGTGGTCGAGGATCGAACGGCCGATCCCGCGCAGGTCCGCCACCGTGGGGATCAGGTCGCGAGAGAAATGCCGGCTAAACAGGCTCCAGAGCACGTAGCCCAGACCGTTCAGGACAAACAGCCAGGCAAAGAAGAAATGCCAGCGCCGCCCCGTCGATAGGTCTTGCCAGCTCGGCAGGGTGATCCAGGCGGGAAAGCCCCGGTTGGCAAGATGGCCGTGGTAGGTCGAAAGCCCGAAAAGGTCGGTGGTGAAGAAGCGGTGGCCAAACAGGGTGGTCAGCCCCACTGCGCGCCCGCTGACGGTGCGGGCCGCGTGCATGGTGAGCACCTTTGGAAAAATTTCGAAGCCTTGGGCGCCCCAATACAGTTCAGAGTGGGCGTTGAAAATCTGCAGCCCGCTCATCAGCAGGACCAATAGACACAGAGCATTCAACCAATGCGAGAGGCGCACCCACAGCCGATGGCGATAAATCACCTCGCGTTTGCGCGTCGCAGCCTTTTGCGGGGCGGTCGGCGAGATCGCCGATTGTGAGTCGATAGCAGCCATGGGCCTTGAGCTAACTCAAATACAGAGCGCCGGATAGCGCCACCCTAATCTTACGTATGGCGAGACAGAAAGGTTACAGACCGGGCCGTTACAAACTGACCGCGAGCTCAGATCGCGTAGTCGTCCCTGACCACGCCCGCCTGACGCAGCTGCAGGACCACCAGCTCCGCCGCGGCCTCGGGCGACAGGGTCGTTGTATCGATATGGATTTCCGGATTTGTCGGCGGCTCGTAAGGGCTATCGACGCCGGTGAAGTGCTTCAACTGGCCGGCGCGCGCTTTCTTATACAGGCCCTTCACGTCGCGACGCTCAGCTTCGGCCAGTGGCGTATCGACATAGACTTCCAGGAACTCTCCCGCCTCAAACAGGCTGCGCGCCAGATCGCGTTCGGCACGGAACGGTGAGATGAAGCTGACCAGGATGATCAGGCCGGCGTCGACCATCAGGCGCGCCACCTCACCCACGCGGCGGATATTCTCCACCCGATCAGCGTCGGTAAAGCCTAGGTCCCGATTCAGGCCATGGCGAACATTGTCGCCGTCCAGCAGATAGGTGTGACGCCCCTCGGCGAGTAGTTTCTTCTCGACCAGATTGGCGATGGTCGATTTTCCGGCCCCCGACAGGCCCGTGAACCACAGCACAGCCGGCTTCTGCTGCTTGGCCTCGGCGCGGGTGGCCTTGGAGACGTCCAGCGCCTGCCAATGGATGTTTTGCGAGCGGCGCAGCGCGAAGCGGATCATGCCGCACGCCACCGTCGCATTGGTCAAACGGTCGATCAGGATGAAGCCGCCCATCCCAGGAATATCGGCATAGGGATCGAAGGCGATCGGTCGGTCGAGGCTGAGATTGCACAGCCCGATCTCGTTCAGGTCCAGATGTTTGGCGGCGAGCTGCTCCAAGGTGTTAACGTTCACCTTGTGCTTAATCTCGGTGATCGTGGCCGAGGCCGTGCGCGTGCCGAGCTTCAGGAGATAAGACCGGCCCGGCAATAGCGGCTCGTCAGCCATCCAAACCACATGGCTTTCGAACTGGTCGGCGGTTTCCGGCGGCAGGGCGGCCGGCGCGATCACGTCACCGCGGGAGCAGTCGACCTCATCGGTCAGAGTCAGGGTCACCGACTGGCCGGCGACCGCCTGATCGAGGTCGCCTTCATAGGCGACAATGCGCGCCACCCGGCTAGTGCGGCCCGACGGCAGTACCCGCACCTCATCGCCTGGCGCGACACGGCCGGACACGATCTGGCCAGCGAAGCCGCGGAAGTCCAGGTTCGGACGGTTCACCCATTGGACCGGCAGGCGGAACGGCGCCGATTGCAGCCGCGCCGCATCTATCTCCACCGTCTCCAGATACTCCATCAGGGTCGGGCCGGCGTACCAGGGGCTATGCTCGCCCGGCAGCGAGATATTATCGCCCTTCAGGCCAGAGATGGGGATAGCGACGATATGGGCCGCGCCGATCTCGGCCGCGAAGGCGCGGTAATCCGCCACGATCTCGTCGAACCGGCTTTGCGACCAGCCAACCAAATCCATCTTGTTCACCGCCAGAACCAGATGGCGGATGCCCATCAGCTGGGCCAGATAGCTGTGCCGCCGGGTCTGGGTCAGCACGCCCTTCCGCGCGTCGATCAAGATCACCGCGAGATCGGCCGTCGAGGCGCCGGTGATCATGTTGCGGGTATATTGTTCGTGACCCGGCGTATCAGCGACGATGAACTTGCGTTTGGCGGTCGAGAAATAGCGATAGGCGACATCGATGGTGATGCCCTGCTCGCGCTCTGCGGCCAGGCCATCGACCAGCAGCGCGAAGTCGATCTCACCATCTTGGGTGCCAACGCGCTTGGAGTCCGCCTCCAGCGTGGCGAGCTGGTCTTCGAACACCTGTTTGGAATCGTACAGCAACCGCCCGATCAGGGTGGACTTGCCGTCATCGACGGAGCCGCAAGTGATGAAGCGCAGCAGCGACTTGCGCTGATGGGCGAGCAGATAGGCGTCGATATCTTGGGCGATCAGATCGGCGTCGGCGCTCTCATAGGCCATTAGAAATAGCCCTCCTGCTTCTTCTTCTCCATGGAGGCGGCGGAGTCGTGATCAATCACGCGGCCCTGGCGCTCGCTGGTCGTGGTCAGCAGCATCTCCTGGATGATGGCCGGCAGGGTATCGGCGGTGCTCTCGACAGCACCGGTCAGCGGATAGCAACCGAGCGTGCGGAAACGGACGCTACGCAGTTCCGGCGTCTCGCCCGGGTTCAGCGGCATCCGATCATCATCAACCATGATCAGGGCGCCATCGCGCTCTACGACCGGGCGCGGCGCGGCCAGGTACAGCTCCGGGATCGGGATATTCTCCAGATGGATGTATTGCCAAATATCCAGCTCGGTCCAGTTGGATAGGGGGAAGACCCGGATGGACTCGCCCGCGTGCTTTCGCGCGTTGTACAGACTCCACAGCTCAGGGCGCTGAGCCTTGGGGTCCCACCGGTGGGCGGCGCTACGGAAGGAGAAGATACGCTCCTTGGCGCGAGACTTTTCCTCATCGCGCCGGGCGCCGCCAAACGCTGCATCGAACTTATGTGAGTCGAGCGCCTGCTTCAGCGCTTGGGTCTTCATCACGTCGGTGTGGACCGCGGACCCGTGGGTAAAGGGGCCGACGCCCTGGGCCAGTCCCTCCTGGTTGATATGAACCAAGAGCTCCATGCCGGACTCGCGCGCCATGCGGTCGCGGTGTCGGTACATGGCCTTGAACTTCCAGGTCGTATCGACGTGGAGCAAGGGGAAGGGCGGGACGGCGGGATAGAAGGCCTTTTTGGCCAGGTGCAACATGACCGCCGAGTCCTTGCCGACCGAATAGAGCATGACCGGCCGCTCGCACTCGGCGACCACCTCGCGTAGGATGTGCAGGCTTTCAGCTTCCAGCCGCTGCAAATGGGTGAGGTCGGGCTTAGGCGTCGCATCGGCCGCCCGGTCAAGAGTCCTGGTCAACATGGACCATACATAGGCGACTGCGAGATCGCTGTCGCCCTTTGCGTGCCACATCGGCGGAATAGAAAAACTTACGGCATAGCTGGGACTTCCCGGCGGCCGACGCATAGTCCACAGAGGCGTTATGCAGATCGACGCGCAGCAGACCCGTACAATCTGGCCGGCCCAAGACGGCTCCGGCGATGTGGAGATTTTAGACCAGACGCGTCTGCCCCACAGAATAGAGGTCGTGCGGCTGCGAACGCTGGACGACGCGGTCCGCGCCATCGCGGACATGCAGGTGCGGGGCGCGCCGCTTATCGGCGTGACGGCGGCCTATGGCGTCTGCTTGGCTCTCCGAGAGGACGCGTCGGATCAAGCGTTGGCGCAGGCGCAGGCGCAGCTGCTGGCCGCCCGGCCGACGGCGGTGAACCTGGCCTGGGCGCTGAAAGAAATGGCGACGACCGTGCAGGACCACCCGGCGGGCGCGAGAGCCGCCATCGCCTACGCCCGCGCCGCCGAGATGGCGGACGAGGATGTAGCCGCCTGCGAAGCCATCGGCGATCACGGGCTGGAGGTGATCCGCGCCTATGCCGAGCGTAAGCGCGGCGGGAGGGTCAATGTGCTCACCCACTGCAACGCCGGCTGGCTCGCGACGGTGGACTGGGGCACAGCGCTGGCGCCGATCTACAAGGCCCACCGCGCGGGCTTAGATATCCACGTCTGGGTCGATGAAACGCGACCGCGGAACCAGGGCGCTAGCCTGACGGCGTTCGAACTGGGGCAAGAGGGCGTGCCCCACACCCTGATCGCCGACAATACCGGCGGCCACCTGATGCAGCATGGGCTGGTCGATCTGGTCATCGTCGGCTCGGACCGCACGACCCGCACGGGCGACGTCTGCAATAAGATCGGCACCTATCTGAAGGCGCTTGCCGCCAAGGATAACCAGGTGGGCTTCTACGCCGCCCTACCCGCCTCAACCCTGGACTGGACGCTGACGGACGGGGTCACGCAAATCCCGATTGAGCAGCGCAGCGCCCATGAGGTCACCCATATCACGGGCCGCACCGCTAGCGGCGAGATCGCCACCGTAGAAATCGCCGCCCCCGGCAGCCCTGCCGCCAACTATGCCTTCGACGTCACCCCAGCGCGGCTCGTGACGGGGATCATCACCGAGCGGGGCGTAGCACCGGCGAGCGAGGCTGGGCTGTTTGGGCTTTATCCAGAGCGGGCTGTGGAAGCGGTCATGTCCGACGAGGTGGCCACTTAATCTTGAAACCAAAGCGGAAATTAAACTAAGTCATGTGGACTAAGTCATGGAGTTCAGCATGCTGACGGTTAACATTCACGAGGCCAAGACGCATCTGTCCAAGCTCATCGAACAGACGTTAGCTGAAGGTGAGGGATTTGTGATCGCCCGCGCTGGCAAGCCGGTCGTCAAGGTTATCCCGCTTGACCAAGCCGAGGCCCCAAAACCACGGTTTGGCTTCATGAAAGGGCGCATGACGGTCCCAAACGACTTCGACACGCTCGGCCAGGATGAGATCGAAGCTATGTTTGAAGGCCGCTCTTGAAGCTGATTTTGGATACAGATGTCATTATTTGGGCAGCTCTAGATAGTCTGGCGGAGGAGACCAAACAGCGCCTAAGCGGCGAAGGCGTCGAACTCCTCTTCAGCGCTGTGAGCATATGGGAAATCGCCATCAAATCGAGACTTGGTAAACCCGATTTCAGTTTCGATGCGGCTGTGTTCCGGCGCTCATTATTTGAAAGCGGGTATATCGAACTGCCCGTCAACGGCGTCCACGCTGCGGCCGTTGCTCGTCTGCCCGATCTACACAAGGATCCCTTCGACAGGCTGCTGATCGCCCAGGCTATGGTCGAAGGCATTACCCTACTGAGTGCAGACGAAGCCGTTCTGAGCTATCCGGGTCCGATAGAGCGGGTGAATTAGACCTCACGCCGGCGCCTTCACCCTCCGCTCCGCAACCGCCGCATCGCGCACCTTGCGGAATTGGAACGACACCGTTTTGCCGCCCCAAAACCGCTTCCTGCGCAAAAGTGATCAGATAATGGGCGACGACGTCTACGGCTATCTCGGCAGCGCCCCCTCCTCCACCACGGGCAGACTGATGAAGCTCGCATCGGGCCCGGCGTCGTAGATGCGCATGGTCTGGGCCCTATAGTCACCGGGCTTGGCCCAGAAGATATTGGAGACGAAGGTCTGAGGGTTGCGATCATAGAGCGGGAACCAGCTTGACTGGACCTGCACCATAATGCGGTGGCCGGGCAGGAACACGTGATCGACATTGGGCAAGGCCCAGCGGTAAGGCTCAATCACGTCTGGCTTGATGGGAACAGCCTTCTCAAAACTCTCGCGGTATCGGCCGCGGAAGATGTCGGCGGCGATCATCAGTTGGTAGCCGCCCAGCGTCGGGGTTTGCGCCACTTCGTCGGGATAGACATCGATCAGCTTGACCACCCAGTCGGCGTCGCTGCCGGTGGTGGCGGCGAACAGGTTTACGTCGGGGGCGCCGGCGATGTGGACGGGGGCCGAGAGGGGCGCCGTCTCGAACGTCAACACGTCGGGTCGGTCGGAAAAGTTGCGCTGATCATCGGCCAGCCAGGTGCTCCAGGTCGATCCGGTGGAGTAGGTCGGGCGGATCGGGCGAAGCCGATAAGGCACCGGCTTGGCGGGGTCTGAGACATACGCCGTATAATCCGCGCGCTCCCTAGGTGGGCGGGCGAAGGCCAGGGTGGCGTCAGGCGCGAGGTAAATCGGCGTGGGCTTGGCGTCCTTGATCGGCCAGGCGTCGTAGCGCCGCCAGACATTGGTTCCGGTT
>Ga0116226_10005325_pt1 | contig 11478 bp, 9 predicted proteins | sample S1TSphfallax_FD_89692 | JGI IMG/M metagenome (GOLD analysis project Ga0116226, IMG submission 89692) | Host-associated microbial communities from peat moss isolated from Minnesota, USA - S1T2_Fa - Sphagnum fallax MG | ecosystem: Host-associated > Plants > Peat moss > Unclassified | place: USA... | reverse complement strand
GCAATATGCCATTTTATGGTCTCCCAATGTTCTAGTTCACAGTCATCAGGCCTACCTACCCCTGATTCAATCAAAAGCTTCAGGTCATGCCTTTTATTCTTCAAATCCACATTGACTTGTGCTGTGAATTCAAGGAATGACGATTCATACTTGACATACTCTCAGTTCTCATCTAATCTACTTTTTACCAAATTCATTGATACATGGGGCTGGGAATTAATGTTGTCTATGCTTGGATCTAGAATGCGACAATATCCTTGCAACATGTTAACCCAAATGTTGCAATGGGCGGGTTTTGGCTTTCTAGAATAATCACATGTCACAAAAAAAGGCCTTCTACCCATTAGCCTTCCTGATGATAGCTTGCATGCATGCTTCATTGATTTATTGCTCTTTGATGATAGCTTGCCTGTATGCTTCATTGATTATTGCCCTTTGGGCCTTCTGATGTACAACAATGCAACCTTTTTTTGACATAGTAATAGTCAATACCTCATGATCCACCCTCGTTTCAAATTCAGCCTTTATTGGCTGCTATGTCTTTTTTGGATCAATATGTGATTATGCTCCTATGATTGTAGCCGGTTGGGGCATTGAACTCCTCACCACATGTCCATGTTGTGCTCCTTGTTGTCCTATTTGGGCTGCCCCTAGTGATGCTAGGGTTTAACTTGGATTTGTTGCAATCGATTCCATTGCCTCATCATATTGATGGTTGGAAACCTGTCCAACCCTCCTTGCAATCTAGCACACAAGCTCAACAAGTTGCTAAATGATACATTGTTAATTAAACTAGGCACTTGACCAGCTTGAAGTTCAACATTCACAACAGGACCACATTGCAAGTAATTCATGTCATGGGCCCCTTGAGAATTTACACCACTAGAAAGAATTGTAGGGAGGCTACATTAGGCATGGCACTAGAAACAAATGCAGGGCTATATTAGGCATTGAGACACTAGGTTTACTAGTATTAATAATTGCCACCACTTGCAATTTACTATGAGTTGTGGTAGCATCATCTTCAGGGTTTGACTCATCATAGCCTAAGGATTCTTGCCCATCAACTTGGTCTGCTTCAAAGTTAGTGAGGACATTGTTCCAATGAGAATCAGCAATATCTAGGGCTATGATGTTTGCTTTGTTGGCAATTGGTTTTGACATTTTCTTGGGAAAGGATGATCCTCTCACTATCCACATGTACAACTCCTTGGAAGTTCACCTTTCTACAAATATGTGAAACATGAACCACATGCCCCAATTTATCCCAAACAAACAAGTTATGTAGTTATAACCAAGAAAGGTTCAATGTGAATGCCCTTATGAAGAACTTTCAACAATACATATGATTGCAATAATACATTGTCCTCACTATGAAAGATAGGAAAGCAAGAAAGAAACTCACCACATAAGTAATGTACCTTTAGCCATTATCATCAAGGGTGATTATGTCAATTAACTTAAATGTTGCTATAATAACCTTGCAAATCCTATGATTTATCAGTAAATATAATCAGCAAGTTGTGACAACATCCAACACTTCATCAAATAAGGTAGAATGTTGACAAGTTACTGATGAGGTTCAACAATAATTCATCTAATTCCCAATAATTGTACGTGATATCTAAAACCCCAATTGATCACCGTCAATTTCAACTAACATTGGCACTCCTAGTTATGTAGGGGGGTCTATGCATATTAAAGGAAATCAATGCAGAATTAAAAGGAATAAAATAATAAACAAACCATAAATAAATCAAAACACATCTCCCTTGAGAAGAACAACCCTCCCATGCTCAAGATAAGCCTCCATTGTTCAAAACAAATGACCCTTGAGCAAAACAAAACTTTGATGTTCAAAACAAACCTTCAAATCACACTTATCAACCTATAATCAACAAATCACACATCTTTTTAAATTTGCAACATCTATGGGGGATCTAAAATTGTTTTCAAGCCCTCAATGTACACCTTTTCATTCCTTTCTCCAAGTATGTAGCATTTCCACAACCTATCTTAGTGTTTGAATAGCCTATTGTAAACCTTCTCTCACTTCTCTTTAGAACTTAAACACACAAATGGGAAGTTTACTTGTTTTTCTCGAGTCCATTAAACATACCCTCTCATATCATTATCTAACTCTAGAACACAAATGGGAGGGTTATAAATGTGGACATGCCCAAGCAACAAACCTTAGATCTCATCTTTTTCCATTGTTAAAACACTAGTAGAAAACCTTTTTTCTCCAACTACATTTCCAACTCCTTTCCAACTATAATTTATAGTTGAAAACAACAAACTTAGTTGGAAAATATTATTTGTAACTGAAATCTATTATTTGCAATTGAAAACCATGGTAGTCGACAAATACAAGTTGAAAGCGACATTCCAGTTGAAAATGTTAATCGTGTGTCAACACCACATTAATCGCCATTTCAAACCATTTTAGTTGTGAATGACATCAACTATTATAGTTGAATCATTTTCAACTTGAACAATAAGGTGGATGAACTTCATTCAATGACATTTCATGATGTCATGAAATTTGTATTTTAAATATTAAAATAAAATTTAAATATATATGAATTGTTCAATTTAAGAAAGGAGGATATTTCAACACTGAATTAAGGAGATAGAGTGACACATGGCAGTGATCAACTATTTTATAAATAAATATTGTTGATAAATAGCATTAATTTAGATCATCCATCTTGCATCCAATAAGATTTTGACACGTGGACATAAACTTTATATTTCAATAGGCCTATGTACCTACCTACTACCTACTTGATTAAATTTAGGTACCTATGTAAGTGGGCAGGTAAAATATTTACCAACCTACCTAGAATTAGTTAAATAGGTAGCTAAACTACCTACCCATTGAAACCTATTTATTAAATAAATTAATTTAAGATAATCATTTTTTTTTGTTTAATTTTTAAGGTCAAACCATTTTGGTTAACTCATCCAAAGTACCATTTGTTTTATAAAAATGGTTGGTGCATCTAACTGAATTATATTATTTGCAAACTTGAAACATGTGATGAAGAATATGGGACAAACATTTTAATTACATCTTAGTTGCAACTACTAGGATAAACATGTTGATATCTTAAAGACAAAGACTTATAAATCTTTGTACATTGCTTTGTTGTTTTTGGAAGTCAAAAGCATTTTGTAACCCTTCATTTGGTGCATCTTATGCAACAAACATCGTTCAAATCGATGAAGGAATGAGTAAGATATGCCTTTTCCAAATGAAGGGGGTCATGGGCATAATGTGGGTTGGCACATATGACCAGTTTGCATTTTAGAGCTTAAAATCTTTGGGCGTCAATATATTATCTTTGACTTTCAAAAACGTTTTGTAAAGTTTCAGATGGCGCATCCAATGCAACAAAAATCATTCAAATTGATGAAAAATGAACAAGATATGCCTTCTCCGAGTGAAGGGGGTCACTAGCATGATGTGGGTTGGCACATATGACTAGTTTGCATTATAGAGCTTAATATCTTTGGATGTCACTCTATTGTCTTTGGATTTCAAAAAGGTTTTTTAAAACTTAAGATGGTGTATTTGATGCAAAAAAAGTGTTCTAATCAATGAAGGAATGAACAAGATATGCATTTTCCAAATGAACGAGGTCACAGGCATGATGTGGCTTGGCACATATGACTAGTTTGAATTTTGGAACTTAAGATCTTTGGATGTCACTCTATTGTCTTTGCATTTCAAAAAGGTTTTGTAAAGCTTAAAATGGCGTTTCCATAGTTTTTTAAATTGTTCAAAACAAAAAAAAATCACTTGGTTCACCTATGGTTATGAAATGTTTTCCAAAAAAAACAAGAAACTTCAAAAATATGGTAAAAGGTTGGTGATAAGCGTGTCTATCCTATCCATTAGTTATGTTATACTAACATAATCCACCTAATGGTTATATTAAATATTAAACGTATAAATATCCAACAAATAAAAAAACCTATTATCATCATTATTAAATAATAATAATAATTATTATTATTATTATTGATATTATATTTTATCTTGTTGGATATTAACTATAATTTTATTAATTAAAATGCTCAAATATTATTATTATTATTCGTTATATATTTAATTATAATTTAACTCATTATTTATAAGTAATCATATAATTGATGTTAGTAATCATATAAAATAATACATAAGTTTGATATTTATAAATAAATATTCATTTTATGATATCTTGCCAAACATTAATGGTAAATATGGTAATTAATATTGTACATAATAATAATAATATATATCTATGTTATACTAATTTAAATGAAATATAATAACATGTATATATATATATAACTAGTAAGTAGGTAACTATTAATTAACTAAAAGTTAAACCTACCTAGTTAATAGCTACTTACTAACTACCTATTAAAGACCTAGCTACTTAATGCTTTAAATACACACTAATTATGTACCTAACCACTAATTAGGTAAGTAACCAGTTAGGTATCTACCTACTAGAAATTAATAGGTACCTAATATAAGTATGACCTACTATATTTACAAATAGTTCATATAATTGAAAGGTAGTTGCAACAAAATTGCAATTAATACATTATTCCAAAATTACATTTCATATTTATCATCCATGCTTATGTTTGTGACTGACCAAAATAGTTGGACATTGGACTCATCTTGTGATGTTGTCACTCTCTTAGTTGAAGCTTCAACTATAATTCAACTATAACACCTATGGATATTAAGAATATTCCATGCCTATCTTTTTAGTTGAGACTTGGGTTGGATTGTCTACCAAAATATTTGACATTTCAACTTGCTTGGTTGGACTAAATTATTTAATTAAATAATATAAAAATTTGCAATTGAAACATAGTTGAAAATGACATGTAATTGAAAATATTGTGGTTGAATAAGGGGGGTTTTTCATTAGTGGAAATATAATTTGTTTTTAATGGACGCAAAGTTGATAAATGTGTTAAACATTCATCAAAAGGATGAATGATATTCACATTGTTGTAATAATTAAGTTAGGTTGAATGGTGGTGTCTAGGGTTTAAAAATAGCGGTTACATTAAGGTTAGGTGGTGACTATTAGGGTTAAGCTGGAGCTAGGTTAGGGTTAAGTGGTGACTACATTAGGGTTAAGCGGTAGTTAGGTTAGGGTGAAGTGGTGGTTACATTAAGGTTAGGAGATAACATATATTGGAATGGTTTGGAATAGTTTTTCATTTTTCTATCAAGCTTTTGAATGCACACAAAAACTTTGAAGGTTGGAATTGATTTGCTACAAGTTATAGTTTAATGATTTGAGTTTGTGACACATTCAACCCATGTGATTTATTTCCTTGTCATTTCCATACAATTGCATTTTTTTGTAAACATTGATGTTTCAAACCTCCCTTGTTTTTTAGTTGTTCCCAATAGGTTATGGGCCCACACCAAGCAAGAGAAAGAACATTGTGTTGATACAAGAAAAAGTGAAATCTTTTGCATAGAAGAAGATTATCATTTGTTGAAGCCAAACATTTTGTTTTTCGAGTACCCCAAGTAAATGAAAGGTTGAAGAAAGTTTGTGAAATGTTTGAAGGTTTTTTTGTTGATGTTTTGTTTTGTGACATATACCAACAAAGTAGGAGAGATTTAAAGTGCGATCTTCAAACATTAAGAAGTTTTCAAATTCAAGTTTTTTCGCATGCAACTTCATTTAAGTAAAAATATGTAAAATGTTTATCTTAGCATTTATGTTGAACAAAATGTCCTTTTCCCAAATGGAGTCTTTGAAAGTTGTGGAAAAGTTTGATGGTGGTAATTGTCACCTTTGCATGGGTTTCCAAGCATGGGTTTTGGAAATTTATTGATGGTAGTTCAACAATTTCAAATGATGAAAATGAAATGGTGTACTACAATGAGAAGGCAACCAAGGCATTTGCAATATTTTGTGAACATCTCACGGATGCACAACTTGCACACATTCAATATTGTGAAAATGTCAAGAGTGCTTAGTAAACATTTGGCATTGTTAGGAAATGAAACCCATTGGAAACAAGTTGTTTTTTCAAAGGAAATTCTTCAACATCAAAATGTAAGAAGGGGAAGACTTGCTTGTGCACATCAATGTGGTGAAGGCACTAATTGATCAATTATGTTCTATTGAAGTAATGATCGAGGACAAAGATGTGTACATGTTACTTTTCATGAGCCTTCCTTCATCTTTTGATAACTTGGTCATGAGTTTGGAACCTATGTCCACCACGGATGTGGACCTTCAATTCATCATTGCTCAATTGACCCATGAAATTTCCAAAAGAAAAGAAAACGAAGTTATAAAAAATGTTGCATTGCTTAACAATTTATAAGGTAAACAAGAAGGTTTGTTGAACTATTGTAGAAAATTGGGACACTTTATGAGGAATTGTTTGAAAAAGAAGAGTGATGAAAAGGAAAAACCAAAGCCAAACTTGTGAAAATTAAAAAAATGTTTATTGTTGCATTAAATGCCAATGATCATATTGTGTATGATTGGATCATTGGTTTCAATGCAACACAACACATGACATTTGAGTGAGAATGGTTTACCATTTATGAACCCATTGTTCCACAAAGAGTGTACATGGGTGATTACACCATTTTGGAGGCCATTGGCAAAGGGAACATCGAGGCTACCATGCAAGTTGCAAGTAAAGTGTTGTTCACAACCATCACTCAAGTTTTTAATGTTCCAAAAATGAAGAATAATGTCATTTCTGTTAGCAAATTCATTTTCAAAAGGCTTGAACGTGGAGTTTGGTAAGGATGGTTGTAAGGTGAACCATGGTGGTAAAAGCACAAAGGGAAAATAACTTATCTTTTCAATGTTAATGTTCGGTAAAGTCTTTGAGCCGCATTTTGGCACCAAAGACTTGGCCACCTCAATATGGCAAGCTTAAAGGAGTTGGATAAAATGGTCAATGGCATGAACTTGAAGGAAATTCCATTACACCATGTGTCTGAAGGATGCATTGATGGTGAGCACCAAAGGACATATTTCCCCAAAGATGAAGCAATGACGACTTCAAAGCTTTTGGAAAATTTTCATGCCAGTGTGTGCGGGCCAATGAAAACAACATTTCATGGTGGAACACAATACTTTGTCACATTCATTGATGATTTTTTGAGGATAACACATGTTTATATGTTGAAAGCTAAGGGATAAGTGTTTGACAAATTCAAAAAATACAAGGTGTTGATGGAAAACGAAACTGACATGAAAATCAGTATCTTGTAATCCAACAATGGAGAAAAGTTTGCGTCCAAAATTTTTGATGCATTTTTGGGTGGATGTGGAATCCAACAACAAACAAGTGCATCATATCCACGACAATAAAATGGAGTCATTGGAAGGACCAATATAATAATCATGGAGTGTGCTAGGAGCATGATTCATGAAGGATGTTGTGAGAGGTTAGTGCATTAGGATTGATAACATAACTTGAAGAACTACAAGCATATTATAAGAAGTTGATGCACTAGGGGTGCCAACATAACTTTAAACACTAAGAGTGTTGCCAAAAACTCCATGCATTGTACTTAATCAACTTGGAAAACTAAAGCCAAAGGCAACATTCAATTAATTACAAGGAACAAACCAAATTTTCAAAAAAGTTGTACTTGAAGTTTGGAGGTTTTAAAGGAAGCATTATGTACCAATAAATGATAAACAAATGACAAAAATATGTCTTTGTGGGATCCTCTTCAACTTCAATATCTTTAGTATTTTTAGCCATTATAATTTCAAAATCTACAAGCACATTGTTCAAATTGCAATCAAAACAAAAGTGTAGGTTATGCAAATGAGGCATACCTCAAAGCTTTTATGCAACGACTTCAACATCAATGTTGAAGCATGAATCAAAACTCAAGTTCATGCACATTAAATTTGAAGTGCACAATCGATATTCATTGTTTTAAACACCTTTTAAACATTGTCAATTTACTTTGCATAATGACTACCCATGATCATCTACATTTATGAGTTATTGTGAATAACACACACCTTGTAGAAGGTTTCAATTTCCAACAAAATGATGCATTCAAACTTGTTGCGCACAATGAATATTCATTGCCGTCATTTGCATTTTCAATTTGTTGCATACAATTGAGTTATAAAAACCTTGTACTTGGTTCAATGCTTAAGCATTGAGCACAATGAGTAGGCACCACCAAACTTCAATGCAATTCAACAATGATGATTGAACATTTGAACTCAATGAACATAAATCACAAACTACCTTACGCATGATATTTCAAAATTGTAGATTGTTGTATAGGATTCACTATTAAGACACGATTTTACTTTGCATAAGGTAAATAATTACTCTTGATATGAGGTGGTAATGGCAATGTTGTTGTAATTGAAAAATGTGGCAAAAATCAACAAGGAGATGAATTGCATGGCAAAGAAGTTGCTAACATGATTGTTGCACTATGATGGTGATGACCTTATTTGTAATACTAATGGTGGCACTAATCAAGCGATAGAGCTTGGTGGGAGATGGCCACAAAGGTTCTTGTTTCAACATGAGGTGGTAAGGAGGATTGTGGCAATCATTGTAAGCAATGATGGATCCAATGGTTGTGTTTTACAATCTTGATTGTTTTTTTGCAACTTTTGGTGGTCGAATTTCAATGAAAATAGTAATTTAATGGCCCAAAATCAATGAAAGGGTTTTACACACCCCTTTTAATTTTTTCATTTTGGCTTGTTTGTGTCATAAAAATAACATTGGTTGGCACCTTCTTGTCAAACAATCTACCATTACACAAAATGATGCAATGAGATAATCTCTTTAGATCTTTTCATGATATATATATTTTTCCCTATAAAATTGGTTATGATCCTCCTTATTTCATGAATATTGGAGGAGTTGGAACATCATGCACACACCTCAACTAAAACACCATAATGTATAAAGGAAGATTTGCTCCCAAGGGTGTATGTCCAAAAATTATGGGAGGTTCGTGGGAGTGGAGGCCTTTTTTAGTGTGAGTACAAACAATGTTTTTATTTGAATGGTGCAAAGTTTCCCTAATTGATGGATGCATCTTTCAGGTAGGGATTTTATTTCAAATACAACAAAAAAACCTTGCATTAATTTTCTCCCATATAAATAATTCATCACATTAGTGATTCTCAAGTGATTATGATTTTTTTTGTTGCAAGACTTGTTTCTTATGTTCTGTCTATAGGCTTGATATAGGGTTTGCTAGGCATTTCAATTTATAGGATCAAGTTGTGGGGTCCAATTGTTGAGCATTTTTGGGGCATTAGATGCAAAACTCCAATTAGGACCCTATGAAAAGGTCATCATCAATGACATATAATATATATGGTCAATTAATAGGTGTTGTGGTGGAGATGCTCCTACCCAATGCAATAAACCAACTTCACACCTAATGAAAATCCATTGGATGATTTGAAGGTGACCATTGAGTTAGGAAGGCAACATGTTGGGGAAGTGTATGAATGTTAGCCAAACTCCAAGCAACAAACTAGACTTTGCCATAAATCATTTCTTAAACCTAAGAACAATTAACATATACTTTAGCCATGAAAGTTATGCATGCATAACTATATTTATTTACAACACGTCTACATTGACATGTTAGTTTTGTGCATATTTGAACTTTTCAAGAAATAATTTGATCATCATTTGGGGCATGGAAAATGTCAATGACTTACATACCATCTCATTCATCAAAAAGAAAATTTCTCAATCTAAGAGTTGGTTGAGGTTCAAAAATAGGATGTATAGGTGTTAAAAATCCCAACATTTCAAAACACCAAGTTGGGTTAACTAGTACCATTGTTTTGTGAGGATGATTCATTTTTTCTAAAATGAAAATAGGTCACAAGGAAATAGACAATCTTTTTGTTTCTAGGTGAAAGCACACTACACCCCCAAAAAATTGTAGTCACAAACATAGAAATTATGCATTTGGATTTTTTTTTAACACATGGACGTCATATCTTGGATTATTTTGGTGCATTTCAAAATTATTGCATTAATTTTAAACTTAATCTAGTGTATTTAAAAAGAAACTTCAACAAATATTCATGAAATTAAACACATGAAATATACTTGTGTTAAAGTAAATATGTTAGAGAATATGAAAATTTGTAAATATACTTCAAAACTGAGGTCCACTTTACATTAGGAATCAAGGCCAATGTTCAACCCAAATTCAACGCTCCTATTGGTGCAAAAGTTGAAATTCACCCCAAGGGTTGTACATTAAGAGTCAAGGTTGAAATAGAGAAAAAAAATCAATTTGCCTCAAATACTAACAAGTGATAAACTTTATGGCGTTGTATTGGTCCTAAGGCTGAAAAAAGGATACCATCAAATTTGGGAGGCCAATTTGCAACCCTTGGGGCCAATGTTTTAGCAATTATTAATATCTTGATGGCAATCTTCTAGCATTTACTAGTAACTTGGGGCCAATTTTCAACCCAAAAATCCTCAAATTGGCCTTAAGTTTTTTTTGCCATGATTCCTAATGTGAATGGGCCTAAGGTTATGGGTGGGGTGTTTTTTATGTCATAAAATTACACAAAACAATTTCCTACGTGCAAAATCTTACTTTCATATAAACATCAACATGTACATGCTTTAATCTAAATATGAGAATTTAAGAAAAATGGGAAACATGAAGATGTTCATATTTACAAATGTACAAGTTACCAAAAAAATTCAAAATAGATTAAAAAGATCAAATTAGAAGAGTTTTTTTTCCAATCCATCTCCAATTTTCATCCTTTTTTGTTCTTGTTATGTATCAACTACTTATACCATGTTGTTTCAAATTAAAGAGTCACTAGCTTGGAAAATGGTATAATGGTTCAAAATCAAACTAAAATGGCTACTAGCCACAAGTTGATCAAAATGACATGTTCAATCAATAGACCGATTAACGTAACATACCCTATTACTTGTTATCTCAATTGACATGTTACCAATTAACTTAACAAGACTGATTACATGTTGCTTAATAAAAACTTTAATAGATTTTCAAAATGATAATGTCTCATTGGTTACCCATTGATAACAACTGGTTATTATTTACAAAAAATGAAAAATTGGGTTAATAGTGCAGTTTTGTGGTGAATGATATTCATATACATCAACTAAATTAAAAACCATTTAGAAGTTAAATTTTTTGGTTGAAAGTCCATTCAAAAATGTGTTTTTTTACACTTTTGAGCAATAAATGCATAATAAACTCTTTTTTTGGGGGGAAAAAACCATTATCTTAAGAGTAAGGAGGAGATTTTAGAGGTGGGCATTTTATTATTTTTTCATTTTTCTTCGGTTTGGTAATGTGTTATGAACCACAAACATAAGGCCTATGGCCATTGAAAAAATGTATGTTATGTATTTTATGCATATTGATTTTATCCAATCCTTTTCATCTAACCATTGGATCAAGCTTAAGTT
>Ga0116226_10005324_pt1 | contig 11478 bp, 11 predicted proteins | sample S1TSphfallax_FD_89692 | JGI IMG/M metagenome (GOLD analysis project Ga0116226, IMG submission 89692) | Host-associated microbial communities from peat moss isolated from Minnesota, USA - S1T2_Fa - Sphagnum fallax MG | ecosystem: Host-associated > Plants > Peat moss > Unclassified | place: USA... | reverse complement strand
GTAAAATTTCATCTAATTTAGGGCTTGGAAATTAATGTAATGGGTGTGAGATCATCTCATTCATCAAAGTTTCTGGGTGCAAAGTGTTATTTTGTATATTGTGTTCTTGCGTTTTTCCTAATTGTTGTTTTCTTGTGTTACTCTTGGTTGTCATGATTTTGGTGTCATTTTAATCACCATGGTCTTGTGTTCCTTTTAATCGCCATGTTTTTGGTATTCCTATTTATCACCATGGTGTTGTGTTCTTATTTGTTGTGATGTTGTGTTTTTCAACTCTCTTAGTTGTATTTGTCTTTTGCTTTGTTTGAGATTCTTTTACTCCATTCACTTTCAATGCATATAATCATTAGAAAGCAACAACCTTCATGCTTGTTCCTTAGATTGTGCATGTTGTCTAACCTCTTATTGAAATTGTATTATACATTCAAAATTCATGCCTTTGTACCTTTGTGAATTTGCTTACAAGCATTTTTCAAAATTTTGGTGAATCTACCACCCGCCTTTATAACTAGCTACTAGAGTCTAGGTTACAATAAATTGTGCACGTTTCTTAACAATTCTTTGAATTGCTTGATTTGTTGTAGAGCCCAAATTTGTTGTTTTTTTTTCAATCACTTGACTTCCTTTTCTTTGTCTTCCTCTTTTTATTTCCTTTGCAATTACCTTGTTCATATTTTTTTCCCTTTGAATAGTTAAGTATTTAATATATATCATAACTTGTGATTGGAAGTAATCAACTAATGATTTTTTTCTCATTATTTTTTTTAAAGATAAACAAAGCAATAAGAGCAAGTCGTGCAAACTCATGGATTCATGAATTATATTTTAAAGAGGTTGAGTTTCTTGCAACATTTCAACATTTTTCTTGAATTGTCTTTAAACACACTTATAACCAAATGTTCAAAAAGGACTAAAATATTTTTCACCTTATTTGTTTTTAACTATATACATGAATTTTCCTTTAAATTAAAAAATTAGTTCTTTCCCACACCCATAATTGCACACCAAAATAACATTCCATTTAGATACCTTAAAAGAATTGAACAAAATTTCTCAAAACTAGATGTTTGATCATAAGACCTCTTCTAAACACTGATCTAGATGTGCAATCACTCATTAATGTTAATTTGCATTATATCAACATTCAATGATGGGGTAATGCGTAGTGAAAGCATTTGACCTTAATGGCATAAGTGAAAATCGACACTTATTGCTAAATGTAAGATAAAGCCCTAGGGTGGGGGCATTTTCAAAATAAGGGGCCTAGGACAAGGTGATAGCCAATTCTAGCCCCACATTTTGGGAATGTCCCCCATCCATGGACTTTGCCTCTTGTAAAACATGAGGGAAATTCTATCATGAACCAAACCAATTTAGATCACAAGGTGTATGAATGGGAGGGCTTTTATGCTTATTCTTCAATAGTGGGAAGGTTTTACACCTATAAGTAAACATAATGTCCTTCCCATCCTTAAGGAGTAGGCATAATATCCTTCCCAATTTCTAGTAGGGAAATTGATGGATATAAGGTGCCTTCCACATACACAACACAATTTCTCCAAGTATTTTACTTGTCTAAGTGGTTGGTCTAGAAAAGTTGTTGATGAAATTAACACTAATTCAAAAAACTTCCATGGGAAGGTCCTTTTTGAATTGACATTGATCTTTTGGAACATCTCCTTACACTTTGCCCTCACATTATAACTTTTTGACATAAACAATTTGAACTTTGCATTGCTATGCACTATTATTGATGATCCATTTTTTTTTCTTATGTTTTCATATGGTTTTCAGTAATTCATCGGTATTTATGTCAATGTTTAATTTAATTTAATTTAATACACATTTCATGGACAAGAAAAAAACATGTTGATTTGTTTTTTCATATTCATGTTGATGGATATGGAAAAAGAGTGAGGTAGTTATAAAATGAAGGTAGTTACTAGGAAAGGTGGGAGATAATTATTAAAAAAGAAAAATGGAATAGTTAGACTTGAAAATGAAGTAGGTAGTTATTTTTGAAATTGTTATTGGAATGGTCCATGGACAACCATACAAAAAAATCCAAAAAAATCCCCCATATACCAATTCCAATTACTAGTAAATGGAATCAATAAAGCTATTAACAACCATACAAAGGATTTCAAAAAATCCCCTCATATACCAATTCCAATTACTCATCATTAGAATAAATAAGTTATTGATGACCATACAAAAGATCCCAAAAAATCACCCCATATACTAATTACAATTACTTATCATTGGATAAATCAATTATTAATGATTATATAAAGGATTCTAGAAAACCCCCCCCATATTTCAGTTCCAATTATTCATCAATGAAATAAATAAGTTATTGACGAATATACAAAAGATTCCAAAAAATCCTTCGTATAAGGTATATTAGCCCATCATCAATCAGTGGCCCATTACCGATTAAGGATTTAACCATGTAATATACTGGTTTTAGTTTTGTTCTTTGGTGATGACCAATCAAAAGTTCATCTTTGATCGATCATTCACCCATAAATGAGTTGTGCAAGAAAATTAATTGTTTGACGATTTTAAAAAAATTTATTGTTCAGTAATAAAGTGTAAGACAACCACCCTTTATTGTGAAATATTTAAAAGCGCATTAATTTTTTATCAAGTTTGTACAACATCTTGATTAGTAAAGTCCAAGGTTACATTAAACAACAAGGAGATGATTGCAAATTTGAAGCTTTGAGCACATAAAATTGCACATAAAATTGTAAACAAGTGCCTAGAAATGAAACATTTTGTGTATAAAAAATAACATCCAAGAACACAAAATTGAACTTTTTTCTAATTTTCCTAGATAAATTGCCCATATTTGGGCAAGACACCAAAACCACAAATAATTCAATCAACCCATTCAGAGCTAGTTTTAGATACCAAGGAACAAGAACCAAATAAATGAATGCAAGATTTTCCCACCACATTTCATATGAATCCATTTTTCCCTCCAAAAATCACTTGGTAGGAACAAAATCATTTTTTAATTTGGAATTCCTATAATAAGAACAATTAATTCAAAATATGTCAAATCTAGACATAACAAGTTCATTGCAAGAGTTTTAATCCATCTTTGAAAGACTACAAGGTGGGATCGATTAAAAAGTAGACTTAGATTTGGTTGCAATTGAATCGAGAAGTAGATGGTATAGTGCATACTTATTTGAGTTAAGGAAGGAGGTAGAAAAGATATTTTGTGCTGAAATTGAGATCAAGGAGAAGGTAAAAGATCCTACTACATTTGGGATCAAATTAGAAATATAAATATGAGTTGCAAGACTTGGGAATAATGCCAAAGAAGGCATATTTAAATGGCATACCAAAGTTGGTGCATGAATAAACAAACAAATATTCACAATACTTATATTTTTGTTGGGTTCACCAATCATTAGTCTTACAATTTTCATCACATTTTAGAAATAACACAAGTCGTAGGTCTCCCTTTTTTCCATCAAGACACACTTTGAAATACATTCCCACTACCTACACATCAACAACATATGTCACATTAAATTGGAAAGACTTTGTTAAATGGTATGAACTATTTGTTTCTTGTGAGGGAATGGAAACATATATGCACTTAATCACTATCTAGATTTGACATACTTTCTAATCTCTTGGTCATCATACAAGAATTTTCAATTTGTACCTTTAATAGGACCTAATAAGACACCCCCAAGTGTTTGGAGGTTGGACCCAAGAGGAATAAGACTAAGATGAAAAAACCAATGGGAAAGGAGGCCTTATAATTCGTACCATGACGTATGTGAAATGGATTGCTTGCAAATTGTTCATCAACACATTTCATTGTGCCAAGAAAATGTCATAGTGGGGTTTTTAAGTCAAAGTTATAATCAAAAGAACCACAACCCCAACTCGGAACCCCAAGAACACAAGACCAACAACAATTTCAACCTACCACAATAGCCATATCAATACCATAAGATCAACACCCCCATCTTGCCACAACAAAAAAATAAACTACCTACTACAACAAGTAAAAGCAAATGGGCAAACTAGCAACTGGAAAATGCCATGGATGCAGTTGAAAGGGGACACAACTCTTTGAAAAAGGTTAACAAATATTGAAACATCCCTTTTACCTCACTTTCAAATCACCTCGATGGGAGAGTTAAAAGTAGCTAGGAAAGTGGGCCCTCAAGGTGTGCGAACAAAAGTAGAAGATGGAACAATAATTAGTTGGGTTTTAAACATGCAAAAAGTTGGTTTATTTGTCACCTTGCAACAACTAAAATTGAAGGTAACTAAAATTACACAAACCATGCCCATGCCTTTCTGAAATGGTGTTCCAAGAAGCAATTGGTTGTATTGGTTCAAAAAATGTCATCTAGAAATCAATATACATATTATAGAAGGATTGGAGGTTTCTAGGGGCTAAAGGGTTGACAAGTGCAACATGCATACTTTTTATCAAAACTCAGAGAACATGTACACATAATACAAATACCCATCAAACCACATTTGGAATTTAGATGAAATAAGGATTTAGGCAAGGGGACAATTTGGTGCTTGACAAGTTTTGGCTAGGCAGGGTTCATGGGAAGTTTACAACACCATCCCTAAGTTTCGGGAATGATTGATTGTGAATTGTGTTGTTGATGCAACAAAGGCAACATTACCTACCTTTCACATCTTTAGAGGTTCACAAATGAAAGTAGATTACATAAAGTTATGCAAACCATGATCATACATGGCCACACGAAAGAAAGCTTGGATGACTGCATACCTTTTTAACTAGTGGCTTATTTTCTTTTGTAGATCTATATTAAGGGGGATTTTGCAATAGAATTGTCGCCTCTTGATTCTAGATGGCAATAATTTACATGTCATAATAGAAGCACTTGAACAAGTTGCAAAATTTGGATTTGACATAGTCACCTTACCTTCTCACATTTCACACACGTTCTAGCCCTTGGATGTGACCAATTTCAAACCATTTAAAATTACATTTAAAAAGGAATGAAATGTTGTCATGGCAAAAAACAACCTTTTGGAAGTAGACAAGGTCACCTTGGCAAAATGGTTAAACAAAGCTTTGCAACAATCTTTGAAAAAATAAAACATCAAATCTAGGTTTAGGGTTTGAAGAATTTGGCCATTGAATTTTACTACCATGGCTGGAAAGTTTGGTCCAAACGAGGTTTTCATTATTGAAAAGGAAGAGGATCCTACAAATTTATACCATTCAAATACAATAGTGCAAACCAACAATAATGAGGATGAAGTTGAAGTTGAAGTTACCAAAAAGTTACTAAATATTGCAGGAACTTTTTAAGGAGTATCTATAGTAATTCCCAGTAGAGTTGAATGCCCCTCTTCACCCACACCTTGTTACTATTTAGAACTGCCATGCAACCTTATCACCCTAGCAATTAACCCTGAATTAGTTGTGAATTTAAAAGATCATTGTCTTGAATCAGACGACCTAAATGTCTCATACCAAACCCAACAAAATTCCTACATTAGCAAACTTATTATTTTTGCCACGACTACCAACAAGGAGGACTCTTGGGAAGGAACCATTAGTAGATTATTTTAGTTCACATGTCATGACATCTAACCAATACTTAGCAATGCTTAAGCAAAAAACAATTGACAAAAAAGTTGTGCAAAAATTTAGGGAACTCAAAGTAAAAGAAAAGGAGGAAAAAAATCAATAAAGTTTCAAAATACACTTAACCCAACCAAGCAAACAATTCAAAGGATCATTGAAAAGGAGTAAAGAACCAAGTTTAATCAAGTGTGGTCTGCTACTATAGTTAAAGCTATTAGTGAATGTTTCCCCAACAATTTTAGAGTAGGATTTTGAGCCCATCCTTTAAGCTATAGAAGGTTTGGTTTAAAAATCGCATTTGCACAACAAAGATTTGTTAGACAACAAAGAATGGCAAGGATGCGGCTTGTTGGACATGTTTTAGCCATGTTGCAACTCTCTTTTCAACAAGAATAAAAAGGGGGTAAGGATATAGGGTTTAGGGTTTTAAACTATGATCATGATGGGTTTAGGGTGCATCAGTGTGTCTAGAAGGGGTGAAACAAAAGAAACATGAGCCAAATTGTCTACAAATGGTAATGTAGAATGTGAAGTGACTTTCCATCCCTCTATTCCTAGTTCTATGAAGTGATTATACTTGTAAATACATATGTATTGGCAAAGGAAAAATGTAAAGTGTATCTTCAGATATTAAATCGCGTTTGTAATTGAAAACAAATAGTTTGCTTCCTATGCATCATTTATGATTTGGAATTAATAGATATATTTTTAAAATTAAAACTTTCCAAATCCAAAAAAATTATGTTAAACTATCACCCACTTAAACCAACTTTTAAGGAACCAACATAATGTTTAACTTGATAACAAACCTCCAGTCATTCAAAACATTGTTACCATCATGTACATTATCCAAATCTAGTTTACATTAATTCATTGGAAAATTAATTACAATGCACACATGTTTATCAAATTTCAAGCCTTACACCTAAATTAGAAAAATATTGTGCCATAGAACCCAAGAGGGTTTTATAAAAGTAGAAAACTCAATTTCACAATAAACCTCTAGTCATTTAAAACATTATTGCCATCACATATTTTATTAAAATTCATTTAATAGTTTTCATTAGTTCATTGGAAAGCTAATTACAAGGCAAACCTATTCGCCAAATCTCAAACTTTACAACTAAACCAAGAAAAAGTTATGCTACAAAACCCAAAAAGTCTTATGAAATTTCTTTAAAATTTCAAACTCCAAATCTACCCTTACTCATTTCCATTATTTCAAAGGTATTATTATCATCCAATCTATTTTCTTTCTTCCACCATCTATTAAGACTAATCATTCTTTTCCTCCCAAGGAAAGTTGTAGGAACAAGTTTTCAAATGTTCAAATCGAAAATCACATCCAATAAAAAAAATTTTAAAAAAAAACAAAAACAAAAACAAAAAATCCAAATTTGCACCTTTAAAGAGAAAAGGAAGGAAGGAGGCGAAGGAAAACCATAACTTGGTGGCCAATGGAAGGTTCCAAGCTTGGTGACCCTTAGAATGTTACATGTTTGATTGCCTTTGGAAGGAAAAAAAGAAACACCCTTTTCACCTCCTTCCACCTTTCACCCCATGGGATTTTGCTTAATTTTTTTTGCCCTTGATTTTAAGGTTTTATTTTATCATGGTTTTAAACCATTACTTCACATCTTTCCTTCCTTTTCTTCGACATGTAAATTACAATCATGCAGCTCGATGTACCCAATTTTCCACACATTCATTGCCAAGTTGATTTTAATATTAAAAAAATTCCTTTCCTTGAATTCACGGTGTCGCACATGACTATGTCTTACACACTTCAAGCTGCAGAAATGAACAAAAAATCACCTCGGGAGTTGTCCCTAAATTTGACACTAACCCAACACCATCGTGATGAAGATCATGAACCATGAGAGGTGTGCTTTTGTTTCGAAATTGAACCCAGTCAAGTTTGGTATTATCAATTTTTTTCGAATTTTCGTACTTTGGTGATTGTGTTACAAGTCGACTCTGCTTTTAACAATGAACTTGAAATTGTCTATGGAAATTTTTACGAAATTGAAAACATTTCAATTTTTGCATGGTTTTCAATTCTTGACATTTGACATTATCATTGGTTGTGCTATTTGATTTGTCAGTTACCTTTTAAGAATAAGGTGGATTACTTAATTCACACCATCCGATGCATCTTAAATTTTTTACAATTATGAAGTACCACAATGCCATAACCTAAAACTCAACATGTATTTGCAACTCTTCCTTGAACTTTTCCATAACTTGAATAAAAACTTTGTTCATTGTGAAACCTATGTTGCAATTACCACCTTATCATCCTATTCGTTTTAATTGTTATGTTGTTTCAAATTAATCCTACATGCTTATAATGCTTGAAAATTATTCCATTTCCGTTGGACCTTTCATTGACACCTCTTAACTATTTTAAGAATTTCAAATCATCCTTGTTTACACGACTATCCACTAAATACTAGAACAAGACCAACGTTTTGTTAAACATTACGAAGCTTGTTGTTTGTTTTTAACACCAACCCTTTAGAAACTTCTCACCCCCAATCACACATTTGAAGTTTAAAAACTATGATTACCAACTTTTGTTGAAAAGAAAAAAAAACCTTACACTTCATCATCCAATATTGAAACCTCAAACAAAAACAACCCCTCATGCAACCATGTGCACCCATCATTCTTTATTATAACATGAAATTGATAAAAACCCTCAAATAACATTATCACACCCCAATATCCCTAATGCAATTATTAAAAATTGAAATTATCAAACATGGTTGTGTCAGTTTGGTTCACATTAAAAAAAAAGGTAAAGGAAAAAAAAATGTTTGAGGTGGTAATGTGTTTAAGGTTTAGAAAATAAAGGTAACTTGGAAAAGAAGTGTCTATAAAATTGGGACACATTAGATTGGGTGACAATGGAAACTTAAGGTGGTAAAAAATAAAAAGAAGGTGCAATCAAGAGGACTTTGATAAAAGAGGTTGAGGGTGATAGAAAGCAAATGGAGGGTGCATGCAAGAGGATTTTGGCAAAGGAGGTTTAAAGTGACAAAGTGGAAACAAAAGGTGCATTCTAATGGATTATGGTAGATAGGTTTAAGGTGACAAAGTGGAAATGGAAGGTGCATTCTAGAGGATTGTGGCAGAAAAGGTTTAAGGTGGCAAAATGGAAATGGAGGGTGCATTTCAAAGGATTTTGGAATAAAAGGTTTAAGGTGATAAAATGAAAATGGAAGGTGCACTTTAAAGGGTTGTGGTAGAAGAAGTTTAAAGTGATAAAATGGAAATGGAAGGTGCATTCAAGAGGATTGTGGCAAAGGAGGGTGACACAATGGAAATGGAGGGTGTATTTTGGAGGATTCTACCACATGAGGTCTAGGGTGACACAATGGAAATGGAGGGTGCAATTTGGAGGTATTTAGTAAAGGAGGTTTAGGGTGACAATGAAAATCAAAGGTGTATTCAAGCTTGGCAAAGGAGGGTAAAGGTGGCAAAAAAAAATAAAATGTGTGCACTCAAAAGGAATCTGGTCATGGAGGTTGAAGGTGGTAGAAAATAATGAAAGGCACATTGAAGTCCTTTGGACTACTGTGGAGCCTAAGTGTTTTTGACTATTATCAAGTTTGGGCCCTTTTGAGTGTTGTTGACCTTTGCATGATGTGCCTTCCACTACTACAAAATGTGGGTGTAGTTTGCTAGTCCATGTTCATTAAACTAGCGAATTCATTGCATCCTCACTAGGTCCCATTCACTATGACTAGTGAATTCACTCAAAATCTAGTGAAATCACTTGGTGTACATGGGCACCTTTTGTTGTAGTCTTCATACTTGAATGAATAACATCCACAATGAGATGTTGATGGGGGATAGAACATTGGCATGGCAATCCATGAGTGATCAACATTAGAAATAGGGCAAAAATAACACAAAAATGAACATACAGAGATAGGAGAGTTTGGGCTTTCCTAATTGCAGAACAATGGTGATAACAACATACACGTGGACAAACATGTGGACATATAAATCAAGGATGCAAAAAAAGAGCCAAGAGAATTCGGGCCCTTTTGATTGCAAAACAATGGCGATGGCGATAAACATGCGAACAAATAGACTGGGGATGAAAAAAAAAAGTTAGGAGAGCTCATGCGACTGTTGTTAACATGAACCCTTCACCTTTGTTCTTGCAACACAACATAAACATGGTGATGGTAATGGCAAAACAAATGGACAAACTGCAAATAGGATGAAGACAAAAGGAAAAAGAAAGAGGATTTGGGAAAACTCCAACCATCCTAACTATTACCAACCTTCACATTTTGCCTTGGTTTTTATAACAACACAAAGGTGATGGTGATGGCAAGATAGACAAATAAATAGGCAAAAACGAAAACACACAAACAAGGGGAAGGGAAGAGGAGTTAAGAGGGTTCATGCCTTCCTGATTGTTGTCAAACTTCATGTGATGGCAATGCAGTTTGTGTGTGTTGTTGCCCAAGAACAAACACACCCAAAATGATGTCCTTCTGGAGACCTCTTGGCTTGTCCCAACATTGCAAACTCAAGGAGTTCTAGCACTTTTGGTAGCAATGGTGAAATGACTATACACAAAACAAGTTGCACTAGAAGGAGGTAGGGAGAAAGAAGGAAGAAACATAATCATGGAGAAGCTAAACTATGGCAATCACGGAGTTCTTACATCAACAAACAACACAAAAGTGTTGAGGAAAAAAAACACAAATAAGGAAAGAAAGGATTCAAATATAGAAGTGCGGCCACCATCACTTCAATGTCCCTCTTTGACATTTGGTGGAGATGTTTGGGGGGGGGGAGATGTAAGGTGTCATGGGATTGCCCTATGGGGCACCACATCAATCATCTATTTTAGGCTTTTAAATTTGTTGTTCAAAAGACCTTTTATCTCAAAACCCTAAACACACCCATCATTGGGCACCTGGCCTTGCAAAAAAATTTGAATTTTTTTGCCAATTTGTAATAATTTTCAAATTTGAATGGCAATAAAAAAATGGTTCAAACCTACTTAAATTACTAATTTTGTGTTCATAAGATGAATGGTATCCTTACATAGAGTTTAATGTGTTTGGTCAGAGATAGTAAATTCCATAGAGAAAGGAACACATGTGTTCTGTCCAGTTATTTTCAAACAATGAGACCACACCCACTTTGGGGTGTTAGAACTATCTCATTTTTAATTGGAATTGAGTTCTATAATCGGTGACTAGTGCTTAGACTAATGCTGCATCTAAATTCTTGGAAGACCATTGTGAAAAAAATGCATGATTACTAAACCCCAGGTCACAGAACTCTTAAATGATTTGCTCATAAGATGTTCTACCCTACCAGTTCCAATATGTGTAGAAAGGGCATCAAATTTAAATGAAAGAAAGACACATGATTTCCTCTCATTGGGTTCTTTCAACTTAGCATTTGCTCCCAAGACACATAAAACCCAAGGTTTGACACCCACTACTGTGCATTGTAAAGATATACTAGGGTTCAGTACTTTTGCTGTTCATTTTAGGTCCGTTGGCGATCTGCTGAAACTTCGGTTGAACTCTACAGTGTAGTAGAGTGATTTGTGTCACAGGTTTGTAAGAGCATCGATTGCAAGAAAGCTCGGATTTTTTGGGACGGGATTTCTGCCTCAGTTTTTTTTAATAATAAATTTCCTGCTGCAATGGAGCTTGGATCCATTTGCACCACGAACAACTGCTTCACGAGGAGCACAACAACATCATCATCATCATCGTCGTCGTCGCTGCAGGTGAGGAATTTGGGGTTCCTCAGCTTCTTCGTGGGAAATTGGCAACAGTTGAAGAGTGGTACAGCACAAATTGGCATCAGGTGTCGTAGCTGTT
>Ga0116226_10005323_pt1 | contig 11478 bp, 17 predicted proteins | sample S1TSphfallax_FD_89692 | JGI IMG/M metagenome (GOLD analysis project Ga0116226, IMG submission 89692) | Host-associated microbial communities from peat moss isolated from Minnesota, USA - S1T2_Fa - Sphagnum fallax MG | ecosystem: Host-associated > Plants > Peat moss > Unclassified | place: USA... | reverse complement strand
TCAATATCATAGACATTGGGGTTTTCAGTAGGTCATAGTCCCCATATGATGGCTGTTCTTTAAATGTGTCGGATATCTCATGCAGGATGGAGCTTGCAGCTGTTGAGATTACGGAGGTTGGAGCTAGCACTTGATCATGTACGAGTTGAAGAGATAGAGCAGTAAGAATGACTGCTGCCTGTGAAGCATTTTACTATGCATGACCAGTTAGATGTTGTGCATGTTACAAATACCATTAACTGATGACCTGCAGGGTTTACAGGGGGCTAAGGGTCAATGTGTGACAATGACACTCCAACTCCATAGAAAGTGTTGAATGTGGATATGAGAGGAAACTTCTGGTCTTCATGCCTCTTATCGCTTTTGCAACCAGGGGGCAGAAAGTGTGAGCCTAACTTGATTCACTGAGTGCAGAGCATTGGAGGCACTTGTACATGTTGGTGCAGCAGAGGTTGGGGTGCCGCGTGTGCTGTTTGCAGCTGTGAAGCTCATTATCAGCCCTTTTGCCTCTGATAATGAGCTTGCACAAGCATCTCGGTCAGAGTTTCTGTCCATTCATGATGAATATTGTTGTTTCTGTTGTAAAGGGAATGTACTACCATTTTCTGTGATGCTGGAGCTGCAGATTGGAACCCATTCTACCTTCCTTCTAAAACAAAACTTGAATTGGATACTGAAGGTCTTGTGGGCCTTCTTTTCCAACACACTTTTGTTACAAGTCTTTCAATTTTGTAACTAGTTGGAGTCTATCAACAACTGATTAGTAAGTCCCCGTTTCCAGGCTGCTGGCACTGGCAGCACGTTTCTCAACAAGGCTGGTTCGTCGACATGGCATTGCAGCCTTTCAGGAGCTGCAGCACCAAAAGAAGGACATCCGGATGTCAGGGTGGACATCACTGTCCAGTTTTGGGTCTACAAAGGAGTCAAACAAGTTCAAGTCTGTTAGTAGTATTACTGAACTTGCCAGTTTCCTTCAAGTAATTCGAAGTCTGCAGGACCGACTCCAGGCAAAACGTAGGGGTCCCAATCGAGGCACCAAGGTGAGATTTGGCAACTGACAGCACTGCAGTATTTGAGCTCAGTCAATCACTAGGCAAGCTAGTGTGGAATGAAGTTTACCCACATTCAAGCTGCAACCATTCATTCTTTTGATTAGCTATGCTTCTCTCTGTGCTAGCCAACACCATGAGTGGGTCTTCCCAATGCTTCTGGAAATGTGAGAGAAACTCAGGATGCAAATCTTTGTATGATTGTTTGCCCTAAGTTTTAAGCATATCAGTCCATTACTACATTGTGTTAGCTGGAAGATTCTACAGACCCATTGTACATACTTCAAGGAACTTGAAACTCTTCATTTGACAGATTTTCCATCTCCTACAGGCACAAGTGAACGTGGAAGGTGCAACATCAGGAGGTGGAGGGAGTAAGATCAGACCCATAGTTGAACTCCCTTCAGATGCAGTGACCCAAATTACAACTGATCTGGAGAATGTTGCATCAGGCGGGAGTACTGAGCAAGCTAGGATGTCACTGGGTCCTCAAGATGTGCCAAGCGTAGTTCCAACAACAGCTCTGGTTGCAACAACAGTCTCATCAGGAACAGCTCCACCATGGGACTTTTCAGTTGGGAGTGGTGAAGATGTTAAAGGCCATGGATCCACATTATTGGAAAGTGCAGGGGAGATGTTTGCACGGTGGGAGAGTATGGATGTAGATGTGGAAAATGTTGTCCGTGATGCTCTGCGGGCAGGACGTGTTCCATTGGCTGTAGTGCAACTCCACCGAAAACGCTTAAAAGCTTTCATGAGTGGCTCGGAGGAGTATCGTCCAGAGATGGTTGATGTTTTCCAGGAAGTCCAAGATATTGGCCGTGCTATTGTGTATGAGTTTCTCTGCAAGGTGGGCAATGACATGACAGTGCTTTATGTCTGCCATGATAAGTTTGTAAGCTGATGATCAAGTGTGTGTTTGAAGGACATGGCATGATTTCAGAAGATGGTTTTTTTGCAGGGAAAGACAGCATTAGCAATGGCTGCATTACGGAGGTTGGGAGAGGATATTGAAGTTGCTCTTTATGAACTTTCATTTGGAACAGTGCGGCGAAGCCTCCGGAAGCAAGTCATATTGGAGCTGCGGCGCAATGCCACCCGTCTTGGTTCATTTGACTCTCGGCTGCTGGAGATCACCAAGTTCTTTGAGGTTATTGTGCTTCTCATATTTGTTGGTTGCCATACATGTTTTTGTGTAGTTTCTCTCATCAATCACATTGATGCTCAATGACTTTTGGGAGGAACACATCTTCTGTTCTAGATTTATTGCAGCCATGACCATAGCTCATGTGTGCTCCAAAAAAGTATATTGTACAGTCATATCCTCTCCTCTGTGACATCAAGTGCTCATGGTGATTCTAAAGTCTTCAGCCTAGTTTGTGACATGTTCAACCATGTGTTGATACCCATTTTGAAAATCTCTTCCTTGCAGAGCTGCTCTTTGTCTTCCATATCTGTATACTAACCTTTCACTTGTGTTGTCCTTGGATGGGTGCTTTGAAGGACCTCTATCCTAGCAGCAGCTTCTGGAGCACATACAAGTCTCGTCAGCACCACTCAGGGATGCCCAGAGTTGATGAGCCAACTTCAACAGAGGATAATCTCTATTTGGAAGTTGTTTCTGAAAGTAAGGATGCAAGAGGATTCACCATTCAATGTTCAGAAGTTGATGGTGTTGCCTTGGGATCATGGAACACTACTGCCACCCAGGATGATGATGGAGTAGATGAAGACAACTCAGCAGCAGGTTATCTGGTGTTGGCAGCTGTGTGGCTACATTCTTGGGACCAGCGGACTGTTGATCGGGTTAGTAGTCTGACCTTGCAGAGTCTCAAATTGGTTGAAACAAGTGCGGTATGAGTCTTATAAATGACATAGTTCAGTGGATTTTAGTTTTACTGGCAGTGTTGTCAGGACAAGTCACCAACCCATTTTAGAAATTAGGTTCCTCAGGCACGGTAGTTGATTCTGATGAGCCTTTGACAAAGAGGGCTGAGTCTTGGGCTGTCTCTTATATTATGAGATGTTACTGGTTCCGGGCAGGTACCATTTTTCTGGATGGCACCTAAGTTCGGGAGATGTCTTTCAAAACATTGGCCTTTCCTGGTGAAACCTTCTTTGTTGTGAACTGTGAGGGATTTTCTTAGCACCTTGTTGCAATGGTGGGCATCACTTCTAAGAGGCACTCAGGAAGGCCTGGTCTGTATATGGATGAATGTGTGTACTGCTTGTGGAAGGCATTCAAGGATTAATACTTGCATTTTGGGTTTGTGGGGGTGGTGAGCAGGTAATACTGGACCAGTCTCTTGTGACAGGAGAGCATACATCATGGGGAGCTCAATTGGAGTATCATGTGGTGCATCATAACTGGCCCCAAGTGTCTGCCTTACTGGATGCCATTCCACATTCTGTAATGTATGAGGGTGAACTTCAGGTGCATTTAGGCTTTGATGAGACTGTTGTGCTTGGTGAAGCAGATCCAGATGTGGAGGAAGCATTTTCACCAAAAGGGGGGAACAAAGAGGTCAAAACTGTCATACCGAATGTTCATATACTGGGAATTGATATGAGACCAATGAGTAGTGCATGGCTGTGGCATATGATGGACATGAAACTTATAAAAAATCACATCTTTCTCCGCACTCATTGGCAGGGAACTGCAGAACTTGTTTCCCTTTTGGCAAGTGCTGGCCTCCTATTTCACCACACTTCCTCTGGGGATTTTGACAATGTGGGCAAACAACAGTCTGCAGATGGGATGGGGGTTCACAAGGATTCACTTCACAAGGATACTGTACAAGCATTTCATGAATTGGTGGTGCAACACAGTGTGAAGCATTCACTCATGAATCTGCTGGAGTGCTACTGCAACCACCACTCACTGGCGCTTGATGAAGGATCAGCCACCATGATGCAAGCAATTCTGGTATTGCCTCATTTCTTACTGTTGAAATGTGCCAAATATCTGACATTTCCACTCTTTTCTTTCAACCTTGACTTTCCAATCTTTCCTCAGTTTTGGTAGTTGCCAAAACACAACAAGTGCCTTAGTCTAGAGGAAAGGCTGAGAAGTTTTGTTGAAGATACTTATGTCCTCCAGAACCTAACTGTATTTCCTGTGGAGAGGGTGCAGGTTGGTAGTCATTGGGCAGAGTGCATGGTGCTGTCACGGCTTGAAAATCATGAGTATGATGCCTCCTTTGCAAATGCTCAGGCAATTCTACCTGATACCATAGCTACTGTTGATGATATGGCTGCTTCTGGACGACCATATATGGCCATGGCGACATTGATGTATGCTCCATGTCCACTCCAGAAGTGCTTGATTATGGGTGATGTAAACAGGCATAGTGGACAGTCATCAGCATGTTCACTGGCAAGTCTTCAGCAAGAATTGAAGAGTTTTCCTACTCTCTGGCTCATGTTGGTGACTGCCGTCCATGGACAGGATGCCTGGAGCTTTTTGAGATCTTCTCCAGAGACTGGTACCATCTTTTCCTGCTGTTTGACATGCTTTGACTGATGCACTGCTTCTCTGCCTTCTGTATCTACATCCACCATTAGGAGCTGATGAAGTCAGTGGGGTAGCCATGGCAGCTCATCCCTGCTATTTGTGATGGAGGTGAAAGGTCTGACACTTTGTGATTGACTCTCATAAGGTTATAACCACACTAATTGCTGTGTAACCTTCAAAGTTTTGTTGTGAAGGTTTCTCTGCAATCTCATAGGCTTCTCTGTGCTTCCTGCCTCACCTGCTGTGCAAAGATCCTGTCATGTTCTCTATTGATCTTTTGGTTGATTGTTGCAATTTATAAGTAGGGAGCATGAGAGGGTGGTCAAGCTACCTAGAATGGCGAGAAGGCCTCCATAAATCTGCAGCCCGGGACACATCCCTTCTTCAGATGCTCCCTGACTGGCTTCCAAAGGATGTGTCAATGCTGCTTCGATTGACTATTCAGGTTCATTTTCATGTTCTTTGCTTTGCTCTCGTTTTATTTCAATTCTTGCAGTCAATCTGAAGTAGGTAAGGAATATTCAGCAAGATGCACTCAAATGTGAGATTATGAAACTTGCTTGGTACTTAGGTCAGTGCTTGGGACTATGGACTCATGGTAGGATGCTATGCAACCAGGGACCCATTGGAGGGGCCCAAGGGGCATTGGAGCATGCAAGGGAGGGAGAGGAAGCTGGTGTACTAGCATTTGAGGCTGCAATTGAGGCTTCTGTTGAAGAGGAGGTCTATGCTACTTCCTCTAAGGTTAGTCATCTGCTTTTATTGAAATATTAAAATTTGATTGTGATGATGCAGATGTTATGTACAGTGTTGTTATTCTTGTTGTCTATCTTGGCCACTAATGCAGACAGGACGTGTTTGTGCGTGGGTCTGCAGGAGGCAGGGTTGGGAATTGAGCATCACTTGCTGCGTGGCCGGCCCTTGGCGGCTTTCAACTCTCTAATAGTCAGCCGTGTGGATTTGAGTTCTGTTCTTCCACAGTCAAGCAAATATGTATCTTCAGCATTTGAATCTCAGGCCCCCCTATCAAGTCTAACAAAGAGTGAGGAGGCAGACATTGCAATGGTGTGTGCGGGCTTTCCATCTTTTCCTCACCACAGATTTTTGGAAGCCCAAATTGGTTTCTGATTTGATACATGGTTTAGGAAATTCGTCACTCAAAAGAGACTGTGACACACTCTTTTGCTGGATTTATGCAGATACTTGGGTTCACTATTATCCATTATGATGATGCAGTGGTGGTGGCTTCGTGTGTTTGCTTCCTTGAACTGTGTGGGCTTTCTGCTCATCTTTTGCAAGTAGATGTGGCAGCCTTGCGTCGCATTGCCAAGTATCTTCAGGATCAAAACTCAGAGGTTCTTCCTCCAGATGTACAGGGCAGCACACCCATGACCAAAGTGTACAGAGCTGATGTTGTAGGGTCACTTTCTCAGGCACTGGCAGATGAATACACTAGTGCTGGCATTGGAATGCTCTCAGCGAAGGGCTTTGCCAGTCAAAGACCTTGTAAGGTGTATACAAGGATATTGCAGTTGCTAGAGAAGACTCTGGAGTATGAGGGGCCAAAGAAGGTGGAGAACACTGCTGGTACTTGGTTGTTGAATGCAGTTGGAGATGGAACTGAGTTAAGAGCTGTGCAACGCTCCATGAGTGAACGCTGGAGCCTTGTCACTGCTTTCTGTCGTGGACACCAACTTCCTCTGAGCACCACATACCTTGCTGCACTGGCCAGAGATAATGACTGGGTACATTGCCACCAAAACACAGACCAGATGTGAAGTGCTGCTTGGACTTAACCTTGGGATCAATGCATAGATGTATCCTTTGTGTACCTCACTTGTTAAACTTCACTAGAACTGTGCAGCTTAGTGCGTGAAGAAACTGTGTAAAGTGGTAGGAAAGGCAAGTTGAGGGGGCCACTTTGCATTATTAACATCCAAATTGTAGACATGATCCTTGTCTTAAAGGTGCCACATCTTCCTTTTCAACTGAAATTTCTGCCATTGTGGGTAACTTCTCTGCACTCTTGTACTGATAAAGGTTGTGTGGTTATAGGTGGGCTTCTTGGCTGAAGCACAAGTTGAATGTTGTCCTTTGGATATACTTCTGAAGGTGGTAAGTTTTCAATGATACTTTTTCTTTTGATTTTTCAGGTGATGTGCTGTAGCTGCTACCACACTAGCACACTAGCAGATATTGCACCCCATCTAAGACTTCTGATTTCATTGGGATCTCCAGCCTCCTTACTACCCCTTGCTTGGGATGCTGTATAACCAAGTTTGCAGGTCAATTGTACTGTTTGACTTTCCTAGCTGTTTGACATCATGACTGAGTCTTCCATTGCTCCCAGAAATGTGACAGAATCTCCAGATGCTGATTTCTGTTCAATTGCTTGCCCTTAATTTTGAGCAGATTATTACATACTAATGGTCTGTATGAAATGTTGGGAGTTGATGGTGCCAGTGGGGAGTAATGGCAGCTGGTCACTGCCATTCATAAGGAAGGTGATGGTCTGATGCTTTGTGAGAGATGCTCTCAGGGTCATGACTCTTCTTATTCGTGTTGTGTTGTTTTGGTTCGACTGGAAGTGACCCAATGGTTCCCTTCTAAGCGTTTTCAAGTTTTCTGTACAATCTCATCATTGATATGTTTGATTTGGCATCCCTTATCACCAGCACCACATGTGGTTGGAGTTGACCTATGATTTGAATACTTGTGTGTGATAAACAGGCTTCAAAGGAGTTCACGGATGTTCGACTGCAAAGTCATATCCTGACAGTGTTGAAGAGCATTCCAACAGCGCCACCAAAAGCATCAACTGCACAGGGAAATTTATATCCATTTTCAGCTGGGTTGGAAGGAGAGACATTGCCAGCTGCTATCAATGGGACATCTGGAGAATTGTTTGGTCTGCTGGCAGAATGTGAGAAATGCAAGTACCCAGGGCTGGCACTTCTAGCCAAGGCTAAAGACCTTCGATGGCCACTTCTGGCAGTGGTGGCTTCATGCTTTCCAGATGTCACTTCACTATCTTGCTTAACTGCATGGCTGGAAATCACGGCGGCCAGGTTTTTACTGACACTCATTGTCCTCTTATGAATACTCAATATCTGCTGTGTATCTGTTTTATGGTTCCCTTCTGAACCCTGTGTGTTTTATAGCAGGGAAACCTCAGCAATACGTGTTAATGATGCAGCAGCCCATATCTCTGCTTCTGTGGGAGCTGCTGTAGAAGCAACAAATGCCCAGGCTCAGAGTGTACAGCAAAATGGGTTTACATATGACCGTCGACAGGCCAAAAGACGAAGACTCCTACTGCCCAAGGACACAATGGTCTTACAGACAGATGGGGCCACCAGTGCAGAGGAAGTGATGGAGTCTAATCCGAATACTTTTGCCAGTGTGTCAACCACTAGAGTTCATGGATTCCCAGCATCAAAGGTGCAAATTGGTAATGAAGATGCACCCAGTGCAGTGGAAGCAGTTGCACAGCAAGAGTTGTTGGCATCTATGGTTGCAGTGCTCTGTGAGCAACAGCGGTTTCTCCCTCTCCTCAGGGCCTTTGAGCTGTTTTCTCCAATGTCAGCACTCCTGCCTTTTATCCGGTTCTTGCAGGTATCTCGTGCACTGAGTTTGTCTCCAATTATTTCTTGTTGGCAACCTCAAATTCTGCTCTGATGTCTGTACCAATTTTCTTCTAGTAGTTATTGTTGATGCTGGATTGTGGCATTAACCAGAACAGATGGATTGGCAGGCATTTTCACAGTTGCGAATTTCAGAAGCAGCAGCACACTTGGCAGCATTCTCAACCCTTTTGAAAGAGGAGATACGTAAGCAGCATGGGCAGCAGACCAAGATTGGGAAGACTGAAACATTGTGGATCACAGCAGCTGCTGTAGCAGCAGCTGATGCAATGCTTGAGGCCTGTCCTTCAGTGTATGAGCGTCGATGTCTTCTTCAGCTGCTCTCCGCAGCAGATTTTGGGGATGGAGGACAAGCAGCCATGCGATTTCGTCGCTTTTACTGGAAGATGCAACTTGCAGAGCCAGCATTGCGATCCACTGACCTGGTTGCAGGTGCAGCTGATCTAGATGATGAAGCATTATTGACAGTGCTGGAAACAAATGGACATTGGGAGGAGAGTCGTAGCTGGGCTCGTCAGCTTGATCTCAGCTTGCAGCGAAGTAACTCTGCTCTCCATCATGTCACTGAGACACAGGTATCAAGCTTGACCATTGACTATAGAAGTTAGAAGTTTCAAGCTCGATGCTGCCCTTCAATAGTAAAATTGAGTATTCCAGCAACATTGCAATTGAAATGGTGGTTTGGGTTTTCAAAGCATTCTGTCCTTGATGTTTCTCTAATGATGGAAAGAGTCTGAACCATGTCAGGAGCAGAATGAGCAGATTATGGATAGAAGTCTAAACCCATTTTTGTGAGCTGAGGAGGTCAATAGGAGGTAATGGCAGGTAGTCACTGCCATTCATAAAGAAGTTGATGGTCTGATACTATTTTAGTGACACTCATGAGAGTATCACTGCACTCAATTCTTGTCATTCTTGTTTTGGTTTGGCTGGAACTGACACAATATTGTTTTACAGGCAGAAGCTATGGTGGCAGAGTGGAAGGAGCTCCTTTGGGATGTACCAGAGGAGCGCTCTGCTGTATGGGGTCACTGCCAGTCCCTGTTCATCAGGCATGGCTTTCCTCCATTGCAGGTTGGTATTGTTTCTACCTCTTTCTGAGTAATAATTGGGCACCTGTGAAGGGAGTGATGCACTAATTAATGTTCAGCAGTTATATTGGAGGTAACTCATTGAGTGGTTTGATCAGCTCTGCTTAATGAACACTTGGGGTGGTTGCAGGCAGGAAAATTCTTTTTACGGCATGCAGATGCAGTGGTTGGAGAGTTTCCCAAATCTGAGTTACATGGCATTCTCTTGCTGGCTCTCCAGTGGCTCAGTGGATCTTTCACCAACTCTACACCGTAATATACCTTGTGCCTTCTACCCCTACATCTGCTTGCACTTCAATCTCCAGATTTGGTCTGCCCATACTGGTTTTCATTTACTTCCTGCTTCCTTTCTCTTCTTTTGCTATCATTCCAATCTGGAAATCATTTCTGTACTTAATGGGAGTCTTGTGTGAACTTTGTTGCAATGGACTTGAGGATCTTAGTAATGAACCATTGATTGTGAGGCCAGGGTGTATCCCCTGCCCCTGCTGCATGAGCTGGAGATTCGAGTTTGGCTTCTTGCAGTGGAGTCAGAGGTGGAGATGCAGAGCAGCAGGGATGAAGAGGCCACACTGCCTGGACGCTCATCCCCTCCAGCCTTGTCAGGCCAACAGCCTCATAAGAACAATACAACTTCTGGAAGCCCAGTAGACCGCACAGCGAGTGCTGTTGCAATGGTGGATAGCCATCTGAAACAAACTAACATTCGACCTCAGGCAGAAAGCCTATCTGATGAACCGATACGGGGCTTATCAAGATCAAATAGTCTGCCAGCTAGGGAGACCAGTGCATCACCATATGGATCAGGCTCTAAGACAAAACGGAGAACCAAGCAAGTGAAACGTACACCTCTGGAGACTCCCAGTGGAAGTCCTCCAAGTGATACAGATGATAACAGGCGTTCAAGTCTCCCAATGAGGAGTCATAGCAGAGGACTAGAATCAGACAGCATTTTGTTGGATGCTACCAGCACACCAGCAGAAGGAGTATCAGGGTGGGAGGAACATGTCGGTGAAGGAGAGGTGGAGAGTGCTGTGTTAGCACTCTTGGAAGTTGGGCAGGTCACTGCCGCAAAGCAGTTGCAACAGAAGTTGGCACCAACACATGTGCCCCTGGAGCTTTTGCTTGTGGAGACTGCTCACAGGATTGCCATGCTTTCACAACCCACTACAAAGGGGGCTGTTGTGCCTGCTTTTCTGCATCCCAGTGTTCTCGAATCTCTTGCCTCTACAAATCTGCTTGATGACTTTGGGTCTGCTACTCCAATGCAGGCAAGACAACCTGGCTCTGTTAATCTGTACACAAAAAGTTATATTCTGTAGTTGTAAATCTCTGTTAGTTGAGTACTTAGCAACTGCATCACTACATTATGTGCTCACCTGAAGTGGTGTACTTGTTGGAGATCCAGGTGTTGAATGCTTTGACAGCTGGATGCCGAGAAAATTGTGGGCGTGGACTATGCAGAAGAATCGCTGCAGTGGCACAGATTGCCAATTTTCTGGGTTTGCCTTTTGCAGAAGCATTCCAGAAGTCACCACCACAGCTATTGCAGCTTGTTTCTCTGAAAGGCCAGGAGGCCCTCAGTGAGGCGAAATTGCTGGTGGCCACCCACTCCATGCCTGCTGCCACTGTTGCCAGAATCCTTGCTGAATCCTTCCTCAAAGTAAGATTCTCTGGTCAGCACTTGTAGAGTTCTGACATGTTGAGGCAGATACAAATGCACTTGGATCTCTAAGAACTTGCTTGTTCTCCCTTTCAATTTCTTCTGTCAGATGGCAGTGTGTGGCTGCTGTCAACCATGTTCTAGCATTGCTTTCACAGGCCTAGCTTTGAGCTTGGAACAACACTGTTTGCAGTTTTGTCAGAGCAGTTATTGATCACCAGAAATTTCCCAAATTGTGCAACTGTGCAATACCCCAGAATACTTGGTGTCAGTGTATGGAGCAGTAGCACAACTTGTGTGTAGTCTGAATAGATGCTGTTATCCTGCAGGGCCTTTTGGCGGCACATCGTGGGGGGTATATGGAATCATCACAAAGGGAAGAGGGCCCTGCTCCCCTCCTTTGGAGGACGTCTGACTTCAAACAGTGGGCAAAACTTTGTTCATCAGAACCAGAGATTGGGCATGCCCTTATGCGCCTTGTCATTGGTGGTCGAGACATTCCACACTCGTGCGAGGT
>Ga0116226_10005322_pt1 | contig 11479 bp, 10 predicted proteins | sample S1TSphfallax_FD_89692 | JGI IMG/M metagenome (GOLD analysis project Ga0116226, IMG submission 89692) | Host-associated microbial communities from peat moss isolated from Minnesota, USA - S1T2_Fa - Sphagnum fallax MG | ecosystem: Host-associated > Plants > Peat moss > Unclassified | place: USA... | reverse complement strand
GCACATTGAGTTTCTCATTTTCTCCTTCTGAAAGGAATCACACAGTGAGGGCTCTTTTAGGCTTACTGCTTTTTCAGTTTTCATTGTATGATATGCTTCTTGCTACTGTTGGGGGCTTTGGAATATAATTTGTTCCTTTTGCCCCTTTTTGACCCCTTTTAGACGTCTGTGTTTTTGACTCAGACGTGGGTCCTCTGGCTTTGTTTTTCCTTTTCCTTTTTGCTTGGTGCTTTGTTTTTATTAAGTTTGTTAGGGTTCAATCACAATTGTTTAAAGTTCCACAAGATTTTTATGTCAGGTAAGAACTTTGGACCATCGCACTTCATTCTCTGAACTGCCCCATCCTACGTCCTTATCATACACTTTAAGTTTTCCCTTTTGTCTGGACAACAATATGATTCTTCATCAGAAAAATGGCCTGCAATGAACCAGCACCCACCGACGCACCATGAAGGATGAATGATAAGTGGTCTAGAAACAGCTTTGTGTTGGGTTCCACTTCCCTAGCTAACCATGGTGGTTAGCTCAGTGGATAGGTTGATAGTAGACAGGTAGTAAAAACAACCCTTACCTATGTACAAACCATATACATTTATTTACTAGTTACTTATTTTCACACCTATCTACCTATGTGTGAGAGCTATTTCCTACAGAATTGGTTACCAAGGTGAAACCAAATATTAACTCAGTTGAGGTTCATCCACAACTGAGTAATAACAGGCATCCAGTGGATGGTGTGCTTGTGGGTGCTGGTTCACTGTGGCCAGAAATGTGTACACGACGTAGTGTACAGTAATGCCCTCAAACTCAGAGCTTTTCCTCTGCAGGGGCAATGGCCATTTGAAACCAAGCAGAAAACCAGGGCAAGCATCTTTTGCAACAGTTATAAAGAAAAGTTTCAAGTTTCAACGTAGAAACATACCGAACCCATAATTGTTCATAATACATTAAAACAAGCAGCACTCATGCTGGCACCTTTACCTTTTTAGTGAGGCTTCTTTGCAACCATATGAAGCCCAAAAAATGTTAGATTTGAACTCGAAGGCCCTGATTTTATCTAATTTTGGGATATTTGTAATATTTAGAAGCAATTTAAAATGAATTTTGGGGTTTTCCCCATGGTACCAGTGTGGTTATCGAGTCTGTAGCCAAATCTGGCTAAACCATCTTTTGGATTGATCACCACTTCAGCTACATCACAAAATTGAAAAAATAAAATCATGAGCTAATATTCTTTTTTTAAAGATAGATTCATGTATATAGGGCGCCCTTTATATGTGAGCCTGAAAGCTCAATACCGTTAAAATAGAAAATCTTTGATGGGAGGAAAAGCCATTTTAAGGTTCAAGTTCATTATACAGATGGTTAAAGGGCCAAGGGATTAAGAAAATGTAAATCACTGAAAAATATCATTAAATACAATATGGATAATGTTTCATGGTCTAATGAACTTGTTGCCACACCTATTTGCCTAGGAATAATAGGTGGGCATGGCAACAAGTCCATTAGACATGAACTCAAAAAACCATGATTAGTTAGAATTGGTGGTTCAAACTCAAATTTTTTTACTAACTTTGTTTAGAGATAGATTGAACATTTGTTGGGGCATGAGCCCAAAAAGTCACGATTGGTCTACAAACAATTTGTCATGATTTTTTCTTTTTGAAGGTGGGCTTTTTCTTTTTTTGAAATTCATTAGCCCAAAAGGTCATGATTCTTTAGATTTTTTTTACATAATTTTCTCAAAAAAATTAATAATTTTTTTTTGAAGGTGGGCACAAAATTTGTTAGCCCATGCTCAAATGGCCAGTCAAAAATAATTACAAGGGAAATTTTAAACATATCAAATAATCTACCATTAGGTGCACAGTTTTGTTTTTTGCAATTTCAAGAGGTACGTGGACTGCAGATCATTTGCAAGATGACCCGGCCAAAATCTGATGCCAACCTATTGTCTCTTCATATGAGGAAAAAAGTGAGGTGCCCCATCCTTCTATATTATTTATTTGCAAAATTGCTGAACTTGATTGAACTTAAAGTTTTTTCAAGAATTGTCGAGGCATGCATGATTATTATGTTCACAAAATAATTTAAAGACTAGTTTGAGTTTGAAAATGCTCCTCCTAAGCTTCAAAGACCGATCTCGTCAACAAAAGGGGGAGGAAAAAGCAGGGACCCACTGTTTAGGTGGGTGGGGGAAGGGGGGGCTCTAAGATACATCTGAATCTGTTTTAAAGAAAAATCTGATGGTACAGATTGTGAAACTTGATGGAGCAACTTTTATCTGCCAGCCATTCAAAAGGTCATTGAAAGGGTTGTTTGAATTTGAAAAGGCTCCTCCTCAGGCTGCCACATCCTTGAGTAGAGCTCACCCTTCCAATGAGAGTTTTTTTGCGGAAAATTTTAAATTCACACCTTTTTTGGTTAAATTCACACACTGGTCGTGCTTGTCTTGTTCTTAGAGCCTGCAGGTCTGCCGCGTTTCTTGACCATGACGTGAAGAAAGGGTGTGAATTTAACCAAAAAAGGTGTGAATTTAATTTTTTTCCTTTTTTGCTGTCTTGTTGTGAATTGTTCTAACGTGTCATAACCCTTTTGAGGGTAAAAGACGTGTGAAGAAAGTTTTTCACTTTCGGTCTTCAAGGTAGTAGGTATGTACCATGTACACCTTCTTCACACATTTTGTGGCCTCCCCTTCCATATGACAGTTTTTTTTCCAAGGTGTGTTGGGGGGGCATAATGGAGGGTGAGGTGCTCTAGTCCTTTTTCAAATGAAGTGGGAAGTGACACATGTGTTCTAGTCCTTTTCAAATGAAGCACAAATGCAAAACATGCATGCAAATGGACTTAGTTTTCAACATTGCCTTCTTCAAATGGAGTGATGTTACACCTCACAAGTGATGCATAGCTTCTACATCACCTTGGGTATGTTCCATATATCACAATAGGTACTAAGAGGCTAAAGCATTGTACTACATGGATGGCAGGGTATTTAGGAGTAAATTCACTGTTGTAAAAGACATGCAACATAAAATTAATATACTAACACATTAACTATTGAAAATATGCACACGTGGATAGTGATGAATACAACTAAAAACAATATTTGATACAAACATGAAGAGTGTCATTTGAATTTTTGACGACTAGAGATACTCAATCATTTGTGAATATTGTTTTAGCAATAACTATATGTTTCATGATATTGGAAATATATTAAAAACATAGTTTAGTAATAAGTAAATTGTGGGTGGAGACATAGTAATAATAATTTAATAATAAGAAAATGAATATTAAAGATTAGATTTCATATGCTATGATTATAGGTTCTCTTTGTGGTGGAAACTAGTAAGCCAACAACATGCCCCCCTTAACTAAAATTTCAAAAACATTTCAAAAATAAAAAACATATTAAAAAATCATTCAATCACTTGAGCCCATATTATAATTTTTCTTTATGTATCAAAATTGAACATAAATTGACTTTATTCTTCTTTTGTTCTCTAGGACTGTTTGGCAAGAGAATAGACCCACCTATCCTAGAAGGTGACATGGAGGGGATATTATAATTGTGGCATGAAATTTGACTCTTAAAAGGACATTTCAACAACTTCAAAAACATACTTTACCTTAAGGTCAATTTTGTCATTAAATATTCTCAAAATAGTGAAATGAATTTTTGTGAAAATATGAAATTGACATGCTAAAAATCTTATATATAAAAGCAACAATGGTGTCTGTCTGTCTGTGTGAGCAGTGCCTAGAAGATTCTTCTAGTCACTGCTCGTTCCCCAGAAATAACTCATTTGAACACACTGAACAGGGTGTTCTTAACTGTCTCAGTTTTTGACCACCTGGAGTTTGCTTGCACTAGGGGGGGTTCACCAAAACCTAGACATGGAATTTTTAAGGACATGATTTTTAGGATGTGAGATTTCAGTTTTGGGACGTACATGGTGTGGGTTTCCAAGACCCAAACCTGGAAATTTTTTGGACATGATTTTCAGGACGTGAGATCCTTAGTTTTTGGAGACCTAGAGTTTGCACTCCGGGTTTCCAAGACCCAAAAAAACCTGGGAAATTTTAGGATATGGTTTTCAGGACTTGGGATCTCAACTTTGGGGCCTGGGAAATTTTAAGACATGGTTTTCAGGACTTGGGATCTCAACTTTGGGGCGTGGGAAATTTTAGGATATGGTTTTTAGGACATGGTTTTCAAGACTTGGGATCTCAACTTTGGGGCCTGGATTTTCACACAGGGGGCTTCACATGATCCAGGACCTGGAATTTTTTTGGCACATGATTTTTAGGACATGGATGGGGAACCAGGCGACTTCACAGTGTCCGAAGGTCACAGGCACCCACTAGTCATCATAATTAACATAGGCTATAGTCTAAATAATTTCATTAACTCAGGTGACAATATCATAATAGATTGTGGAAAACTCCATAATTTTAATCTTTAAAACGAATTAAATTTTTGAAAAAAAATTATTTATTTTTTTGTCAATGTCAAAACTGACCTTAGGCTACAATACTTCCTTACCAAAAACTTAAAGCCATCTACATAAAAACATCTCCACCATTTGCTTAAAAGGATCTCCACCATTTGTTGGGCATTCACCCTTATACATTTAAAGTGACAACACATTTGGTAGAATTGACACTTGATTTTATGACAAAACTTTCTTCCACCCCCACCATTTATGATTAATTGAAGTTTGTATGTCATCTCTCCTTGAAAAAGGCACGAAAGCCCATTCCTTTCATGAATAACATCAATTTTTTTTTTATGCAAAATTTTTCATGGGATTTGGTGGACATTGTTTATAATGCGATTGGCCATTGTGTGAATTTACAAGCTATAACAATGGAATTGTGACAACAAATTTTGCAAGATTTAATGCAAATAGAATTCAAAACTAATGAAAATGAATAGTTGATCTTTGATACATGGTAGTTTCATTTTCAACCTAAAGGTAGAAACAAACATGGAGGCAATCAAGTTGGTCACCATGCAAATGTTTGGTGAGAATGATAATTTGGCCACATGGGTGCATGTGGCGTGACTATTTTTGCAATGAGCCTATGTATGATAATTATTTGTTTCAACGACAATATTTTTTTTGTGACATTATGCATATTGTTGTTGCACATGATCTTTACCTTTAATAAAAACACAATTCTTGTGGTATCTTAAGTTTATCTTCAATACAAAAATGCACTACTACAATCAAGATGTTAGCTTACAATCTAGCTACTAATGCATGTGATGAATATTTCAAGATGAGAAAGTTGACAACAATGGAGGGTATTAAAGAAGTTTTGCAAAGTCGTGAAGGAGTGTTTTGAAACTAAGTTCTTTCGGTAGCCAAATATGGTTCACCTTGACAAATAACTATAAATCAATGTTGATTGGGGTTTCTTAAGGATGTTTATATGTTTGGATTGCATACACTATGTGTAGAAAAACAACCTAGTGTTAAGGTAATATCAATTCAATGACAATGATAAGAATAATAACATTATCCTTGAAACCATTGTAGATCAAAGCTTATGATGCACCCCCAAACTTTTGGAAAGACCCAAATGCAAATTGTAAAAAAAATAATGGAAAAATAAAAGAGTTGGGGCACACTCTCTAACTTGCATCACTTTTGGGGTAGGAAGGTGTGTTGGAGCTTCAAAATGTGACTAAAACGAATTCAAAAAGAAGAGTTCAATATGAAATTAACTTACATGACTAAACAAAAAGGGTAATTAGTGCAAATTGAACGCAAGTGGTGCAATAAACTTAGTAGGGACAACCTCAAATTCAAACTTTACATGGTTCACAACCTTCGAAAAGAAGCACCATTCCCATCCCTGTAATGCATTCTATGATTTTCCATGGGGGCTACATCCAAATGGCATTCCCAAATGGGAGTTTCAAAGTTAGAACTCTTACTATCTTAAAATTTTGGTCGCTTATATTTTCCTTAGATTAAACTTATCTAAAGCATACGAAAGAAATATCTTATAACTCTCAAAAAAATCTTTCCAATAGTGTATGGCATTCCTTAATCGAAACTCATTTAACCCTTGCATTTCAAATATAAATGAACAATGTGAAGGCACTTTAGGTATCTACATCTTAAAATCTTTTCAATGGTGCCTTCGGGCCCAAATTAATGTTTGTTTGCCTTTTCAATTAAGGCTTTAAATATTTGAAACTCCTGCACGAATGCAACTCCCAAAATGGGAATGGATTCAGAAGTCATTAGGGTTCACTATCTTGTACTCTCCCCCACTTGTGAATGTGTGTTTCATTTTTGAACACACTCTTTTGGCCTCATGTGTTCTTGCACTTGATATTTAATCACGAGTTTGATGGTAGGGTTACAATAAAAATAATAACGTTATCCTTGAAACCATTGCAAACCAAAGCTTATGGTTTTGGCATGGACATTTTGGTTTGCCAAGAGGTAACAATGATTTGAATGTTTTTTATTGTAATATTTTTATTATTGATTTCGTGTAGGGTGTCAAGTCTAATGTGAAATTTGTGGTCAATGGGAATGAATACTTTTGACATTACTTGTTCATTGATGGCTTCCATCTGTGTTGATTAATTTTTGTGTAGACAATTCAAAAACCGCAAGGGGAAAAACGAATTCATTTTTCTACTACATATGAATTTTGTAGGATGGATCTTGAATGTGCATTTGAAGTGCTAAAATTTCATTTTCACATTATTGCCAATCCTTGTTAGCAATTGGACTAAGAAATTATCTCAGACATCTTGATAGCAAATGTGGTGATGGCAAACTTTGGAGGATGAGAGTTTAAAAGAACTAAAACCATTAACCTCATAAAGACATTCATACTCGACATGGTTTGAACTTTGTTGATCTCAGGCAAAACACCAAACACATAAAAAATAGCGAATTGCATTATCAATTGAAAAATGACCTCATTGAACACTTGTGAACAATCAAAGGCAACAACCATACATGAATAAAATTCCTTAGTATTTTTTGAACTATTGTTTTCCATGAAGTTATTTTCTTTGTTTAAACTCTAGGTTGTTAAGTTTGTAAAATCAAGAGCTTCAATAGGTTCTATGCTACTTGTTGTAGGAACAAGTTTTGTGCTAACTATTGCAAGAGGTTGTGGAGTTAACAAGCTAATTGCTTCAAATGCAAGACAAGTTTGCAACTTTTGCAACTCCTCATGTTGGCACAACTAGAAATATTCTTTCACATCTAACAAAGCTAGTTGTTCATCTAGCAAAGTGCATAGAGCCATGATGCTCACATCTTAAAAAATCATTGTTTTTTTAAAAGTTGTGGATGCCATCTTTGGGTTGCGTGTGCTTGAACGTGCATTGCATTGTCATTGCTTCTATTCATATGTTCTGTTTCTTTTGCCCTCTTTGCACCTTGTCAATGTTTTGCAGGTGTGCTAGTGTTGCTAGGAGCCACAAACTCCACAACATTATCAATTGAAGGTGTGCAAACTTCACACTCTCATTCATCGATGTTGCTTGCAAGGTTCGATTGTTTCAAAAGTGTCAATTTCTTCAAGTTGTGGCACATATCTACCCACCTAGGTATGTCTTTGAGCACTTACTAGAAACTAATGAAGTGAAACTTTGATGCTTCAAGTGCTTCAACTTGCATAATTCTAATGCCTTTTGTAAGGTGTCCTCTTGAAAGCTCCTAGAATCATTCAAAGCAATAATAAAATTGTAGCACCCGCAAAACTTTGCAACATCATATTTTATGATTCCCCATTTTGTTTCCAAAGATCTTGTAAGTCGTTCAATGCCACAAATAGGCTTGTTTTTGTTATAGTCTTCACACACCCTGTCCCAAAATGTGTTGCTTTTTTTACCATTCCTTGTCTTTGGATTTTGGCTGATGTGCAAGAAGCTCACACAAAGTTGACACTCCTTTTCAGCAACGGAGTTTTTTAGTTTCTTCGATTTGGAAGCTTGCAAATTGGGGTCCACTACTGCAGGTGTTGATGACACCATAGATATTCCTGCTATGCGAATGTGTAGTCAATAATTTGTTGTGAAGGTGGATTTGTGATTATGTATCATGCAACAATTTGCCGGATGAAAGAAAGATATTCACCAAGGCTGGCCTGATTTGTGAAGGTTGCTGTGAAGGGTGGGGTACGAGAAATAATTATTAAGGCTAAGTGCATTTGTCCTGCAGGGCATGAAAGCCCGGAGGAGCAGACCGAAATAGCCAGTTAGAACTATGCCTGCAGCCCAAATTGGAGTGATTTCTAGGGTTAAATTGATACACTGACTTTAGGGTTCACTGAGGTTGGGCATTTCCTGTGTAGGATACCCCCCTGGGGAATGGGGCATTGCCAAAATACCAAACCCCACCCCCCAAAACCAAGCCAAAGGCCTTTAAATATTATAACCTTGGGCCAAAATACTTGGGAAAAACTATATATCATCCTCAAACCATAGATATATTCATCCACATTTTGGCTTATGGTTTGAGGATGTTGGCAAGTGGTCCAAGCATTTTTTACCTTGCTTAAGCCCAAGCTCACTAGTGTTCTATCTTGGAACCACAATATGTACCTCAGATATTCTTGATTTAATATGTTTGACATTATCACATATTAGATAAATGTATTACCTTAAGCCAAAACAAATATCCCAAGCTTTTGGATTGTCATCTTACCCTTTTAATATTCTGTATTTGCGCCCTTTGCACAGGAACAATACGTATTGTAAGGAGGCCAACGCATACACGATACAAATGTCACAGGTGACCAGTACAAGGTCTTTGTATTTGGGTTCACGGTTTCTTATATTTTGATTGTTAAATCTATGTGTGTTTGGTTGTGGAAGAAGAACCATTTGGTTGATTGAAGAAGGGAAATGGAACTTTTGTAAAGTTGTGTATGTGCTAGATCTGCACATTTTTTAATTATGTGGGGTCATTGTATGTACATTGAATTGAGTTTGCATTATTGTATTGGCAGTGGGTACCCCACTTTCGGTGGCCACAGTCTGTGACAATAAAGCAAGGCAGTTTGTTTGTTTGTTTCGTTTTGTTTGTACCAATGAGATCCACCCAACCAGGATGCTTCAGATCACGTTCCTGGTCTCTTTGGGAAGCTATTGAGGAGGAGGGGTGCATCGTCTTGGTTTCATGGTGTCTGGACTCGAGGTGCAAAAGTTCTTGAATATTGGATGATTTCTTCATTAAAAATTAAATTGAATAGTAGCTGAAAATTTCAGAGGAATCGGAATGTGCCTTTGTGTTGTTGGAAAGATCTTGATGAGCAGGATGTAATGGAATTTATTTGCTTTAGAATGTGGGAGATATTGATTTTAAAGTGATTTCTGCCCATGAAAATTCAAATAAATTCCAAAAAACCAGGTTTTGGAAGGAAAAATCAGTTGAAAACGTTCCAACACTTGGGCCAACAGCAGAGGCCACACTAGGTCCGATGAAATCATCTTCACTCTTTGTTGAACAGTGGGAAGCCAGGAATCCTTTTCACGTGGCCATGGCAACGGGGACCATGCAAGTCCAGGCCATGTCAAGGATGTGCTTGTGCCAGTAATGGGCTTGGAACTTCAAAGCGCATCTCTCAACCCCAAAGGTAGAAAAGAATAAAGCTACCAAAGAATAAAGCTACCAAGGATGTTCATAGGTTGGTTGTTAAAAGTAAAGGTGCCTTTCTTGGGAGAAAGAGGGCAGCATAAGTTAAGAATATGTTTGATTCTGTAGGGTAAGGCTCTGGGTAAAGGAGGGGGGGCACTACTGGGAATGAGGGTCCACATGAAGCTGGAGCTGAGAGTGGGACTTGAATTGCCAAAACCACTTTGTTCCATGTCTTTGCCAGCGTTAAGAACTAGTAGCATTTCACACTTAAAATGGACAGCTGTGATTGAATTTGAGAGCAGAGGACGCAACTTGCTTGTAAAGTTCCTAAAATGAATAGCCTTGGGTTCATCATTGGGTTAATTAAACCTCAACCCACTTACTTTGGGTCTTTGGCTTCTACCTCCGCCTTGGGTCCTCTTTCTTTGTTCTCCCTTTCCCCCTTGGTTGGGTGCTTTGTTTTATAACCCTTGCCAGGGTTTCAGCAATGAGCTTTCAACGCACCTCCTTTCCCTTTTAGGAAGCTTAGAAGTAAGGTGCCTCCTCTAATTTTATGGAACCAGCTGTGTAAGGTAGCTCCTCTGTGGCAGAGACTTTAATGATGATAAGGTGCCCTATACATACATAGGGAAATTTTCTAGAGGTTCTTCACCATGCTTGAAGTCCTAGGCAAAGTCAGCAGGTGAAAAAACAATTGGGGATAATTCGGGCACAAAAGTTTATCCTTTCTTCTAAAATTTTCATATTCTTATCCATTATTTGGTTTCCTTTTCATATTTTCAATGAAAAAAATGTCTCTTGCTCTTTGTGTCTTAATGCACTAGGTGGATTTTGGTAGTGTAGTTGGAAGGTGCCTTAGTAAAGCCCTCAACTATGGGCTTTCCTAGAATTAGACCCACCTCATGCAGGCCCTTATTCCAGTAAAGATCACAGCTAGTGTTGTTTACCCTACACTAAACAACTGAGAATATTGAAAATGACATCGTCAAGAATCCCCAAAATCAAAATCATTGTTTGTAAACACACCAAGGAACTTAGATTTTATTATGTTAACTGTGTTTTCGGAAATTGAAGAAATTTGGCAATGGTGGTGGTGGTCACAAGAACTTCTTCTCAACATCAGCTTGGTGTTACCAAAATTTTCATTGGTGCATGTGGTCAATCAATCCTAACACCATGAGAAAATCCAGAACTTGAATAGGTTAAATGCTTGATAATTTTTTAACTATCCAAACAACAAGAATATTACATTATTAACATGCACATAGGTTGTCATGGACCAAGGAACCTTGATTGGGCTATAACATTGAATTTGGCCATAAAAGAAAAGAAATTTGAACTAGTCAAAGTTTGAGATAAATGATAGACAAATAATATCTTTCAAAGAATATATTGAATAGCATGAGAGAAGTATTAGGTATTAGGGTTGGTGACCATCATGTCCTCATTATAAAATTTAAATTAACACACATGAAACTACTTGAAACTTGGGGTTATTATAACACCATGCAAGTATATAAATTATTTAACAAATATGCAAATATTCAAGTTGTTCAAAACAATAAAAATGATCCAATACGTTCATACATATTTTAAAAATTGGTTTTTAAATGATAATCTTAAAAAATAATGATCATTTAATATTTTCATTAGACAATAATGCATTATACGAGTTTTTTTTAATAATACCTTATTAAATAAAGGTCGATGCATGATTGGGTGGACCAATTTGTTACAAAACCAAAATTCCTATTTAATCAAAAAAATGATCAAAATTTGGAAATTACAACTAGTTTACACTTATTTCCTCCATATTTCTTCCATGTCATTAATGGCACATCTAGAGTTTTTAATTT
>Ga0116226_10005321_pt1 | contig 11479 bp, 6 predicted proteins | sample S1TSphfallax_FD_89692 | JGI IMG/M metagenome (GOLD analysis project Ga0116226, IMG submission 89692) | Host-associated microbial communities from peat moss isolated from Minnesota, USA - S1T2_Fa - Sphagnum fallax MG | ecosystem: Host-associated > Plants > Peat moss > Unclassified | place: USA... | reverse complement strand
TGATGGTGGACAAATTCGCATCCAGCTTGTGCGCTTCGGTCTTCCCCGTCGCCCAGTTGAGCACCACGTTGGCCGTGGGCACGTTGGACACCTTGTGGGTGTACGGATTCAACGGATACCGACCCGGGTCGAGCGGCGACACCCACACGCCGCGTTCGCCTTTGACCACGAGATTGCCGTGACGGAACGATTCACCGGTCACATCCACGCCCTCCTTGCCGACGAAGGCGATGACCACGCCGACATTCGCAATCGGCACTTCGACCATGTCGACCAATTCCACTGTCGCGAACCGGGGATTGATGAAGTAGCGACCGGCGAGCAACACCTGTTCCTGGAGACCCTTGCTGCCGCCGGCATTGACGAAGGCTTGCGGGTTCTGAAACATGTCATGCCCGGCCACCGTGGGCCCCGCGATCTCTCCTTCGGCCAGCGGCGCGCCTTCACGCGTCATCACCACCCCCACCTTGTCGTCCGGAACGTCGACGACGTCGGCCAACGACACGGAGAACAGAAACGGATTGATCCGATAAGTACCGGCGGACATCACCGCCATCTGCGGACCGCGCTCGCCACCCTGGTCGATGAACGCCTGCCCGTCTTGGAAGCAATCGCAATCGACCTGGCGCGCGATGATGCGGCCGTTCGACAGCGGTTTGCCGTCGCGGGCCTCGACCACGCCGATCTTACCGGGGGGCACCGTCACTGCATCGACGATGTTCACCTTGAACAGCAGCGAGTTGATGCGATACGTGCCGGGCGGAATGACGGTCATTTGCGGACCGCGCTCACCGCCGCCGGTCAGGAAGCTGCTCGCATCCTGAAAGGAATCGCACGCCACCTCGCGGGCGACCATGCGTCCGCTCAGCAATGGTCTGCCGTCGCAAGCCTCGACGGCGCCGACCTTACCCTGGGGCACGGTCAGAAACGCGGCAAGATCGACGGCGTACTGCCACGGCCACAGTCCGATGTGCAATCCCGGCGAGAGCGTCGTCGCCTGAAATCCCGCCTCGCCATTCAAGGCTACGATCCGTCCATCGGGCAGCGAGCGATGGCTGCCGAACAGGACGAACTTCTTGGTGACCATGCCCACCGAATCATCGGGCACGATGATGACGCCGCACAGCCACAGTACGAATCGATAACAAACCAGAAGCACGATGGCCACCGCGATGGTCACCCACAGCTGCCAATGATCCAAGAGAACATCCATGATCGCATCCATCCTCTGACTTCAAATTCGAAATGTCAGCGCATGCAATCGTGGGAAGTCTTGGTAAGGCCAAATCGCATGCGCCCGGCTCGAATGGCCGGAAACGCTCGCTCTAATTTTTGTCAGGCCTACATAAGTCGCCGGGTTGTCGACATCGGTCGAGATCCGGCGACCAGAATTATACCAGCTTGGCCAACGCAGTGAATTAATGGCCAACTTGACTTAATGAGCGGCGTTCGGCCTCACGCCCAAGTAGCGCAAAATGCCCGTGGCGGCCTCACGTCCCTCGAAGACCGCGGTGACCACGAGATCGGAGCCGCGCACCATGTCGCCGCCGGCAAATATTTTCGGATTGGTGGTTTGAAAGCGCGACTCCGGCGCCGCGGATACGCGTACGCGGCCGTTCCCGTGCAGCGCGATTTGCTGCTGCATGAACCAATCGGGCGGGCTCGGCAGAAATCCGAACGCGATGATGACGGCGTCGCACTCGATGGTACGTTCGGTGCCCGGCACGACCTCCGGCACACGACGACCGCGCGGACCCGGCGCGCCCAATCGCGTTTCCACCAATTTGACACCCTGCACCCGGTCGGAGCCGACGATTTCGATCGGCTGCCGATTGAACAGGAAGGTGACGCCCTCTTCCTTGCTGTTCTTGTAGTCGCGGCGCGAGCCCGGCATGTTGTCCTCGTCGCGCCGATACGTGCAGGTTACGCTGGCGGCGCCTTGGCGGATGGCGGTGCGGTTGCAATCCATGCCCGTATCGCCACCACCCAATACCACCACGCGCTTGTCTTTCATGTCGACGAAGCCATCGGGCGCACCATTGGCATCGACCAGCCCGAGTTCGCGATTGATGTTCGAGATCAGGTAAGGCAGCGCCTCGTACACGCCGGGAAGATCTTCGCCGGCGAAGCCGCCTTTGACGTACTTGTAGGTACCCATGCCGAGGAACACCGCGTCGAAATCGCGGGTGAGTTCCTCGAAGGCCACGTCCCGGCCGACGTCGACGTTGAGCCGGAACTCGACGCCCATGCCCTCCATGATTTCGCGGCGCTTCTCCACCACCTCTTTCTCGAGCTTGAAGGGCGGAATGCCGAAGGTGAGCAAGCCGCCGATCTTGGCATAGCGGTCGAAGACGACGGGTGTGACCCCGTTGCGCACCAGCACGTCGGCACAGCCCAAACCGGCGGGACCGGCACCGATGATGGCCACGCGCTTGTTCGTGCGCACCACATTCGACATGTCGGGCGTCCAGCCCTGCTTGAACGCCTCATCGGTGATGTATTTTTCGATCGAGCCGATGCTGACTGCGCCGATGCCGTCATTCAGCGTGCAGGCGCCTTCGCACAACCGGTCCTGGGGACAGATGCGGCCGCACATCTCGGGCAGTGAGTTGGTCCGGTGCGACAGCTCCGCAGCTTCGAACAATTTCCCTTCGTTGACCAGCGCCAGCCAGTTCGGAATGTAGTTGTGCACCGGACATTTCCATTCGCAAAAGGGGTTGCCGCAGGACAGGCAGCGGCCCGACTGTTGTGCTGCGATCTCGGCGGTGTACGGCGCGTAGATTTCGCGGAATTGACTGATGCGCACGTCGACCGGGAGTTTGTCCGGATCCTTGCGCGGAAACTCCAAGAATTGCAGGGTTTTATCGGCCATGATGGATGCGCGGTGGCGGTCCTTATGCGGCGCGCCGCAGATTGACGAGCAACGAGTCGATTGCAGCGGCCTTCGGCTTGACCACCCAAAATTTTCCGATGTACGTGCGCAGATCGTTGAGCAGCTGCACGCCCCAGACGCTGCCGGTGGCGTCCACATGCTGCTCGATCAGGCCGCGCAGATGCTGTACGTGAGTGCCCATGCCCTCGGGCGAAATGCGGTGAATGTCGATCAGATCGTGGTTGTAGCGATCGACGAAGTCGCGTTCCAGATCGAGCACGTAGGCAAATCCGCCGGTGAAGCCGGCACCGAAATTCACGCCGGTACGGCCGAGCACGCAGACCACGCCACCCGTCATGTATTCACAGCAATGATCGCCGGCGCCCTCGACCACCGCGAGGGCGCCGGAATTGCGCACCGCGAAGCGCTCGCCGGCGGTTCCCGCGGCATACAGTTCACCGCCGGTGGCGCCATACAAACAGGTGTTGCCCATGATCACGGTCTCGCGGGCGACGAAGGTCGAGCGGGTGTTCGGTTTCAAGACGATCTTGCCGGCGGCCATGCCCTTGCCGACGTAGTCGTTCGCCTCACCCTCCAGATGCAAGTGCAGACCGCCGGCATTCCAAACGCCGAAACTCTGTCCCACCGAGCCTTTGAGTTTGACGATCAGCGGCGCCGTGATCATGCCCTTGTTGCCCCAGCGCTTGGCAATCTCGCCGGATATTCGGGCACCGATCGAGCGATGGTAATTTTTGACCTCATAGGAGAACTCACCGCCGGACTTCGACTCGATGGCATCGCTCATGTCGCGCAACATCTGTTCGGCGAGCAGCCCCTTGTCGAACGGTTCGTTGCGCGGGTCGATGCAATATTGCGGCTTGTCGGATACGAGGCTCGAATTCGCGAGCAGCGGCTCGAGATTGAGCTTGCGCTGCTTTGCGGTCTCCCCGGGCAATGCCTCGAGCAGTTCGGTGTGGCCGATCAATTCGGCAATGGTGCGCACGCCCATGCCCGCCATGATTTCGCGGCACTCCTCGGCCACGAACTTGAAATAATTCATCACCATTTCGGGCAGGCCCACGAAAAACTTGGTTCGCAGCACTTGGTGCTGCGTGGCCACGCCCGTCGCGCAGTTATTGAGGTGGCAGATGCGGAGGTACTTGCAGCCGAGCGCCACCATCGGTGCCGTTCCGAAGCCGAAACTCTCCGCGCCGATCAACGCCGCCTTGATGACATCCAGGCCGGTTTTCAGCCCGCCGTCGGTTTGCAGCCGCACCCGGTGCCGCAGCTCATTGGCGCGCAGCGTCTGATGCGTCTCCGCCAACCCCAATTCCCAGGGTGTGCCGGCGTACTTGATCGACGACAACGGGCTTGCACCGGTGCCGCCATCGTAGCCTGAGATGGTGATGAGGTCGGCATAGGCCTTGGCGACGCCCGCGGCCACCGTGCCGACTCCGGGCTCCGCCACCAGCTTGACCGACACCAGCGCCTGGGGATTGACCTGTTTCAAGTCGAAGATCAGCTGTGCCAAGTCTTCGATGGAATAAATGTCATGATGCGGCGGCGGCGAGATCAAACCGACACCGGGACGCGCGAATCGCAGACGCGCGATCATGTCGTTCACCTTGTGACCCGGTAATTGGCCGCCCTCGCCCGGCTTAGCGCCCTGCGCAACCTTGATCTGCAGCACTTCGGCATTGACGAGGTATTCCGGCGTCACGCCGAATCTGCCCGACGCCACCTGTTTGATCTTGGAGTTTTTCTCGGTGCCGTAGCGCTGCGGATCCTCGCCACCCTCGCCGCTGTTGGAGCGCGCGCCCAGGCGGTTCATGGCAATCGCCAGCGCTTCATGCGCTTCGGGCGACAACGCGCCCAAAGACATGCCGGCGCTGTCGAAGCGCGAGAGAATGGCCGTGACCGACTCGACCTCCTCGATCGGGATCGACCTCGCGCCCGGCGTCAACTTCAGCAGATCGCGAATGCACGACACCGGGCGTTCATTCACCAAGGCTGCGAATTGCCGGTACTGCTCGTAGTCACCGTTCATCACCGCGGATTGCAGCGTGGCGATCACGTCCGGGTTGTACATGTGATATTCGCCGTTGTGCACGTACTTGAGCAGACCGCCCTGTTCAACGCCCTCGGTGGGATCCCATGCGCGCCGGGCGAGATATTCGGTATCGGCCTTCAGATCCTCGAAATCTGCGCCCTGAATGCGGCTGTCCGAGCCCTCGAAACACAGCGACACCACGTCGTCACGAAGTCCCACGATCTCGAACAACTGCGCACTGCGGTAGCTCGCGATGGTGGATATGCCCATCTTGGACATGATCTTGAACAAACCCTTGCGGATACCGCGACGATAGCTGCGGCCAAGTTCCTGGCGCGTGCCCGCGTCCATTTTCACTGCACCCTTGCGCATCAGGTCGAACAGCGTCTGGTACGCAAGGTAAGGATAGACGGCGGTGGCACCATAACCGATCAGACAGGCAAAATGATGGGCATCTCGCGCGGTGCCGGTCTCCACCAGGATGTTGCATAGACAGCGCAGACCCGCATTGACCAGGCGGTGATGCACGGCGCCGGTGGCGAGCAGCGCCTGGATGGGCAGCTTGCCCTTCACCAGGTAACGATCCGACAGCACCAGTACGAGCTTGCCGTTGCGCACCGCCGCCTCGGCCTGGTCACAGACGGCGAGAATGGCAGTCTTGAGGTCGAGTGTCTCGTCGTATTGCAGATCGATGAATTCGTTCGGCACACCGGAATCTTCCAGACCCATGATCTGCCGCAGCTTGCGCTGCGAGAGAATCGGCGAACTCAAGACGATCTGTTCCGCATGCTGCTGCGCCGGCACGAAGATGTTGGCCTCCGCGCCAATCTGCGTCTGCAGCGACATGACGATACTTTCGCGCAGCGAATCAATGGGTGGATTCGTGACCTGGGCGAATTGCTGCCGAAAATAATCGTACAGCGAGCGCGACTTCTTCGACAGCACGGGCATCGGCGTGTCGTCGCCCATGGAACCCACCGCCTCGCTTTCATCCTCGGCCAGCACCCGGATGATGTCGTCGCGCTCCTCCGCCGAGACGTTGTACATTTTCTGAAACAACGCCAACTTGTCGCGATCGAAGGGCTCCGCCGCCAGACGCGGATCGATCAGATCGGTTTGTAGATAGCGCACGCCCTTCTTGAGCCATACCTTGTAGGGATGGCGGGATTTCAGCAGGTCGTCGACCTGCTTCGTGTCCATCAGCTCGGACGTTTGCAAATCGAGCGCCAGGATCTCTCCGGGCCCAAGTTTGCCCTTGCGTACCACGTCCTCCGGCAGGTAATCCCACACGCCGGCCTCGGAGGCGATAGTGATGTGGCGGTTCTTGGTGATGACCCATCGAGCCGGGCGCAGACCGTTGCGATCCAGCGTGCAGCATGCATAGCGTCCGTCCGTCACCACGATGCCGGCCGGACCATCCCACGGCTCCATATGGGTGGCGTAATACTCGTAGAACGCCTTGAGGTCGGGATCGATCATATCGACCGACTGCCAGGCCGGCGGCACCAGAATGCGCAGCGCCTGCATCGGATCCATTCCACCGACGAGCAACAGCTCGAGCATGTTGTCCAGCGACTGCGAATCGGATCCGGTCAGTGAGACGACCGGCAGCACATCGCTGAGATCGGGCAATACGGGCGAGCGAAACAAGGGACCGCGGGCCACCGCCCAGCTGCGGTTGCCTTGCACGGTGTTAATCTCGCCATTGTGCGCAAGATACCGATAGGGATGCGCGAGCCGCCACTGTGGCAGCGTATTGGTGGAGAAGCGCTGGTGGAACACCACCGCGGAGGCCTCCAGCCGCGGATCTTTTAGATCCGGGTAGAACTCGGCCAAGTATTGCGGCATCACCATGCCTTTGTAGACGATGGTACTGGCCGACAACGAGGGAATGTAGAACACCGGATCGGTGGGTTCCAAGATCTTCTCGGCACGGCGACGCGCCATGTAGAGCTTGCGGTTCAGCGTGGGTTCATCGACACCGGGGCCGCCGGTGACGAACACCTGCACGATGGTCGGCAGGGTTTTCAACGCCTCGGAGCCGCAGGCGGAAGCGTTCGTCGGCAACGGCCGGAACCCCGCGACATGCAGCTTTTCCCGCTCGATTTGTTCGGTCAGCACCCGCCGCGCATGCTGGTCCTTGGCCGAATCCCGGCTCAAGAACACGAGACCGGCGGCAAACCGCGAACCCAAGGTAAATCCAGCTTGGGCCGCCACCGCACGCAGAAACTGAGTGGGCATCTTGATGAGGAGACCGCAGCCGTCGCCGGTCTTGCCGTCGGCTGCGATCGCACCGCGGTGTGTGAGCCGGTTGAGCGAACTTATGGCCGTTTCGATCACCCAGTGGCTGGCTTGATCGTCGAGGCTCGCGATCAAACCGAAACCGCAAGAATCACGTTCATAGGCAGAGCGGTACAGGCCCCAGTCACCGGTACGCGGATCTGCGCCGCCACGGCTGGTGGCGGGCGTGGAATTCGAGACTTGGTCTTTCGCCATGACAAGGAGCCCACAACGTCACGCGCCCCGCGGACGATCCGCAGAACCTTCGAGAAACAATGACTTAAATCGGTTCTGGGCGCTCACGAAGACGTTTGCGCACAAGGGGTCCAAGCGCCGTTAGGCGTGCCGGTGTATGTCTGTCATGATACCTGCGTCGTCTCCAGCGTCAACCGGGCGCACAGCCTTTACCCGGCTATATAGCGCTCCAATTGCTCAATCTTCTCGTTCTGCTCCTCGATCACGGCTTTGACGAGATCGCCGATCGACAGCATGCCGACCACGCGGCCCGAGTCGAGGACGGGCAGATGCCTGAAACGCCCCTCGGTCATGAGCTCCATGCAATGATGGACCGTATCCTGGGGGGTTACGGTGACCGCAGGGGCTGTCATGATGTCCGCGACCGGCGTGTCGTGAGACGATCGATTCTTGAGGATCACCTTACGAGCGTAGTCCCGCTCGGAAACGATACCGAGCAACGAGCCTTGATTCATGACCAGGAGCGCGCCGATATGCAGGGTAGCCATCAATTCGATCGACCGTAGCACCGAATCAACCGGCGCCACCGAGAACACCTGATCGCCTTTGACTTTCAGCAGCTGGCCAACCGTCAGCATAAGTCACCTTGTCGCAGCAATTTGCCAGTTTCTGAGCGTGCGTCTGAAGCACGCCTTGTCCGATTTACTATACTCCCGCCTCGTCCTAGGACAAGAGATATGCACAAACCCCGAATCCAGCCCCCGATGGCCCCGTCGAGTGCATTTACGGTCGCATCGCCGCATGGTGAACGCGTGGATCCCTATTATTGGTTGCGGGACGACGAACGGAAAAATCCGGAGGTCCTGGCGTATCTCAACGCGGAAAATGCGTACTACGCAGAGCAGTCCGCGGATGCCAAGCCTTTGGAGGAGAAGGTGTACGGCGAGATCGTGGCCCGGCTGAAACAGGACGACTCCACCGTTCCCTATAAAAAAAATGGCTACTGGTATTACATCCGCTTCGAACCGGACCGGGAACATCCCATTTTTGCGCGGCGCAAGGCGACGTTGGATGCTCCGGAACAGGTGATGTTGGACGCCAACGAATTAAGTTCGGGCCACGACTACTACCAGATCGGTGAAATCGACATTTCACCCGACTCGCAATGGCTGGCGTTCTGCGAAGACACGGTCGGCCGGCGCCAATATCGGCTGCGATTCAAGAACCTCAACACCGGCCAGATCCTGACCGACGTGATCGACGATGTCGAGCCGGACCTCGCCTGGACCAACGATAACCAATCGCTGCTCTATATTGAAAAGGAGCCGGAGACGCTGCTGGGGCTTTACGTGAAGAAGCATACCCTCGGTACGGATCCCCGGCTGGATCCCGTGATATTCGAACAGAAGGACAAGACGCTTTACACGGGCGTGTCCAAATCCAAATCCGACCGCTTCATCTTCATTCATATGGAAGGCACACTGACGTCGGAGTGGCACTACGCGGAGGCCGACGATCCCGGCTTGTCGTTTAAAGTCTTCATGGCACGGCGGAGCGGGCACGAGTACGAAGTCGAGCACTTGGACGATCGCTTCATCGTTCGTACCAACTGGCAGGCGCTGAATTTCCGCATCATCTCCGTGGCAATCGGCAGCGAAGGCTCGTTCGAGCATTGGCAGGATGTGATTCCGCACCGCGAGGACGCGTTCCTCGAGGAATTCGACGTGTTCCGGGACTTTCTGGTGCTTTCCGCGCGCACCGGTGGCCTGCGCAAGCTCGCGGTCCAGCCTCTTTCACCGCCAGGCGCAGCACAATTTTTCATTGCCAGCGACGAACCTGCCTACACCACCTCGATATCCGCCAATCCCGAGATCGATACCGACCTGCTGCGCTACACCTACTCGTCGCTCGCAACCCCGACGAGCGTTTACGACTACAACATGCGCACGGGCGAAAGGTCGCTGCTGAAGCGCGATCCGGTGCTGGGGGGCTACGATCCATCCCTATACCGAACGGAGTTTCTGTTTGCGCCCGGCCGGGACGGAGAGCGCATCCCGGTATCGCTGATCTACAAAAAGGACCTGAAGCGGGATGGCTCGGCACCGCTGTTGCAATATGCGTATGGCTCCTACGGGTTCTCGATGGATCCCGGCTTTGCGTCGGCACGTTTCAGTTTGATCGACCGCGGTTTCGTCTATGCCATCGCGCATGTCCGGGGCGGCCAGGAGATGGGCAGGACGTGGTACGACCAGGGCCGCTTGCTGCACAAGAAGAATTCTTTCAATGACTTCATCGACGTCACCCGCTTCCTGGTCGCCCAGGGTTACGCGGCCGCTGACAAGGTGTTCGCCATGGGCGGCAGCGCCGGTGGACTGCTGATGGGCGCGATCGCCAACATGAGCCCGGTGGATTATCGCGGCATCGTCGCCCAAGTGCCGTTCGTCGACACGGTAACGACCATGCTGGACGACAGCATTCCACTCACCACCAACGAGTACGACGAATGGGGCGATCCGGCGGACAAGGCCTTCTATGACTACATGCTGTCCTACTCACCGTATGACAACGTCCGCGCACAAGACTATCCGGCCATGCTTGTCACGACCGGATTATGGGACAGCCAGGTCCAATACTACGAACCCGCCAAATGGGTCGCAAAGCTGCGCTCGCTCAAAACCGACGACAATGTGTTGTTGCTGCATGTCGACATGGATGCAGGCCACGGCGGTAAATCGGGACGGTTTCAACGCTATCGCGAGACCGCCATGGAATACGCCTTCATCCTAAATCAGCTGGGCGTCAGCGAATAACCACCGGGGCGATCATCCCGGAGACGGCGCGACCACGATGCATGCTTCGGATTTGGCGACGAGGCTGCCGCAAATCGACCGCGCGCGTTTTTCCGTCAAGCCGATGGCCTGCAAGCGGTACAAGCTGCCGGAGTTGGTTTTCTTCGGCAACACCTTGGAGGACAATCCGGCCAGCACCGACGGATACTCTTTCTTGAGTTGAGACCAGCGCTCATGCGCCGCGTCCGCCCCCGACTTGAATGCGCCCAGCTGCACCGCATAGCTTCCGGACGCCGCCTTTGCCGCAGGCGCCGGTGCCGGAGGCGCAATGGCAGCGGCAGCGGGCGGATTCGGCGCTGCAGCCGTGGCGGGGACGCTACCACTGGAATCGGCAGCAGCCGAGCCCGCAGTGCCGCTGCCGGAGGGTGCCTGCGCCAAGGTGAAGTTTTCGACGCGAATGCGCGCTTCCTCGGTCCATTTTCCGTCCGGGTACTGCTTCAAGAAGGCTTGATATGCTTCGGGTGTATCAAGATCTCGCGCCTTTTGCCAATCGCGCTCCTCATACAATTCCTTCACCCGCGCCTCCGCCTGCGCGGTGAACTCGCCGGTGGGATACTTCTTCAGGAACTGTTCATACGATTCGGTGGTGTTCGTCTCCCGGGTCTTTTGCCAATCGCTTTGTTGGCGGCTACAGCCAAACAGTGCCAGGCTCATCGCACAAAAGACACTCAAAACCCATTTATTGCTGCTCATTGTTGGTCGCCCGGCGTATGGATTGACTCCGAGCGCCATTCTACTGCGAATTTGTCCCGTCTGTCGGCGACGCCAAGTTCGTCACAGCAGCATAGACAGCAAATGGTGTATGAACCCGGCATGAGCGAGCCGAAGCGCCGATTCTTGGAGCGCACGTTGCAGTCATCGGCGACGGCGACCTTCATCGCTGCCGATGCCGTGTTCGTCGGCAACCTTCGTGGTCGGGGTCAATTTGTCGTCTTCGGCGAGGTCCAGGGTGACGGCGATCTCGACGGCGGACTCAATCTGTCCGCCAAGGGTCGCTGGCACGGAAACATTCGCGCCCGCGAAGCCATCGTCGCAGGTACGATTTTGGGGTCGCTCGAGGTCGGGGGCAAGCTCGAGATCGGCAGCACCGCGGTGATCCGCGGCAGCGTCAGCGCGCGGACCATTGCCATCGCCAAAGGGGCCATCATCGACGGTAAAATCGTGGTGACCTCGGGCAACGCAATCGTCGAGTTCGAGGAAAAGCGCGAAAGCCGCTAGACTCGTGCCATGAGA
>Ga0116226_10005319_pt1 | contig 11479 bp, 6 predicted proteins | sample S1TSphfallax_FD_89692 | JGI IMG/M metagenome (GOLD analysis project Ga0116226, IMG submission 89692) | Host-associated microbial communities from peat moss isolated from Minnesota, USA - S1T2_Fa - Sphagnum fallax MG | ecosystem: Host-associated > Plants > Peat moss > Unclassified | place: USA... | reverse complement strand
GCGATCGGCTCGGCTAGCGTCATATCGGCGCGAAAGGCGTGGTAACCACGGCGCCGCAACTGGCAGGCCGGGCAGTCGCCGCAGCCATAGCCCCAGTCGTGCAAATTGCCGCGCTCGCCGAGGTAACAGGTATGCGTGCCGCTGCGGATGAGATCGACGAGTTCGGTGCCGCCGATTTGTGCGGCCAGTTGCCAGGTCTGCGCCTTGTCGATCCACATGAGCGGCGTCTCAAGGACAAAACGGGTGTCCATCCCGAGGTTCAACGCGACCTGCAGCGCCTTGATGGTGTCGTCGCGACAATCCGGGTAACCCGAAAAATCCGTTTCGCACATGCCACCGACTATCACTCGCAAACCCCGCCGATAGGCCAGGGCCGCCGCGAAGGTCAGGAACATCAGGTTGCGTCCTGGCACGAAGGTGTTCGGCAAGCCCTGCGCATTCGTCTCGATCGCAATTTCACGCGTCATCGCGGTATCACTGATTGAGCCCAGCGCCGATAGGTCTAACAGGTGATCTTCGCCGAGGCGGCCATGCCATTGAGGAAATTTTTCGCGTAGTGCTGAGCGCAGGCCGGCGCGGCAATCGAGTTCGATTCGATGACGCTGACCATAGTCGAATCCCAAGGTCTCGACGCGGCGATAGCGCTGGAGTGCCCAGGCGAGGCAGGTCGCGGAATCCTGACCGCCTGAGAACAGTACCAGTGCGCTGTCATGTGCGCTGACTCCTGAAGGAGCGTGACCTGTAACGGTCGAATGGTGCACCGCTGCGGCGGCGGTAACTTGTGTCATGGCGTGTCGTTGAATATTGATGGATATCGGCGTGACATCGTGGCGCGGGTCTAGACCTGAACGATGAACGGATTGAACTTGGTGTCGAAGTCGTAGTAGTCGATGTGATCGTGTGCTTTCAGGTATCGAGAAACGGCCATCACGGCCGGCAAAAATACCAACTCATAAGCCGACTTGACGATGATCAGCGCCACCATGATGCGGAGGACTTCGGCGGGACCCAGCCGGCCCAAAAAAACCACGATGCAAAAAATGATGCTATCGACCGAAACGGCGAGTCCGCTGCTGGCCATGATGCGCAGGGCGGTGTGATGGCCTTTGCTGGCGACCTTCAGCTTGGCCAACATGGCTGTATTGACGAATTCGCTGCAGAAATAGGCGAGTGCCGAGGCAAAAAAAGTGCGGGCGTAGCTGGCGATAAAGAGGTGGTAGGACAGCTCGTTCATGCTGTTACTTGCGTCCCATGCCGATGATGCCGGCAGCCACGAAACGAGATACAGACCTGCAACCAACACCAGGTTGGCACCCAGGCCGCACCAGATGACGAGCCGGCTGATACTGTAGCCATAGACCTCAGTCAAGATGGTGCTGAGTGCGTATGTCGCGGGGAACAGCACGGTGCCGGCCGGAAAGCGCATGTGCAGCTTACCGATGAACGGTATCCAAGAAAGATCGATCGACGCGAGTCGCAAGGCCGCCATGTTCGCAATCATAGAAAAACAGATGAACAGCGAAGCGGCCAGCATCACCGAGATGGTGAGCCGATATTTCTTACGCGGGAAGTAATGGATGGGGATCGGCCGGTCGCCATAGAGCGCGGCTTGCAGAAAGCCGATGTAAGCGATGTCTTCGGGAGAAAAACAGGACAACCATGCGCGGTTGTAGAGTTCTTGTGGTTTTTTGAGGAAGGTGGCGCGAGATCCGATGGGCCTGACACGGATGGTCAACTCAGCCGTCGCGCCACCTTCGATAACACCCATAATTTCGTGCGTAGGCATAGAGGCAGGTCGTGAATGCGGAGCGGCTGACAGGCTGGCAACGCGTGCATTCGATTCGGGAGGATGGGCCCGATAGTAAGACCATATTGAATCACCTGCTCAGCAGGCTGCGGATAATTCGGACGCTCTAACGAGGGGGGCGTCTGGGGTGAAACAGGCTGGGAGGCAGATAGCCCGACCGCGAGGGGCGGTCAACCGGCACGCCGGGCGTGTTGGTTGACCTTCAATGCCAGGTTCAGCGCGAAATCGGCTTATACCGCAGACGCTTGGGCTTGGCCCCTTCCTCACCCAGACGCTTGCGTTTGTCGGCTTCGTATTCCTGATAGTTGCCGTCAAAGAACACCACTTGCGAATCGCCTTCGAAGGCCATGATGTGGGTCGCGATACGATCGAGGAACCAGCGATCGTGCGAGATCACCATGACCGAGCCGGCGAATTCGAGCAGGGCGTCTTCCAGCGCGCGCAGCGTTTCGACGTCGAGGTCGTTGGACGGTTCGTCCAGCAGCAGAACGTTGCCGCCTGCGATCAGCATCTTTGCCATATGCAGGCGACCGCGCTCACCGCCCGACAGGTTGCCGACCAGCTTTTGCTGGTCGCCGCCCTTGAAGTTGAAGCGGCCCAGATAGGCGCGCGACGGCGTTTCGAATTTGCCGACCGTGAGGATGTCGGCACCGCCCGAAATTTCCTCGAACACGGTCTTGTCGTTGGCCAGGTTTTCGCGGCTCTGGTCGACGTTGGCGAGTTTGACGGTCGGCCCGATTTTCACGGTGCCGCTATCCGGTTGTTCGCGACCGGTGATCATGCGGAACAGCGTCGATTTACCGGCGCCGTTCGGCCCGATAATGCCGACGATGGCGCCCGGCGGAATCGTGAAACTGAGGTTGTCGATCAGCAGACGATCGCCATACGCCTTGCTGACGTTGGTGAACTCGATCACCTCGTTACCCAGGCGCTCCGCCACCGGAATGAAAATTTCCTGGGTTTCGTTGCGCTTCTGGTATTCCTGGCTGTTCAGTTCCTCGAAACGCGCGATCCGTGCCTTCGACTTCGCCTGACGGCCCTTCGGATTCTGCCGCACCCATTCCAATTCCTTTTGCAGCGCTTTCTGGCGCGCGCTTTCGGTCGCTTCTTCCTGCTTCAGGCGATCTTCTTTTTGCTCCAGCCACGAGCTGTAATTGCCCTTCCAGGGGATGCCTTGGCCACGGTCGAGTTCGAGGATCCACTCGGCTGCGTTGTCGAGGAAGTAGCGATCGTGGGTGACGGCCACCACGGTGCCGGGGAAGCGGGTCAGGAACTGCTCCAGCCAGTCGACCGATTCAGCGTCCAGGTGGTTGGTCGGTTCGTCCAACAACAACATGTCGGGTTTGGATAGCAGCAACTGGCACAGCGCCACGCGGCGCTTTTCGCCACCCGACAGCACGCCGATCTTGGCATCCCAGGGCGGCAGGCGCAGTGCGTCGGCGGCCACTTCCAGCTGTTGTTCGGGGTTGCTGCCGTCGCTGGCCGAGATGATGGCTTCGTACTTGGCTTGTTCGGCCGCCAGCGCGTCGAAATCGGCGTCCGGCTCGGCATAGGCCGCGTAGATTTCGTCCAGCTTCTTCTGCGCGGTAAAGATATCGCCCAGACCGGCTTCGACCGCTTCGCGCACGGTCAGCGCCGGATCGATCAGCGGTTCCTGCGGCAGATAGCCGATCGACAGATTCGGCATCGGCGTGGCTTCGCCTTCGATTTCCTGATCGAGGCCGGCCATGATCTTCAGCAGGGTCGATTTACCCGAGCCGTTCAGACCGAGCACGCCGATCTTGGCGCCGGGGAAGAACGACAAATTGATATTTTTTAGAATCTGACGTTTCGGCGGCACGATCTTGCCGACGCGATTCATCGTGAAAACATACTGTGCCATGACGGATCCAGGTTGCTTTGAATAAGGTGGCCGCGCGCGACCGGGCTCAAGGGCGGGTGCGCAGCATTGCTGCGGGGGCGCTGCTGCGGCGGCCCCAGCCCGCCGGGCGACGCATCAGGGGCCGGGCTAGGTTGCCGGCCGCGCTACGCGCGCGCAAAGAACGACATGCAAAGAACTACATTGTACGGGATCGATCGCCACTTGCTGCGGCTTCGCGTGGGTTCGCGCTCAAACGCCACAGGGCTTGGGCGACTTCGGCCAGGACGCTGTCCCAGTCGCCCCAGGTAGGTTGCCGGAAGATGCGCAGCACGCCGGGATACCAAGGCGTGTCGTCGCGCTCCAGCAGCCAGCGCCAGCAGCTGTCATAGCGGTTCAATAACCACACCTGCCGGCCCATCGCAGCGGCCAGGTGGGCCACCGCGGTGTCGACCGTGATCAACAAGTCGAGTTGGCTCAACATGGCTGCCGTTTCGGCGAAATCGGTAAAGCCGTCGCTGAAATCGGTGACGCGCTGACGCAGCGGACTGTCCAGTAATTGCTGGCGCGCCTGATCGCCTTTTTGCACGCTGTAGAAAGCGACGGCCGGCACGTCCAGCAGCGGCGCCAGCCGTGCAAACGGCAAGCTGCGCTTCTGGTTCATCGCGATTTCGTCCGGCCCCAGGCGCGCTTCACCGGCCCACACCAGCCCCACGCGCAGGCGGCCGTCGCGGGCGCCCAGGCGTCGGGCCCAGGTGTCGACCAGCGCCGGATCGGCGTGCAGATAGGGGAGTTGTGCCGGCACTGTTTCCAGCGTCAGGCCTATCGCCGCCGGCACGCTCATCAGCGGACAGTGGAAATCGTGCTCGGGCATGGTTTCGTTTTGCGCGATCACCTCGGTCACGCCGGCCAGACCGGTCAGGATGCGTTTGAGCGAGGGCTGCACCACCAGCAGCACGCGCGCGCCGCGTGCTGCCACCCGCTCGGCCAGACGGCAGAACTGGATCACATCGCCTTGCCCATGTTCGGCATACAGCAGGATGGTCTTGCCCTCGAGCGATTGTTCCCCGGTCCATAGCTTGCGCGCGAAATCGGGCGCAAGCTGGCCGTCCTGCGTTTTGCGCCAGCGCCATTCGAAGCGGCGCCAGCCCTGTTCGTATTCGCCCAGAGCCAGATGGTTGGAATACGGATTGAACTGGGCCGCGAAATTGCCGGGATCGCATTCGCGGGCACGCGCATAGTCGGCCAGGGCTTCGCGATGACGATTGATTTCGCCCAGCGTGATGGCGCGGATCAGAAACGCCGGCCCCAGTTGTGGCGAGGCGGCACAGGCCTGATCGAAATAGGCCAGGGCCTCCTCATGCCGCGACATGCCGCGCAGCAACAAACCGCACTGTAAAAACACCTGGGTCGATTGCAGACCCAGCGCGATCACTTTTTCCAGGCAGTCGAGACCTTCCTGCGGCCGTTGCTCGCGCGCATAGGCAAAACCCGCCTGAAACAAGCGATTGGCATAGGCGATCATTTCGTCGCGGCGGCTCAAGGCGATCAAAGCCAGGCAGCAGCCATAGAGCGCATTGCGATCACGCGGATCGCTTTGCAGGATGCGTTGATAGTGCTCGAGCGCTTCCTGCGGCGAGGCCGAAATCGTGGCGTTGGGGTCGGGAAGCGGCAGGAGATCGGCGGCGGGCATGGGAAAGGCAAAGAAAGTACCGTGCGCCTGCATGATACCTGTTTGATCGCAGCGCGGCGACGGGGCAGAATCGTGTTGCCAGCGTGCCCGGACCGCGCTGGTCGTGCTCGGGTGTTCCGGTTCCGCATTGCTTTGGGAGGGCGTATGAATCGAATCGGGGTGTCACTGCGAGGGATGTCCTGCAGAAATACGGTGTGGCGCTGGCCAGTGCGCGCGTTGTTGCTGGCCACATGGGGCTTGTTGTCGCTGACCATGACACCGTCTGCCGCCCACGCTGCCGAGACGCAGTTGTTGACCGTGGCGCCACGCGGCAGCGCGACGCAAAGCGCGTACATCGATGCCACGGGTGTCACGCAACCCGATTGGGTGGTGCTGCTATTTGCGGGCGGCGATGGTGCGATTGCGCTGGGCGAGGCCGGACCCCGGCATATGCAGAATAACTTTGTCATTCATACCGCCGCCTATTGGCCTCGCAACGGGATGGTCGCAGTAGACGTCGATGCGCCTTCCGACAACGCCAACGGCATGGATGATGTCTTTCGTCTGGGCGACGCGCATGCGCAGGACATCACGGCCCTGGTCGATGCACTGCGCCAGCGTTTTCCGTCGGCCAAGATCGCTTTGGTTGGCACCAGTCGCGGCACGATTTCGGTCGGGGGGCTATTGCGGCATAACCCGGCGCTCGCCGATGCCTATGTCCTGACTTCGCCCGTGACGGTCGCGGGGCGCGGCGGGCCAGGGCTCTCCGGTACAAGTTGGCCCAAATCGGCCGCGCGCGTGCTGGTGGTGTCGAACCGCAATGACGGTTGCGCCGTGTCGCCGTTCTGGGCAGCGCAGAAAATGGCTGAGGCCAACGACTTCAAGCTGCTCACTTTCGCCAGCGATGCCGGCGACACCAGCATGCCGGGTGCGTGCGGGCCGCATGCACCGCACGGTTATCTCGGTATCGAACCGGCTGTGCTGGATGCCATCATCGCCTGGTTGCGCGGCACAACCTGACACGCGGCGTCGACATCGCCGTCACGATGCGCGCCATTCGGCGTGGCGCTGTTGTGCGCGGCTTCGCGCGTCGAATGTTTATCGAACATCAGCGCGCGCCGTCAATAATGCGTAAAAGAAATATCATCAGAGATAAAAGGAATAAATCCGGTATTTTATGTTGCCGACCTGCAACAATATTACCCTTTCACAATGCTAACTAATTTATTATAAATTCATTACACTTCGTTTACGCTATCCGTGCCTCGCATCGCCAAAATTGAGAAGATTTTAAGCAAGCGCGGTGCCTCAGGCTGTTTGTCGGACCGATGCCGGCAAGCGGGATGTGACCGAGATCCCAGGATGTACCTCGCATAGCCCGTACTGAAAGGTGTTCAGGCCAATACGCACGGCTGTGGAGTAGGCGCGCTTCGTTTTGTATATTGCATACAATATCTGTAATGTTGAAGTCCTATATCGCGTTCAAATGAATGTGAAATATATTGCGCAAAGCATAATTCGAATAAACATTCTTACGCATCCTTTCCGTTCATTATGATAATCTCCGCTCGCTCCCAATAAAGGGGCGCATTGCAGCGATTATTGAATTTCATTCAATCGGTATATCGCCAGGCATGAACGCGGCGCAGTGCGCCCGCGTGCGAGCATGCCGCCGCAACACCACTCCCGGCTTCTCGCTAGTTGATCGAATCGGACTTTTCCGCGAAGCACCATGACGCGCGTTTTACATGCATTGATGACCTGTGCCGCCTGCGCGGCCCTGCTGCGCACGGCGGCAGCCAATGCCGCCGGCATCGTCGCCGACGGCACCACTGCCACCAGCGTCAGCACGGCCGCCAATGGCCGGCAAACGGTGACGCTGGCGCCTGCCGTCTATGGTGTTTCGCAGAACACCTATAGCCATTTCAACGTGAGCAGCGCCGGTGCCACCTTGACCAATACCGGCATCAACGCACGCACTATCGTGAATCAGGTGACCGGCACCGACCCCAGCCTGATTCAAGGCGACATCACAGTAACCGGGCCGCGCGCCAATGTGATCCTGGCTAATCCGAACGGCATCACGATAGACGGCGGGTCTTTCGTCAATACCGGGCATGTTGCCTTGAGTACGGGGCAAGTCAGCTTTGACGACATCGAGATCGCGCCAGGCAATTACCAACGCAACGTGATCCTGACCACCACCGGCGGCACCTTGACCGTGGGGCCGGGTGGTCTGGCCGGCGCCCTGATCAATCTGGACCTGATCGCGAAGAACGTGGCGATCGACGGCCCCGTGACCAACAGCTTTACCGAAACGAACTACGGTGTGCGTGTCGTTGCCGGCAGCAGCACGGCCACGGTGAATACCTTTTTCTCGCCTTCGGACAACGGCGATGACTGGATCAGCTATGCCTCGGGCAATGTCAGTTCCAATGCCATTGCGCTCGATATCGGCAATACCGGCAGCGTGACGGGCGGCAAGATCCAGCTCATCGTGACCGACCAGGGCGCGGGCGTGCACGACGCGGGTGCGTTAAATGCCAACGGCGGCGACTTTACCTTGAGCGCGAACGGCAATGTGCAGTTCGATAACACCACGGTCAACGCGGCGCAGAACATCAGCATGAACACCACGGGTTCGCTGACGTTCGAGGGCAGTCAATTGAACGCCAACGCGGCGACCGCCAGTCTGACGGCGGGCGGCGCCATGCTGCTAAGCGGCAGCAGCTTGATCGCGAACACCGGTATCGTCACCAGCAGCAACGGGCTGACCTTGCAAAACAGCAGCGCGGCTGAATCGGTGATCGCATCCGCCAACAGCGGCATCGTGCTGAACAGCAGCGGCGATATCAATAACCTCGACAGCTTGATCCAGGGCAATACCCGTATCACCGGCAATGCGCAATCGTTGGGCGCCGTCACGCTCAACGCGAGCGGGAATATCGTCAACCAGTCCAGCGCGGGTAGTGCCCTGGGCATACTCTTCGGCGAGAACGATGATGTCTCGTTGACGGCAGGCGGCAGCATCACCAACCATAACGCCCGCATTCTGTCCAACAACCAGGTGGTGATTCAGGCCGGCGGCGATCTGAACAACATCATCGACGATCAAGCCGGCAGCACCAATGGGCAACTGGTAAGCAGCTCAGGGGAAGTGTGGCGCTTCCTGCTGTTTTCGCGGCACGACGACAGTCTTTATATCGATTACGGCAGCCTGCCCGATTCGAGCCAACTGGCCTACATCACGGCCGGCACGGGTGACAACACCACCGCCACCAATGGCAGTGTGCACATTACCGCGAACACGGTGAATAACCTGGGCGGCACCATTCAATCAACCAACGGCAATGTCGATATCACCGCGCAGCAAAGCCTGACTAACCAAGCCTACTTTACCGGGCAGATGTCGTACTCGCAAAGCTGTTTCATCGTCTGCTCGTCGCATGCGAGCAGCAACATCACCTCGTATGGCGGTCAGATTCAGGCCGGTGGCGAGGTGAATCTGGCAGCCGGTACCGTGGCTCAGAACATAGGCGGTAACGTACTGGCGCTGGGCGGAAATATCACCGTGACCGCACCGTTGACGATTGCGCAGGGTGTGCTCGACTACACCGTGTACAACCGCGACCAGGGCATGAAAGCCTTTTTCGGCAACGACTGGGCAGCGGTCTATGCCAACGACAGCGGCGGGTTGTTCGAAGCCACCGGTAGCGTGACCATGAATGGCGCAGGCGAAATCGATGGCGGTCAATTCCTCGGTGAACAGGGCACCACGGCCAGCGGGGGCATCGTCACCAAGCAGGCGCCGGCGACAAGCCCCGTCACCATAGGTAATCACCTTGGTTTGCCATCATGGTTGGGACTCTGAGCATACGACGATGGTGGCAAAGCTCAAGTCCCCGATGTGCGGGCGCGATGTCCGCGAGTGCATGCGCCATGGCGTGCGCATTGCTTTCCTATCGTGCGTCCTGCTGATGCGCACCACCGCGCATGCACAGGTACCGCCACCGGGTGCGCCGTTGGGCGCACCCATGTTGCCACCTATCCCCACGCTGCCGCCGCGCACCGAGCAGGACTCGGCACAGCGTCTGCTGCAGGAGCAGAACAACAAGCAATTGCAGCAACAGTTGCAACAGGCACCGGCTCAAATCGAAGCGCCGTCGGTCGAAGCCGTGCCGAATCTGCCTGCTGGCGCCGATGTCGAAAGTCTGGCCGATGTCGAACCGACTTTCCTGATTCATCAGATCGAGTTCGTCGGCAAAACCGTGCTATCCCAGCGTGAACTCGCTCAGGTGACGCAACCGTTTATTGGTAAAAAACTGGGACGTAATCGCATCGGCTTGTTGCTGCGACGCCTGACCGAAGCCTTTATTGCTCACGGCTACATCACCACGCGCGCCTATCTGGGGCAGCAGAATCTGAGCAGCGGGGTGTTGACCATCCATATCGTGCCGGGTCGCATCGAAGGCTATGCACTGAACAAGAAAGTGCTGCGACCGTTGCCACCGGACTGGAAGCCGTTTGATACCTATGGCGGTGGTCTGCTGACCGATGCCGGCACGGCCTGGGCCTTTCCCGATGGCCCAGGCGCTGTGCTGGATCTGCCCGATCTGGAGCAGGGCGTGGAACAGATCAACCGGCTGCGCCGTAATCAGGCGCAGATCCAGATTCTGCCGGGGCAGTCGCCGGGCGACTCGGTGGTCGCCATCACCAACCCCTATGGCGACCGGCTGTACTACAACCTGGGTATGGACAACTACGGCAGTTCGTCCACCGGCACCATCCGTTATCGCGCCGGTATCGAAGCCGACAACCTGATCGGTCTGCAGGAATCGCTGTCGCTGAGCTACGTCGGCACCCGCGACAGCAACGCGCTGGTGTTCTCGGGCGCGGTGCCCTACGGCTTCCAGACCTTCAGTTACACGCTGTCGATGTCCGAGTATCAGCAACTGATCGGCACCAGCGCGCTGTTGATCGGCCAGACCTTCAGCCAGATTCTGGGCTGGACCGACATGATAGAGCGCTCCAGCAGCGGCAATCTGAGCCTGGACACGACCTTCACCACGCTGCGCAGCTATCGCGACGTCAACGATATCGAACTCGATCCGCAGAACCTGAGCGTGCTGCGCATCGGTCTGAGCGGCCTGCATCGTTTCACGATCAATGGTCGGCAAGCCGCCTTCAGCATCGATGGGGGCGTCGCGCGCGGCCTGCCCTGGCTGAGTGCCAGTCGCGATGCACCGGGCATAGACGAAACCGATGCCCATAGCCAGTTCACCCGTTACGACGCGTCCAGCACCTGGCAATTGCCGGCCGGCACATTCGGTTCGATGCAGTTCGCCTATCACGGCTCGATGAATGCCCAATACAGCCGCGTCGCGCTGTTCAGCAACGAGCAGATTTACCTGGGCGGGATGGATTCCATCCGTGGTTTTACCGAAGGCGGTATTACCGGCGACAGCGGCGTCTATGTGCGCAACGAATATCTATGGAGCAACGCGCCGCTTTGGCACGGCGGCCACTTCGAACCCTATGTGTTTCTGGATAGCGGCAAGGCGCATCTGGACGCCCAGGGCGGCTGGCCGACTCTGACCGGTACCGGGGTCGGCGTGCGCACCGAATGGCAGATCGGCAAGCAAGCGATCACGAGCGAGGTCCTGCTGGGGCAGGCGATCAATCAACCGGCCGCACTCGGTCACAAAGCCACGGTGCTGCTGGCGACCCTGAACTGGTCCGAATGAACGCATCAACTCAGCGCCGCAACGACGCAACGACGCACGCCGCCAACGAACGATGCCAACAAAAGCCGCAAGCGAAAACCGCGAACACAACACCATGACCCGAGATTGCCAAATGCCTTACCCCGAATCATTCCCACCGATTACCCCGAAGCCTGCGAGGAAAACCATGTCGTCCCCCATCCGATCGATCCGTCGTCTCCCCGCCCTGTGCGGACTGGTCTTGGCACTGAGCACCGCATTGAGCACCGCCAGTGCCGTTGCCGCGCAACAGCCCAAGACCGCGGCCAAGCCTGCTGCGGCTTCCGCGGTGACCTCGGCAGCCGTTGCCGCCTCGGCTCCGCTACCCGCCGGTGTGATTGCGCAGGTCAATACCGTGTCGATTACCCAGGATCAACTGG
>Ga0116226_10005317_pt1 | contig 11480 bp, 9 predicted proteins | sample S1TSphfallax_FD_89692 | JGI IMG/M metagenome (GOLD analysis project Ga0116226, IMG submission 89692) | Host-associated microbial communities from peat moss isolated from Minnesota, USA - S1T2_Fa - Sphagnum fallax MG | ecosystem: Host-associated > Plants > Peat moss > Unclassified | place: USA... | reverse complement strand
CCCTGCACCAGCTTGCGGCCGCAATGGACCAGCGCGTAGGGCAGGGTCGAGCCGGGCGTGTGCAGAATGAGCGTGCCGGGGCCGACTGGAGAAATCTGGCCGGTGGTATCAAAGCCTGGCAGATCGGCCGGGGCCAGCAGGGATCCGGACAGGTCGATGGTCGAAAAAGGAAGACCGGCGCGGCGCAGGCCATCGACATTCATACGGGCAGATTCACCCAAGCCGGTCGCGCTGCTGAGAACGCCGGCAACCACGACCGGAATATGCGAGGTGACTTGGCCGCGCGCCGGAACCATGAGGGCGGTTGTCCGGATGAACAGACGGCGACGGGCTTCACGCGGGAGGAGACGCCAAACCCGGTGAATGGCGGCCAACAGAAAATGCATCATGGGGGTCAAACAGAAACAACTGTGTGCTCGGTGACAGTCGCAACACCGACCAACGTTACAGCTCCGCCCTGACTGTCAACGTCCAATGTCAGGGTTCCGCCGCCATTCGTCACATGAAGGGAGGGAGCAATAACTTTCTCATCGACGAAGACAACCCCTGGCGAGAACAGGAAAACGCTGGGCTCTGTGGTGTTGCTATCGAAAAAGACGACTTTGAGGCTGGTCGTGCCGGCGGTGAAAAAACTCGCCAGCTCATTTTGCAAGACAGTATTGCCGGTCAGGCTGGAAACTGTCGAATCGTCGGCGAAATGGCCGCTATTCACAAAGTTTGAGATCGTCTGGATGACGGTGGCGAAGGGTGTATTGACATCGTCGACGACCTGATTTTGCGGGATCACGACCGCTGCCGCGGGCTGAGTGGCAGAATTGGCCAAGCTAGTCGCGGGTGCGGACGCTACTGCGGGTGCGGCATTATCGGGGGCGGAAGGGGCAGCGCCGGACGGGTCGGCACCGGAACTATCCGCGACCGGGCTGTGGGCTGGTTCGCCCGCCGACGGTGCCGGTGACGTCGCGCTGACATCCGGCGTGGAAGGGACGTCAGCCTTGCCATTGATACTGAGCACCTGCCGCGCCAGAGGCGTCACATCTTCGGTGCCGATCACCGTCGGGGTGATATTGGCGCTCTCGGGCAGAATGACGATGCTCTCGACCTGAGGCGCCGCTGCCATCGCGACAATCTTCTGCTGTGCCATCAGGAAGGCACCGACGGCTTCGGGCTGAACTTCGATCGGCGCGGCTTGAGTGTGCGCGGACTCGTCGTACAGCGCCACTTTCTGCACCGTGGCAACCGAGGCAGCCGCGTGGGCCGCATCGATCAAGGCCTTCTGCCCATCACTGGCCGGATCGCTCGACGCTGTGGCCGCGGTAAATTTATGCGTTTGCGGCGCGTCGTCGGCCGTGGCGTGCGTGTTGCTGGTGTCGCTGGCGTAACCGGCTTGGCCGATGCCGTCGCCGTTCGCGCCATCGAGGACCATTTGGGCCGCATGCGCGCTTTGACCCTGCGCGGCGCTCACATGGCCCGGCAGTTCGTCGGCGACAAATTGAGCAATGACCGACATCTTCTCGACGATCGGCTGCAACGCCGACATGGCGATGGCGATCAACGAGACCAGAGTCAGAGCCTGAGTCTCTTTGCTGGAATCGACCGCCAGCTTGTATTCGTGCAGCGGCATCTTGAGGATTGTCTGCAATGTATCGAGCCAACCCGTCTTGAGGTGACGCACCTCGGCGAGGATCGACGCCTTGCTGTGATCCCACTGGGCTTCGACGACACGCAGCCAGTCCAGGGCGTGGGTCTTCTCCGAGTGGGCGAGCGCGGTGGCGACAAAGGCGGTCAGCATCACGGCGGGATGCAGGAACAGCTTCGAACCGGAATCCGGCCGCGGCATCACCAGCGGCTGGCTGCTGACCATGCGATCGACGATCTGGCGGAAATTGGCACCGCGGAATGTCTCGTCCACAGCGATGCTGGCGGCGACGAAAATTCCGTCAATGCGGGCGAAATGGGCGATCACCTCGTCATTGTCGACCCGGCAAAACACGAACCACGGATCGCCCTCGTCCGACATGCCCATGTCCGTCGTCACCGACAGTCCGGCCCGGCCCAGCAGGTCGACGACCCGGTAGAGTTCGGCGAGCTCGTCATTGGTCCAGGGCTGCGGGCCCTTGACGCGGCTGGGAAAGGCGAAAACGCTTGCGCTCAAGGTCCTGGGCTCACCCGTAAGAATTGCACTGTAAACCTGAGCAACCTAACAGAACGCCGTTCGGTTGCCTACCGCCTTGACTATTGGCCGAACAGAATCCGGTAAGTCTCGGGATCGTAGAACCGCATCAGCTGCTTGACGAATTCGGCCGGATCGAGGCCGAGAGCCTTCGCCCACATCTCATAGCGGTCCGGCGGAATACGACCGCGCCCGACTTCCAGCTGGGAGACGAACGTGTAATATTCGACGCCGACCAGGTCAGCTAACTCACGCTGCGTTAAATTCTGCTTAACGCGCAGTTCCTTGAGCCAGCGCCCGGCTTCGCGGCGCAACGCCTGGACATCATGTCCGGCGGCTTGCTGTGGATGAGAATACATGGCCTGAGCCCTTTCAAAACGGAAAATTCCGAGCCATCGGCGTTTTAGCTATTGACGAGATTATATAGCAACAGGAACCAGCAGTTCAATAGTTGCTGTACACCGAGCCAAAGCTTGACACAGCGCGGCGAATCGCCGATGCCCAGGCGCCGGCATCTGCTATGCTGGCCTGGAAATTCAACCAACCGGAAGTGACACGAGTGGCCTTGGTCCCGATCAGCCGAGAATTGCACGGCAAGACGCGAATTCGCCCCCTTTCCTCCTTCGCCTTCACCGCGAAAGCGACTCTGGTGCCTGTTTATGGCAGCGAGATCGTGCAGATGAGTCACGAAGTCCCGATTGTCTTCATCCGTGAGGGCACCACTTTTACCCTCAACGCCCTGATCGGCCTCCGGCCCGGGCAAAATCTGATGCTCGACCCGCAAGGACGCTGGATCGGCGCGCACGTTCCGGCTATCTGGCGCCGCGGGCCGTTCCGGTTGGGCCAAGTCGAAGGCGAGCAGGAGCCCAGGATGGTGCTATGCCTCGAGGATAGCAGCGATCTGGTCAGCGAGACCGAGGGGCAAGCGCTGTTCGACGGGTCGGGCGCCCCCACGTCTTTAATCACCGCGGCGACCACTATCTTGTCGCAGCTGGCGCGCGACATGCCCTCGACCCAAGCCATTTGCGCCCTGCTGGACCAGATGGGGCTGATCGTGCCCTGGGCGCTGGACATCGCCCAGCCCGATGGCCAGAAGCAGCGCGTCACGGACCTGTTTCGCATCGACGAAGCCAAGATCGCAACCCTGCCCGGCGAGGATCTGGTCCGTCTGCGCGACGCCGGTTCGTTGGCGGTGATCTATGCGCATCTGCTGTCCTTGTCCAAGATCAGCCTGCTGGCCCGGCTGGCGAAAATGGCCGCGGAACGCGAGCAGCAGGCAGCGACGCTGCAAAAAGGCAATCTGAACCTTGATCGCACCTTCGGCATTGTGGAGGATGATCCGTTCATCTTCTGACGATGATGCGGATCGCGACGGAAAGACAACATGACTGCGGTAAAAACCATGCGCATGGGATTCCTCGACACCGAAGATCGGCTGTTGATGGATTTCGTCTATCCCGACCGGACCGTGTCGATGCTGGTCACCCGCCGCATCATCCGCCGCGCCATCCAGGCCATCGCCGATTTGCTGGCGCAGTCGAGCCCGGTGCTCGCCCGTGTGCCGGCCAGCCACAAGACCGAGATGCTGGTTTGGGAACATCTGTCGGCCTTGCAATTCGAAGGCGGCGAGGCCGGTGAGGGCGGCGAGCAGGCCGCACAGCTTCATTCGGCGCCCCCCTGGCAGGTGCTGGTCAAGCTCGACATCAAGACCGAGCCGAGCTCTTTCTCGCTGCGCTTCGAAGGACGCGGCGGCGCCGTGGTCACCATGGCGATGAGCCGGCCCGAACTGCATCGCCTGCTGGCCAGCCTGCGCCAGCTGGCCCGTCATGCCGAATGGGATCTCGATAGCGGGATCGGCTGGCTGGTCGAGGCCGACGCGCCTCAGATGCGCCCCGGACATCTTGTTTCATGAGTCCTCGCCGAGGCTTGACCCCCGAACGCTTCGTCGCCCTGGTCGACGAATTCCGCCAGAAGATCACCCGGGAACGCTTCGTCGCCCGCCTGACCGAGGTCAAGCAGGACGAGTTGATCGATCTGGTGAAGTTGCAGGCGGAGGTGCGCGCCCGCTATTTCATGACGGTGCTCGATCTGGTGCAGCCCAACCTCGCCGACATGGAAGGCAAGGTCGAGGAAGCGCGCTTTTATCGCGAGATGGCCGAGGAGATCGACCGCGGCGTCCAGGCCGTCGCGTCGGCGGTGCTGGCCAAGGAGATCCCGGTACCTGGCCTCGATCACGGCGACGAAATGAGCCCAGGGCTCGAACAGGCGCTGCAGGATTTTATCAAACGCAGCGATAGTGGCGGCTGGGAATATTAACGGTAACGCGGGCGCCTTGTACGGGGAGCGACGGTCAAACTCTGCCGTATGTGTCCTCGAAACGAATGATATCGTCTTCGGATAGATAGGTTCCCGAACGCACCTCGATCAGCTTCAGCGGCACCTTGCCGGGATTTTCCAGCCGATGTTTGGTGCCGATCGGGATGTAGGTCGATTCATTCTCGCGCAGCAGGAAGCTTTCCCCGTCGCGGGTGATCATCGCGGTGCCTTCGACCACCACCCAATGCTCGGTGCGATGGTGATGCATCTGCAAGGACAATTTGGCGCCTGGCTTGACGACGATCTGCTTGACCTGAAAGCGCGTGCCGGAATCGATGCTTTGGTAGAAACCCCAGGGGCGATAGACCTTGCGGTGCAGATCGCCTTCGGACCGCTTTTTTTCGCGCAGCGACTCGACGATCTTCTTCACTTCCTGCACATGGCCGCGCTCGGCCACCAGCACGGCGTCCTCGGTGGCGACGACGATGATGTCCTTAAGTCCCACGCCCGCGACCAGCACGCCGTCGCCGCGCAAGTAGCTGTCCCGGCAATCGACCGAGATGACGTCGCCGACCTCGACAGTGCCGGCCTGCCCCTTATCGGCGATTTCCCAGAGTGCGGACCAGGAGCCGAGATCGCTCCACCCGAAATCGGACGGCACCACCGCGGCCCGGGCCGTATGCTCCATCACCGCATAATCGATCGAGGCCGAGGGCGACTGGGCGAAAGAAGCGGCCTCAAGACGGAGAAAATCGATATCCTGGGCGGCCTTGTCGATCGAGGCGGACACCGCGGCCAGGATATCGGGGCAGAGGCGCTTGATCTCGTCGAGGAAGACAGCGGCCTTGAACACGAACATGCCGCTGTTCCACAGGAACTCGGGCTGCGCCGTCATCGCCCGGGCCCGCTCGAGATCGGGCTTCTCGATGAAGCGCTCGACCTTGAAGCTGCCCTCCGTCAGGGGCGCGCCGCGCTGGATATAGCCATAGCCGGTCTCGGGCGCGGTCGGCTTCATGCCGAAGGTGACCAGATGGCCGGCGGCCGCGGCGACGCCGGCTTGGCCCAGCGCTTCGAGGAAGCCGGCCTGATCGGTGATGACATGGTCTGACGGCAGGACCGCCATGATGGCTTCGGGGTCGGTCTTGACGAGGATCAGCGCGGCGGCGGCGATCGCGGGCGCGGTGTTCCGCCCGATCGGCTCGAGCACCAGGCGCAAGGGCGTCACGCCGATTTCCTGCATCTGCTCGGCGACGATGAAGCGGTGCGCCTCGTTGCAGATGATCACCGGGCGGGCGAAGTGAGCAGGACCGGCGCGCAGCGCCGTCTCCTGGATCATCGTCCGCTCGGATAGCAAAGGCAGCAATTGCTTGGGATAGAGAGAGCGGGACAGCGGCCACAGGCGGCTGCCCGATCCACCGGACAGGATGACGGGGTAGAGGGTCTGTTTGCTCATCGCTGTCTCCTCCCCGTCCCCGTCAGATCAATCCAGGATCGCGACCGGCTTCTCGCCGCGCTTGACCGCCTCGCGCACATTGTGGCGCATCACCAGGCGCTGGATCTGACCGACCGACTGAAGCTGGATATGCGCCAGCGACAGGGCGCCGGAATGGCGCAGCTTGAGGAACTGGTCGTCCGGCAATTCCTGCAGCTTCTTCTCGTCGATGCCGAACAGGCCGGTAATGTTGTGCTTCTGGCCGACCAGCTGGACCTGCAGGTCGGAATTGCGGATCAGGCCGGCGGCGGCCAATTCGGCCACCAGGGTGCGGGTGCCGGCATGATGGCGGTCGGTCTCGCTGATCAGGCGCAGCGTGCGGCCGATCGGGCTCTCAGCCTCGTCCGTGCCTTCCTCGCCGAACAGCAGCTCGCCCTCGGTGTCGGACAGCATGGCGTCATCGACCAGCAGGGCCGGCGCTTCCTTGCCGTCGATCAGGGCCGGACCGACGGTGAAGGGGAAGCGGCGAAAGGCGGCCGGCAGGTAATAGCCGCTCCAGCTGCCATTGGGCTCGACGAACATGTTCTGCTCGTTGAGCAAGGACAGCAGGGCAACCGGCGTATAACCGCTTTCACGCTCGACGAAGAAGATCGGATAGGTCGCGGCGGCGCTGCTGAATTCGCCCAGCACCACCTCGACCACCGGCAGATTGGCCAGGAAGTTGAAGTTCTCAAGCGGCTTCAGGCGCTTCTTCGCCATGGTTTCTTTGGTAACCGGAATATGTGCCATTGCCTGTCCATTCAACAGAGGGTCCGCTGTCTATGCGCGGAACCGGAAATAAAGGGTTTCGTGTGGTGCCAGATCGGCGCTTGCCTTGTCAAGGAGGAGTCAAAGGGCCGGGTCTTACAGACCTTCCGGCACGGCGATCCCCGCTTCGGCCAGATGACCGGAGAGTTCGGCCTTGAGGCGCGCCAGCGTCTCCTCATCCTTGCCTTCGCAGCGCGCGACCAGCACCGCCTGGGTGTTCGACGCCCGCAGAAGCCACCAGCCATCGGGGTGGGTCACCCGCACGCCGTCGAGATCGTTGACCGCGCCGGAACCGCCCGCCAACCGCGCCTTGACCGCGCCGATCACCGCGAACTTCCGGTCATCGGGACACTCGAAGCGCAGCTCCGGCGTGTTGACCAGCTTGGGCATCAGATCATAGCGCGCCGCGAGAGACTGGTCTTTCCAGCCGGCGATGATCGACAGGAAGCGGATCGCCGCATAGAGAGCGTCGTCGAAACCATAATAGCGGTCGCCGAAGAAGATATGCCCGCTCATCTCGCCGGCCAGCGGCGCGCCGGTCTCGGCCATCTTGGTCTTGATCAGCGAATGGCCGGTCTTCCACATCAAAGGCTGGCCGCCCATCGCCGCGATCTGGTCGAACAGGGCTTGGCTGGCCTTGACATCGGCCATGATGGTGGCGCCGGGACGCTCCTTGAGAACCTCCTCGGCCAGCAGCACCAGGATCTGATCGCCCCACAGGATGCGGCCCAGCCCGTCGATCACGCCGATGCGGTCGCCATCGCCATCGAAGGCGATGCCGAAATCGGCCTGTTCGGCGGCGACGCGCTCGATCAGCTGGGTCAGCGTATGCGGGTCGGTCGGATCGGGATGATGATTGGGGAAAGTCCCGTCGATCGTCTCGTTGATCAGCACATGGCGCCCGGGCAGCCGCGACGTCAGGGCGACGGCGACTTCGCCGGTCGCGCCATTGCCGGGATCCCACACCACGGTGAGATCACGGCCCGGACGAAAATCCTGCAGCAGGCGCGCGACATAGGCGTCGAACACGCTCTGCCTGGCGACCACACCGGCGGCCGGCGCAAGCGCCGTCCCATCCTGCATATCGGCCATCAGCGCGCCCAGCCGCTTGATCTGCGGACCGAAGAACGGCTTGTTCTTCAGCATCATCTTGAAGCCGTTATGGTCGGGCGGATTGTGCGAACCGGTCACCATGATGGCGCCGTCGGCGGCCAGGTGATGGCTGGCGAAATAGAGCATCGGAGTCGGGCCGCGGCCGATGTCGGTCACGGTCATGCCGCCCTCGATCAACCCTGCCGCCAAGGCCTCGACCAGCGCCGGGCTGGACAGACGGCCATCGAAGCCGATCGCCACTTTCTTGCCGCCCGCCTCGCGGACCAATTCGGAGAAACCAAGGCCGATCTTGTAGGCGTCCTGCTCATACAAAGTCTGGCCGACGATTCCGCGGATATCATATTCGCGGAAAATGCTGGGGTGCGATGCGTTCATGCGCTGTGTGGTAGCAAAAACCACCCCCTTTGTCGACGAGCCAAATCTGTTATAGATCAAACTGTAAACAGCCAGGACGAAGGGGGACGGCGCCGTGGCGGCACATGTTTGGCGGTTCTTGCGGGCCGGCGGTTTCGACCAGGTCCGGATCGAAAACGGCGCCGACATTCTAGCCCTCGACGAGCTCGACATGAAGCTGTGGGTGGCGCTGGCCTGCCCGGTCGCGGGGGTGGAATTCGACACCAAGACGCTCGAGATCCTCGATCTCGACCATGATGGCCGCATCCGCGCCAGCGAAATCCTCGACACCATCAGATGGCTGAAACGCGTCTTGAAGGACCCCGAGATCCTGACCGGGGACGGTGAAGCCCTGCCCTTGTCGGCGATTTCGGAGGATACGCCGGAGGGGCGGCGCGTGCTGGCCTCGGCGCGCCGGATCCTGACCAGCCGCGGCAAGGAGGGCGCCGATACCGTGCTGGTCGAGGATGCCGCCGATACCGAGCATGTGTTCGACCAGACCGACTTCAACGGCGACGGCGTCATTCCCGCCTCGGCCGCCGCCGATGAAGCGACCGCCCAGCTGATCGAGGATCTGATCACTGTCTATGGCCCGGTCGAAGACCGTTCCGGCAAGCCGGGCATCGACCAGGAACGGGCCGACCGCTTCGCCGACGAAATTACCGCGTTCGGCGCCTGGTGGGATGCGGCGCGGACCGATCCCGCGATCCTGCCGCTGGGCCAGGACACCCATGCCGCCTTCCTGGCGCTGCAGGCGGCCGAGGGCAAGGTCACCGATTATTTCGAGCGCTGCCGCCTGTCCGCCTTCAGCGCACCGGCGGCACAAGCGGCCAATCCCGACCAGGATTTCTTCGCGGTGCTGGCCCAGCGCCCGCTCGCCGACTCCCGGGACCTGCTGCGCGGCATGGCCTTGGCGGAGATCGTGCCGGCCCGGCCCCTTCCCCTCGCCGGTCATCTGAACCCCACCTGGCGCGGCGAGCTCGATGCCTTTCGCGTCAAGGTCGCCAAGCCGATCCTGGGGGATATCGACGAGCTGGACGAGGCCGGCTGGACCAGGCTTCTCGACCTGTTCGCCGCGCACCGGGCCTGGCGCGCCGGCAAGCCCGATCTGTCGATCGATGCCTTGGGCGAGGCTCGGCTGGTCGACCTGGCGGCCAATTCCCGCAAGGAGGAGCTCGACCGGCTGATCGCCCAGGACAAGGCGCTGGAGGACGAGGCCAGCGCCATCGACGACGTGCTGCGCCTGACCCTGTTGCGACGCTATTTCCTGACCCTGCTCAATAATTTCGTCAGCTTCCGCGAATTCTACACCAAGCGCGGCAAAGCCACCTTCCAGGCCGGCACGCTGTATCTCGACGGACGCAGCTGCGATCTGTGCGTCAAGGTCGGCGACGTCGCCAAACATGCGGCGATGGCCGTCCTGTCGCGCATCTATCTGGCCTATTGCGAATGCAGCCGGCCTTTGAGCGGCGAAAGGATGTTCATCGCCGCCGCCTTCACCGCGGGTGATTCGGATCAGTTGATGGTCGGGCGCAACGGGATCTTCTATGCCCGCGACGGTCGCGACTGGGATGCGGTGGTGGTCCGCATCGTCGAGCATCCGATCAGCATGCAACAAGCCTTTCTCGCCCCCTACAAGCAGCTGGGTCGCTTCATCGGCGAGCAGGTCGAGAAGCTGGCCCAGGCCAAGTCGAAGATGGTGCATGACGATTTCAGCCAGGCCATCACCAGCACCGCCACCCTGCCCGCCGTTCCGGCCCGGCCGGGCGCGCCGGCGGCTCCCTCTGCCGCGGCTGCCGCCCCGCCGGCGCCGTTCGACATCGCCCGCTTCGCCGGCGTGTTTGCCGCGATCGGCCTGGCCATCGGCGCCATCGGCACCGCGCTGGCCCATGTGGCGGGAACCTTCCTGGGTCTTGCCTGGTGGAAGATGCCGCTGGCGATCGTCGGACTGATCCTGGCGATCTCAGGCCCCTCGATGGTGATCGCCTATGTGAAGCTGCGTCAGCGTAATCTGGCGCCGCTGCTCGACGCCAATGGCTGGGCCATCAATGCGCGTGCCAAGATCAACATCCCGTTTGGCGGGTCGCTGACCCATCTGGCGAAGCTGCCGCCGGGCGCCGAGCGATCGCTCAACGATCCCTATGCCGAGAAGCGGGTGCCCTGGCGCCTCTATCTGGCCCTGCTGGCCCTGATCGGCGGCGCGGCGGCGGCGATCTGGCTGACGGGCGGCATCGAAAAATTGAGTCATAGGTTGATAGGCCTGCTATGAGCTTTTTTACCCTCTATGGCCGTGTGCTCGGCCTGCTCAAGCCCGAGCGTACGCTGGCGATCGTGCTGGCGCTGGCCAATCTGGCCGTGGCCGGGCTGCAATTCGTCGAGCCGGTGATGTTCGGCAAGGTGGTCGATACCCTGTCCACCGCAGCCCAGCACACCGCCCAAGAAGTCTGGCACGCGAGCTATCGCCTGCTCGGCCTGTGGGCGCTGATCGGCGTCGGCGGCATCCTGGCCAACGTGCTGGTCGCACTCCATTCCGACCGCATGGCCCATCGCCGCCGCCTCGCCGCCATCGCGCGCTATTTCGAGCATGTGCTCGAACTGCCGCTGGGCTATCACCTCGAGACTCATTCGGGCCGGTTGATCAAGGTCATGCTGCAGGGGGCCGACGACCTGTTCGGCATCTGGCTGTCGTTTTTCCGCGAGCATCTTTCGACCTTCATCGCCCTTCTGGTGATGCTGCCCCTGTCGCTGTTCCTGAATTGGCGCCTGGGACTGGTGCTGATCGTGCTGCTGATCGTGTTCGCGGCGCTGTCGGTTCTGGTCATGTCGCGCACCGAAGGCGCCCAGCGCGACGTGCAGGAATTCCATTCCGAGATGGCCGAACGGGCCGGCGACGCGCTCGGCAATGTCGGACTGATCCAGAGCTTCGTGCGCCTGGCCCTGGAAGTGCAGCAGCTCGGCCAGGTGATGGGCAAGGTGCTGGCCGCGCAATATCCGGTGCTGACCTGGTGGGCCATGGTCACCGTGCTGACCCGTGCCGCCTCCACCCTGACCGTGATCGCCATCTTCACCCTGGGCACCTGGCTGTTTCTGCACGGCAAGACTTCGGTCGGCGAAATCGTCAGCTTCATGGGCTTTGCCAATCTGCTGATCGGGCGCCTGCAGCAGGCGATGGGCTTCGCCAATACGCTGTTTTTCCAGCGTCCGGCCTTGTCCGACTTCTTCGACGTGCTGGACGCCAAGTCGGGCGTG
>Ga0116226_10005316_pt1 | contig 11480 bp, 10 predicted proteins | sample S1TSphfallax_FD_89692 | JGI IMG/M metagenome (GOLD analysis project Ga0116226, IMG submission 89692) | Host-associated microbial communities from peat moss isolated from Minnesota, USA - S1T2_Fa - Sphagnum fallax MG | ecosystem: Host-associated > Plants > Peat moss > Unclassified | place: USA... | reverse complement strand
CGGCGCTGAAGGATGAGTTCGGCGGTTTGCGGACCGGGCGCGCCTCCGCCAGCTTATTGGAGCCTGTAATGGTGGAGGCTTACGGCTCCACCGTGCCTTTGAACCAGGTCGGCGCAATCAGTGTGCCGGAACCCCGCATGATTACCGTCAGCGTCTGGGACAAGTCCATGGTGACTCCCGTGGAAAAGGCCATTCGGTCCGCAGGTCTTGGCCTTAATCCGTTGACTGAAGGAACGACGCTTCGCATTCCGGTTCCGCCGCTTACGGGCGAGCGTCGCAAGGACTTAGCGAAGCTGGCTGGAAAATATGCTGAGCAACAACGTGTCGCTGTACGAAACGTACGCCGCGACGCTATGGAAGAGCTTAAGAAGCTAGAAAAAGATGGTGAAATCTCTCAGGATGAGTTGAAACGGGCGGGGGAAGAAATTCAGGGGTTTACCGATCAGGCCATCAAGCGCGTTGACGAAGCCTTGAAGGTTAAAGAGCAAGAGATCATGCAGGTCTAATGCGCGACATTGGAGTCGATCTGGGCCTGTGCGGGTGAAGTTGGAGGGGACGGGCGTTATGTCGCGCAACTTTGGCCTGAAAGCCTCCTCTGCCTCAGCGGCGACGCCGCTGCGCCATATTGCGATAATTATGGATGGAAACGGTCGTTGGGCGAAGGCTAGGGGCCTTCCGCGCACCTTCGGCCATCGCGCTGGGGTCAACGCGTTGAAACGCACGGTAGAGGGGGCGCCCTCTTTAGGTGTTGAGTGGCTCACCGTGTTCGGTTTTTCCACCGAAAACTGGCGTCGGCCGGTGGTAGAGGTCAATGAGTTGATGAACCTCATGAAGGCCTATTTTGAGAGCGACCTTGAGCGGCTAGCGCGGGAGGGAGTTCGTGTCCGCGTCATTGGACGTCGCGATGGCCTTGCGCCAGATATTCTGGAGATCATTGAACGCGCCGAATCTCGTACGGCCCGTAATGACCGCTTCCACCTACAGGTCGCCTTCAATTATGGTGCCCGAGCGGATATAGCCGACGCTGCCCGTCGCTATGCGATGGCGGTCGCCGCGGGCGAGCTTGCAGAGGGCCCCCTTGATGAGGCGGCCTTCGGACAATTCCTATCGACGGCGGCGGGACCGGCGCCGGACCTTATTATCCGCACGTCAGGCGAAAGGCGCTTATCAAACTTTCTGCTTTGGGAAGCCGCTTACGCAGAGCTTGTCTTTCAAGACATTTTATGGCCCGACTACGGTCCTGAGGCGCTGGGCGCGGCCATCGCTGAATATCAGGCCCGAGAGCGTCGTTTTGGTGGGGCCGAAATAGATGACGTCCTTGCCGCCGGCTAGGCGGTTCGATTGGTCCAATCTTCGGCTTCGGGTCCTTTCAGCGGCGGTGCTCGTTCCCGTCGCAGTGACGGCCGTTTGGTTCGACGGCCTTGCTTTTTTTATCGTAATGGCTTTGGCGGCGGCGCTGCTCTCGCGGGAGTGGGCGAAGATGAGCGCGCCGCGAAGTCCGTTACGGGCTATGGGCGCTATGGCCATAGCCGTGACCATAGCGCTTTGGGCGGCCGATCTTCAAAAATTCCAACTCGCATGGGCTTTTGTGGCGGTTGGCGGCGGTGCGTGCGCCTTGTTGTCAGGCCTCCGCCGCAATGCTGATCGCCCAGCGGATGAAGCGTTCGGCGTTCTTTATATAGGGGCGCCGGCCGTCGCCCTCTTTTGGCTAAGAAGCGGGGAGGCGGGTCGCGGTTGGGCCATGGCGCTCTTGGCGAGCGCGTGGGCGGCTGATATCGCGGCCTTCGCGGCAGGGAATTATTTCGGAGGGGCCAAACTCTGGCCACGGATTTCACCCAACAAGACTTGGTCTGGATTTGGCGCAGGTCTTGTTGCGGCGATAGCCGCTGGCGAAGGCTTTTCTGCGAGCGGTCTGGCTCATGGGGGGCCGTCGATTGTGTCAGCTTGGTGGATTGGCCTCGTGATCGGCGGGGCCACAATGGCGGGGGATCTTTGGGAATCGATGCTTAAGCGGCGGTTTGGCGTGAAGGACTCTGGTGATCTCATTCCCGGCCATGGCGGGCTGCTCGATCGAGTCGATGGACTCATGTTTGCTACCCTGGCCTTAGCTGGCGTAAGATTGCTTTCGACCTTTGGAGCAGCTCGCTGATGGCGCCTCGATACATCTCCGTTCTCGGCTCTACGGGCTCTATCGGCGTCTCAACGCTCGACCTCTTAGATCAAGTATGCGCCGTCGGCAGCGCGGAGGTTCGAATTAAGAGTCTTGTGGCGGGTCAAAACGTCGCGCTGTTGGCGGAGCAAGCGCTCAAATGGCGGCCGGAGCTGACTATTATTGCAGACGAGTCGCGCCATAACGACCTCATAGCCAGGCTGAAGGGGACTGGGCTAAAGACGGCCGCAGGCTCTGACGCGGTCGCCAGCGCAGGTGTGGGTGCAGAATGGGTTATGGCCGCTATTGTTGGGTCTGCAGGTCTGCGCCCGATCCTGGCGGCGGCGCGGTCTGGCGCCGTCATCGCATTGGCCAATAAGGAAAGTTTGGTTTGCGCAGGACCTGCGCTGCTGGCGGCGGCCCGTGCGGCCGGCGGTGCGGTCATCCCGGTGGACTCCGAGCATTCTGCGATATTCCAGGTTCTGCAACCGGCCTGTATCAGCCGCGTGCGCCGCCTAATCCTTACCGCATCCGGCGGTCCCTTCCGGCTCTGGAGCAAGGACGCCATGGCCCGCGCGACGCCCGCCCAGGCGGTCGCCCACCCCAATTGGAGCATGGGCGCCAAGATTTCGGTCGATTCTGCGACCATGATGAATAAGGGCCTGGAAATGATTGAGGCCTCATATTTGTTCGATACGCCGGAGGCAAAGATCGACGTGCTCGTTCACCCGCAATCGGTTGTGCATAGTCTGGTTGAATATCAGGATGGGTCGACCCTGGCGCAGTTGGGGCCTCCGGACATGCGAGCGCCTATCGCCTGCGCTTATGCCTGGCCAGATCGACTACCCTGGCCGGCTCCAGCCATTGATCTCGCCAAGGTCGGCGCATTGACTTTCGAGGCGCCGGACCCCGTTCGTTTTCCGGCCCTGACATTGGCGCGAGACGCCATGAAGCGAGGCGGGGGCGCGCCGGCCGCCCTCAACGCGGCCAATGAGATCGCTGTAGCGGCCTTTCTGGGGCGACGAGCTGGCTTTCTCGACATCACGAAAATCGTAGCTGAGACCTTAGAGCGCATGGACGCGGTGGGCGAGCTGGCGCCAAAGGACAACGATCCGTTAGACGCCGCCATGGCGGTAGACGGAGCCGCTCGCCGCAGGGCTTCTGAAGTCCTGTCCCAACTCGAACCTGTGCTCTGAGACGAGGAGACGCGCCTATGATCGCCTTCGCTCAGCACGCCTTCATTTTCGTCGCCCCTTTCCTGTTCGTGCTGACCCTTGTGGTGACAATTCATGAATTAGGCCATTTCGCCATGGCGCGGGCTTTGGGCATCGCGGTGGATCGCTTTTCAATCGGCTTTGGCTCGCCGATCCTGAAGTGGACGGATCGGTGGGGTGTTCAATGGCGGTTCGGCTGGATTCCGCTCGGCGGATATGTGCGTTTTTCCGGCGATAGCGAGGCGAGTTCGTCCGTGCCGGATAAGGCGAAGTTGGCTGAACTCAGGGCGGAGATTATATCGCGCGAGGGCGCCGGAGCTGAGCGAAAGTATTTCCATTTCAAACCTGTATGGGCGCGTGCGCTGGTGGTGGCCGCGGGGCCCTTCGCGAATTTTCTTTTGGCGATCACCCTGTTTTCAGTTCTTCTCGGCGTCATCGGCGAAGTCAGCCTCCGGCCGCGTGTCGGTGGTGTGGCGGCCGGTAGCCCGGCGGCGGCGGCGGGTTTCAAGCCTGGCGATCTGGTGACCAAGGTCGGCGGTCGTTCAGTATCTGACTTCCGCGATATTATGCAGTTTGTGCAATTGCGCAGCGGCGAACCTATCGCGTTCGAGGTTCAACGGAACGGGCGGGTTGTGGCGATGACGGCGACGCCTGTCCGCCATCCTGTGATTGATAGGGTGACTGGGACCAGCGCCCAGGTCGGCTATCTCGGCCTTCTGAGCAGCCGTAATCGGGCGGATATCTATCAGCGTCGCTACGCGCCGCTAACGGCGGTTGCGGAAGGTGCGCAACGCACTTGGAATATAATTGACACGACAACCCTTTATCTCAGTCGTCTTGCGCGCGGGCGGGAGTCGGGCGACCAACTTGGCGGCCCCTTGCGGATCGCGGCGACGGCGGACGCCGCCGCCAAGGCGGGCGCGGATGGAGAAAAGGGATTGGGTGCACAACTCCTCGGCGGCTTGGTCGCCCTGCTTAGCCTGGCGGCCGTTTTGTCCGTCGGCGTCGGCTTTATGAACCTCTTACCGATCCCCGTGTTGGACGGCGGCCATCTGGTCTTCTATGCCTATGAAGCACTGGCGCGTCGGCCTATGAGGTCAGAGGTTCAGGCTGCGAGCTATAGGATCGGTCTTGCTTTGCTGTTCGGATTCATGTTGTTCGCAACTTGGAACGATCTCCAACAGCTTCGTGTGTTCAAATTCATCGGCGGGCTTTTCTCCTGACCGCCCGCTCAACGGTTCCCAGCATGTCCAAACCGCCTGCCCGCCGCGCCGCGCTTATCCCCGGCATGACGATGCTCTTCAGCGCCACGGCCCTTGCGGGCGGAGCCTTGCCCACCCTTGTCCATGCGCAGACGTCCGCCCCCTTGGCCTTGCCGAGCCCCGCGAGTGCCCAGCCTTCTCTGTCCCAAATCGGTCTGGTGCGTCGGATCGTCATTCAGGGCAATGAGCGGATAGAGGCCGGGACTGTCGCCTCTTACCTGCCCATCAATGTGGGCGATCAGGTTGACGCCGCTCGGATCGATCTGGCCGTAAAGACGCTTTATCGGACCGGCCTATTTTCCGATGTCCATATTGATTTGGTTCCGACGACGGGCGAATTGGTGGTTCGGGTCACGGAAAATCCGATCATCAATCGGGTGGTGTTTGAGGGCAATTCAGCCCTTGCCGATGACAAGCTGCGTGACGAAATCTCGATCCATCCGCGGGGGATTTTTACGAAATCCAGCGTTCAGCAGGACGTCCAGCGGATCGTAGAACTTTATCGTCGCTCGGGCCGAATTTCAGTAACGGTGACCCCAAAGATCGTTGAGTTGCCGCAAAAGCGGGTCGACCTGATTTTTGAAATCAGCGAGGGACCAAAGACCGGAATTGTAAGGGTCAATTTTCTTGGCAACCATGCCTATTCTGATGAGGCGCTCCGCGACGTCGTCGTGACCAAAGAGTCTTACTGGTACAAGTTCTTTGCGTCGAACGATAACTACGATCCGGATCGGATAGAATACGACCGGGAGCAGCTACGAAAGTATTACTCTAATCGCGGCTATTATGATTTTCGTGTGGTCTCGTCGATTGCAGAATTGCAAACCAATCAACGGGCCTTTGCGGTCACTTATACGATAGACGAGGGTGAGAAATATAAATTTGGTCGCATCAAAGTCACGACGGACCTGAAGCGCCTGAACGGGGATATTCTGCGCCAACTTTTGCCCATTCGTGAAGGCCAGCTTTATCAGGCTGACAAGATTGAGCAAGCTGTCGACGCCTTGACTTTCGCCGCCGGCGCCGCCGGCTTCGCTTTTGTCGATATTCGGCCGCACTATTCGGCTAACCGCCAGACCCATACTGTCGATCTGACCTTTGATGTGCGCGAGGGACCGCGCGTCTATGTGGAACGTATCGATATTGTCGGCAATACGGTTACGGCCGATAAGGTAATCCGCCGTGAGATGCGCTTGGCGGAAGGCGATGCCTACAATCGGGTGCTGGTTGATCGATCCAAGATCGAAATTAAGCGTCTCGATTTCTTCAAGACCGTTGATATCACCAATACGACGGGGAGCGCACCGGACAAGACAGTCCTCCAAGTGAAGGTGCTTGAGCAGCCCACAGGTGAGCTGTCGTTGGGCGCAGGCTATAGCTCTTTGGACAAGCTTACGCTCGACTTTGGCGTCAGCCAGCATAACTTCCGTGGTGAGGGTCAGGATCTGCGTTTGCGGGCCCAGATCGGCTATCTGAGCCAAAACATCGATCTGGCCTTTACGGAGCCTCGCTTCCTGGGCCGGGACCTGCGCGCTGGTGCGGAGCTGTTCTCGACCCGCTATGACTATACGAACTACGCCGGGTTCGCGCAGGCTTCCACCGGCGCAACGCTCCATCTCACCTTCCCGCTGAATGTTAACGCTATTTTCCAGCCGCGCTTCTCGGTGCACCAGGATCAGGTGAGCGCCGACGCATCGAATTGCGAAAGCGGCGCTATATCCATCGTGATCTGTGATCAGCGTGGGCGCTTCTTCGCTGTCGTGCCTGGCTACTCCATCACGATAGATCACCGCAACGATCCGCAGCACGCGACCCGTGGTTTTACGTTGAATTTAAGCCAGGATTTCGCCGGCGCGGGCGGCACGGTCCGCTATCTGAAGACCGAGGGAACGAGCGCCTGGTACTATGGCTTCACGCCTCAGTGGGTTCTGAAGGTCATGGCCTCGGCGGGCTATATCGGCGCCTGGGGCGGCGGCGATGTGCGTATTAATGACCGCTTTTTCAAGGGTGGTGACAGTTTCCCCGGCTTCCAGATCGCCGGCATCGGTCCGCGCGATACGGAATACAACGAAGCGCTGGGCGGCAATGTTTATGGTATTCAGTCTACAGAATTGTCGATTCCGAACCATCTGCCGGAGCAATACGGCATTAGGACGTCTATTTTCCTGGACGTAGGTACGCTTGGGACATTGGATAAGAGTGTGTTGCGATCCAGCACTTACATTCGCGATGACCTTGCGCTACGGGCTTCCTCCGGCCTTAGCGTGTTCTGGACGTCCCCTCTCGGCCCGATTCGTCTTGATTTCGCCCAGGTTATAAAACGAGAATCTTACGACCGAACCGAAGCCTTCCGTTTCTCCACCTCAACACAATTCTAGGACGCCATGACCTCCAAGCTCCTCAGCGGCGCCGCCGCCCTCCTTATGCTGTCCGCTGTGCAGGCGAATGCACAATCGACAAAAAAATCCGCCTCGGCCGCCACAGCGACCGCATCTGCGGCGCAGCCCGCGCTGGTACACGGACCGGTCATCGCCGGCGTCTGCGTCTTCTCAAATGAAGGCGCATTGGCGACATCGCTGGTGGGCAAGGCCGCCGCAGCCCGACTGCAACAGCTTCGCGCGCAAGTCGCTGCTGAACTCAGTGGTGAACAAACGTCCTTGCAGGAGGATATCAAGGCGTTTCAAGCTAAACGCGCCTCCCTGACCCAGGATCAGATTCAGGCCGAGAGTCAGCCGCTGGAGCAACGCTACCAGGCGCTCAATCAAAAGGGCGGACAGCGGGAGCGCGAGTTGCAAGCCACCTTGTCCAAAGCGCGCGGTCGAATTGATCAGGCGATTGAGCCTATCGTGAAGACGATTTATCAGGATCGTCACTGCAGCCTCCTGTTGAACGGAGAAGCTGTGATGGCGGTCAATCCGGCTATGGACCTCACCCCGGCCGTGGTTGAGCGGCTGAACGCCTCCATGAGCACGATCACGTTTGATCGTGAGATTCTCCCGGCACAGCAGCAGTAAGCTCTACAGGCCTTCTATGCCCGATCCGCGATTTTTTCATGCGCTCGGGCCTGCGACGGCTATCGAATTGGCGGACCTGACTGGGGCGGAAATTTCCGACTCCAGTCGCTCCGCCATGCCGCTTTATCAGGTCGCCCCCCTCGATCGGGCTGGATTGGACGGCGTGAGCTTTATGTCCGATCGGCGCTATTTGGCGGACCTGAATGCGACCCACGCAGGCGCCTGCTTTGTTCAACCCGCATTCGCCCAGGCCGCAGCGGCGGGCTGCCTGCTTTTGCTTACGGTTGAACCCCAGGCCGCCTATGCTCGGGCGGCGAACCGATTACACAAACAGATTGGTCTCGATCCCAACGATCCTGCCATTCATTCCAGCGCTGAAATCGAACCCGGCGTGGTCATTGGTCTGAACGTCGTCATCGGCGCGGGTGCATGCATTGGCTCGGGTACGGAGATTGGGGCCAATAGCGTTATCGGCGCCGGCGTCTGCATCGGCCGGGAATGCCGGATCGGATCAAACGTCACGATCGGCTGCGCCCTTGTCGGCGACCGCGTGCGGATTCTTTCAAACGCGGTCATCGGCGAGGCCGGCTTCGGAGTCGCGAGCAGCCGTAGCGGCGCTATCGATATTCCGCAACTTGGCCGCGTCATTATCCAAGATGATGTCAGTATTGGCGCAGGATCGTGCATTGATCGCGGCGCTTGGGAAGACACGGTTATCGGCGAGCGCACCAAGATCGACAATCTGGTGCAGATCGCCCACAATGTTAAACTTGGTCGTAATTGCGTTCTGGCGGCCCATACGGGTATTTCTGGGAGCGTAGTAGTAGGCGACGGCGCCATGTTCGGGGGGCGCGCGGGTATTGCGGATCATCTCGTGATCGGCGCTGGGGCGCGGATAGCCGCCGCCGCTGGGGTGATGAAGGATGTACCTGCCGGCGAAACCTGGTGCGGGTCTCCGGCGCGGCCCCTTCGCCGCTATATGAGGGAAACAGCGTGGCTGGCCCGCAAGGCCCAAGCCCGCGATGGGGAGGCGTAATGATCGAAGGGGGGGGGGCAGAATCAGATCAGGCTCCATCAATCAGCATTGAAATGACGGAAATTCTCCGCCGTATTCCACACCGCTATCCCTTCTTGCTGGTGGATCGGGCAGAGAATTATTTGGCGCATAAATCGATCATTGGCATCAAATGCGTAACGATGAATGAGCCCTTTTTTCTAGGTCATTTTCCAAACAACCCTGTGATGCCGGGCGTCTTGATCGTCGAGGCTATGGCCCAGACCGGGGCTTTGCTGATGTCAAAATCTATAAACGCCGACGTGGAAGGCAAGACGATCATGTTCATGTCCCTGGATGACGTCCGCTTTCGGGCGCCGGTGCGCCCTGGGGATGTACTGCGGATGGCGGTTGAGGTCGTTCGCGCGCGAGACACCGTGTTCAAATTCCGGGGGCAGGCTTGGGTCGGCGACAAGATGGCGGCGCATGCTGATTTCGCCGCTATGGTTGTGGAGCAGAAGTCTTGACTGAAATCCATCCCCTGGCGCTGGTCGATCCGGGGGCGGAGCTTGGCCTGGATGTTCAGATTGGCCCGTATTGCCTTGTCGGTCCTCAGGTTCGCTTGGGCGATCGCGTCAAGCTGAAGTCCCATGTCGTCATCGACGGACTGACCGAGATCGGCGCGGATACCGTCGTCAGTCCCTTTGCAAAACTCGGCGGTCCGCCGCAGCATCTGGCGCATAAGGGCGAACCGACACGCTTGATCGTGGGCGAACGTAATCAGATCCGCGAACACGTCACCATGCATACCGGCACGGTCATGGGCGGGGGATTAACGCGTGTGGGCTCCGACAGTCTTTACATGGTGGGGTCCCATGTGGCGCACGACTGCGTCGTCGGAAACCATGTTGTTTTCGCAAACAACGCCACCTTGGGCGGCCACGTGCATATGGCGGATCATGTCTTCATGGGCGGGCTCAGCGCCGTTCACCAGCACACCCGCGTCGGTCGCCATGCTTTTATCGGCGGCCTTGCGGCTGTGACGAAAGATGTGATCCCGTTCGGCTCTGTCTGGGGCGTATACGCCCATCTGGAAGGTCTCAATCTTGTCGGCTTGAAACGTCGGGGATTCAGTCGGGAGCAGATCAACGATTTGCGCGCCGCCTATCGTCTCCTTTTTGCGCCGGAAGGTACATTTCAGGAGCGGTTGGAGGATGTGGCGCGCGTCTTTTCTGGGTCGCCGGAAGTTTCTGAGATCGTTGAATTTATTCGTGCGGACGCCAATCGGCCGATCTGCCTTCCGGCGTCGGATTGAGTCTTGAGCCGTAAGCTCGGCCTTATCGCCGGGGGGGGGGGCTTACCCATCGCTCTGGCGCGCCGTTGTCGCGATGCCGGTCGCCCGCTGTTTGTCGTGCGTCTCAAAGGCTTCGCGGCGGCGGGCTTTGAAGACTTCGAGACTGCCGACATCGGCATAGCTGAACTCGGTCGGCTGTTTGATCGCTTGAAAGCGGAAGGGTGCCGGGCCGTCTGCTTCGCAGGCGTGGTCAAGCGGCCGGACTTTTCGGCGCTGAAACCGGACTTGCGGGGCGTCACCCTGCTTCCCGGTGTGGTTAACGCCGCGCGCCGGGGCGACGACGCCCTTATGCGGCATATACTAGGCCTGTTCGAAAGCGAAGGTTTCGCAATCGAGGGTGCGCATGAGGTGGATGCCGCGATCACCCTGCCGTTGGGCCCGCTGGGTCTGCATGGCTTAGCCCCCGCGCACCAAGCCGATCTTGATCAGGCGGTCGCCGTGGCGCGAACCATCGGCGCGTTTGATATCGGTCAGGCCGTGGTTGTCGCCAATGGCCTGGTGTTGGCTGTAGAAGCCCAGGAGGGCACAGCCGCCATGCTGGCGCGATGTGCAACGCTTCCGGCCCATATGCGTGGAACGCCGGAGCAGCGTTCGGGCGTGCTTGTGAAGTGGCCCAAGCCGATCCAGGAGCGGCGGATCGATCTGCCTGTGTTTGGGGAAGATACAATTGCGGCCGCCGCAACAGCCGGCCTGGCCGGCGTTGCGGGGGAGGCGGGCGGCGTTCTTCTCCTCCAAAGAGCTGAGATGATCGCGGCGGCGGATCGACTGGGTCTGTTCATTCTTGGTCTGCCGCCCTCCAGCTCATGACGCGGCCCCTTTGCATCTTTGTCGTGGCGGCCGAGGCTTCGGGAGACAAGCTGGGCGCGGCCTTGATCGCGGCGTTAAAACGGCGGCTGGGGGATGGGGTCCGTTTCGTGGGCGTCGGCGGGGACTTGATGAACGAAGCTGGCCAAACCAGCCTGTTTCCAATCGCGGACCTGGCCATTCTGGGCTTGATCGAGGGGCTGGCCGCCTATCCCCGCGTTCGCAGGCGCGCCGATCAAACGGCTGATCTGGCCCAGCGCGAGCAGCCGGATATCGCGGTCCTGATCGATTCTTGGGGCTTCACCTTGCGGGTCGCTCAACGCCTAAGACGTCTGTGTCCGGGGCTGCCTTTGATAAAATATGTCGGTCCGCAGGTCTGGGCTTCACGGCCGGGGCGCGCCAAGACTCTGGCGGCGACGGTGGATCATCTGCTGACGATTCATGCTTTTGACGCCCCGTATTTTGAGCGTGCGGGCCTCGCCACGACCTTTGTCGGCAATTCATCTCTTAGGCAGTACTCCGGCTCAGTAGACCCGGAGCGGCTTCGCGCCGTCATCGGCGCGGGTCCGGCCGACAAGATACTTCTCCTGTTGCCTGGCAGCCGGCCGGGCGAGATCAAGCGCATGTCGGGGGTGTTCGCACAAACGGTCGCTCGGCTTGTCCAAGCTGACCCGAAGCTTTGGGTCGTT
>Ga0116226_10005315_pt1 | contig 11482 bp, 13 predicted proteins | sample S1TSphfallax_FD_89692 | JGI IMG/M metagenome (GOLD analysis project Ga0116226, IMG submission 89692) | Host-associated microbial communities from peat moss isolated from Minnesota, USA - S1T2_Fa - Sphagnum fallax MG | ecosystem: Host-associated > Plants > Peat moss > Unclassified | place: USA... | reverse complement strand
ATCTCATTATGTCTATGTAAATAACAAGCTACAAGGGCAAGAGAAACAAGTTGCAACAAGGTGAAATCAATATTTGCAACAAAAAAGTTGAGCTCCAAGGTGAGAGCAGCAATTGCAAGGAGATGAACACAAAAATGCTAGGAGAGAAACAAGTTGCAAAATGAAAGCTACAAGATAATGCGTTGCAAGATGAGAGAAAGATAACAATGAGCGATGACAATAGGGGATGGATGGACTTTGTGTTGGACTCACCATTACAAATAACGACCTAGCCTCCTTCATGGCTCATTACCTTTAAGTACCTGGGTAAATTTGAAGGTCGTTGGATGAAGTTACCTTAATGACCATAAATATTGTTTAATTTATTTGCCCCACCGCATAATTATAGTTCTCAAAATTGTTTGTTTTGTTGATTGTGTTCAATTGGCAAAACTTTTACCACTACACATGTCAGGATTCCTAAATTTGTTCTAAATGCTGTTATTTTAAGTGCATATGAACTACTCCCCCCCCTCCCCCCAAGTTGTGTCACAGTGAGTAAATCTTGATACTGCCAAAGATAAATGAATGGGACAATCAAGACACTGTTGTATGATTAGTGACAGAAGAGACAATCTCTTCATTGAAGTTGGATCTGGAGGAAGGCTTTGGGCTCCCCTTAAGGATCCTATGACACAGCATACACACAGAGTGCATAAGATTACAACATGGCAGGTATTCTGGTACAAAGATGATAGAAATAATAAACAATTTTTTAAGCTTGCCATGGCCATTTAAACCCACTTTGGTTTGCTGTCTCCAGTTCCTGCTTTTCCTGTTGTTCCCCAGCTCCATTGCTGGATTTCTTCACTTTTATGGCAGGGGCAAGTGTCAGGTTCACAAGTTTCACAACCTTGGGTGGTGAAGGTGTTGGTGATGCAGGAGGCTTCAAGTCTTGGTATCTGTACAAAAATTTGCACAAAAGAAATCAGATTGTTAGCACTCTGCATTTCATTAACAGTAATGAAGCACTTGGATATACCTTAATATGGCCATGCAAAGTTTAGTATTATTCTTATATGATACACCACACAAGATTTCTTCCAGCTGGATCCAGTGCTTTCATAATATAGAAATTCTATCAATTTCTGATAAATTGAGATGAAAGGGGGTACTTGAGACCACCAAAAGTTCAAAGACCTTCAGGGAAAAGGAAAACACAGCCATAATAACAATGAAAAGAAACTAGAAAAGAAGAAATGATAAGTGACTACTCTCATCAGACTCTGCTTGCCACAATTTTGCCATCCATTGCCCAGTGTGGACAAATCCCAGACAAGGGAAAGCAACATATAAGCAAGGAGTGACATCTCAAGGGTCAGACCTGGTGTAGGGAGATAATGGTCTCAGAGGGCGTGGCAAATTGGTGGAGGCAGATGCAGATTGTGACATGTTTTTGGTCACAAAGGATGATGATGCCAGTGCTTCTTCTCCTTTCCATGGCCAGCTAAATGTAGCAACAGATTTTGCCTTCTCCAAAGCAAGAATGGCCCTAGCAGCTGCCTCCTCTGCAGCTTCCTTTGCCAAACGTGCCCTTTCCTTCACATCTTCAGTACTGGCTGGGTCGACTACAAGAGCTACTTTCTCTTCCAGGGACCACTGAGCTTCCTTTAGTTTCAGATCCTCTTCTGCAGCAGCAAGGGGTTTCAGATCCTCCTTGATGGCCTCTGACCTTCCATTACCAGATGCTGGTGCTTGGGGTGTTGGAGATGCAGGGGGCTTCAAATCTGGGTATCTGTAGAATCACTCCAACAAGTTAAGCATTGCAATTATGATATTCCTTAAGTTCCATGAAATCAAGCAGACTTGTGCAGAGCATTCAAGTCTTGCTTCCAATAGAAGCTGGTATTGCTTAAATTCAAGTAAATTGGCTAGGAATTGCCATTTGGCTTCCAATGTTAATATCAAGTTTCTTCACACTGAGCATCTTGTGAAAGTGGAACTCATAGAGCTTAAGCTCAATTTTTTTGCAATGGTTTCAGTACTAGTTAAAGTGCACAAAACAAATACTGATGAAGCTTCCCCTATCAAGAAAGAAAATTTGGTCTTCAAAGTTCATTGCCTAACTCAGAAATGCAGACTACCAAGGGATGTAACAGTGAAGAATTAGTAAAGGCCAAACACCTGATGGCATATCATGTAAACAAAGGAATGATATGGTAGCATTGTGCTTCTGACCTTGTATAAGGTGAGAGGGGCTGAGATGAGAGTGGAGGCTGATCATCTGAAATTGTGCTCACAGGCCCATTGACAAAAGGAAGTTTTGGAAGTTGGGGTTCACTTTCAGGCAGAGAATAGTGAACTGCTGCAGACTCTCTTGAAGAGACAAAGTCCACATTCTTCTGCCATGGCCATGTGAAGCTAGTGGCAGCTTTAGCTCTCTCAAGTGCCAGCTGCTCCCTTGCAACCACATCTTTTTGAAGTGATTTCTTCTCGGCAATGCTGTCCCGATCTTCCTTTTCATCCTTCTCTATTACCTCCTTTTCCTTTCTTTCAGAGGCCTCAGCAGCTGCTTTGGCCCGCGCTTCCTCCCCCGCATTGATTTGTGCAGCCTCTTCACGAGACTTCCTCTCTGGTGCCTCCATTTCCTTCCTTTTAAATTCAGGAGATGCTTTGGCATGTGCTTCCTCATCTGCTTTTCTCTTCACTGCCTCAGCCTTTAGTCTGCTCTCTTCTTCCTTCCTTGCTGCTTGATCAATTGCATCCTCTGTTGCAGACTCTGCACGAGTCTCTCTTGTGAACTCTGCTATAGATACTGCCTTTGCCTGCCATGGCCATGTAAATCTAACAACTTTAGCTTTCTTAAGAGCCAAGCTCTCCCTTGCAACCACTTCATCTCGATATGCTTTGATTTTTGCTATGCCTTTTGCCTTTTGGATAGCCTCCTGCTCTCTTTCAGAAGCTTCAGCAGATGTTTCTACTTGTTCTTCTTCATTTATCTTGCTTGTGGCTGCATCTTCCTCAGCCTTCCTTCCTGCTGTCACCCTCTCTTTTTTCTCAGTTTCTTCAACAATTGTTTTGGCTTTCTCTTCCTCTTTTGCTTTGGCCTGAAGCACCATTTCCTTGTCCTTTGTAGCTGCTTCCTTTTCAGCAGCACACTCTCTTTCTTCCCTCTTTTCTGGTTCTGCAGAAGCTCTAGCTTGTTCTTCCTCCACAGCCTTGCTCTTTGCTGCTTGAGAATTGATTTTCTCCTTTTTGGATCCATCATCAATGGTGTGCTTGTCCTCTGGGTCTCAGACAAACATTCCAGTGGAACAAAAATCAGCATACTACATTCACCTTCTGGGTTGCTGTGGATATTATAGGCAGTCACACTTTTTCATTGTATGCTTGCATTATTGCATCACTGATTTGCGGGCATGTTAATAATTTCTTCAGTTCTTTGTTTCATTCTGTGATTCTTTTCCTTAGTTGATAAAAAGGAGCAACAAGAATATTCTCTTCCTTTAGCACAACATCCAGATGTTCACAACCAGGAATAGTCAATGTGCATCATCATCCTCTCAATGTGTTCTCACCTTCTTTCACAGCAGTTCCAATCTGTGCTGCAATTGGTTCTGTCTTCCTCTCAGCAGGTATTGCTGTTGATTCTGCACGTTTTTTCTTTTCACCCGCACTTGTGTCGATGCTTTTTCCTTTCTCCTCCACCTTTTGCACACTGTAGATTTCTGCAATAACAGCTGCGACAATCTCTACTTTCTCCTTTTCACTCAACCTTCAAAAGAAAAACTCAGTCTCAGATGCCCCTGGGGCTGATTTACAAGCTTGTAAGAAAATGTTAGTCTTCTAAATTATTTATGCACATGAGTAACATTTAAACTGTAATTTAAATTCATGATACTGTCTGGTAGCATACCGTAGCCCTTGACGAGCAGCATTCAGAGAAGCAGTCTCAAGGGCCTTTGCTGTCTGAGCTTCACGCAAAGCAGCATCTGCTTCAGCTTGCAACTCTTTCTTCTTCTTCTCAAGCTGCTCCTTTTGAGAAGCTGCCATCTCAGCCTCCTTCTTTGCCTCTTTTTCAGTTTCACGGGCTTCTGAGAGCTCCGCCTCGTATTTGTCACGGAGAGCCCTCTTCTGTTCTTTCTCAAGCTTAGCCTTCTTAGCCAGTTTCTTCTCCTGCAAGTGTATCACCATTAATGGGTGTTTGGAATACAATAAGTGAAGGTCACCAGGAAAGTACTCTGACAAATTCCCTAATTCCGGTCACTTACACTGGAAATAGTAAAACAGACATGCCCTCCTGAAAGTTTGACTCAGTTTCCTTTCATTTCCTTGACAGTTTGACCTTCCAGAGACAGAGAAAGAGAGGTCAAATTTAAATGGCATCACACTAGCACCTCAAATTGGTAACCTCCTGGTACCTAAAATGATGGGAGCTCAAAAAGAAATGAACCTCTTCTCGCCTTGATATTTTGCTTGCCTGGCCAGTGATTGCAATTGACTGTGCATCCTCAACTGGAGTAGCATCAGATTCAGTCTCACCATCTTCAGAGGGTATGATTGACAAAAGCTCTTCAATTGGGCGCAGAGGTGCAGTGGTTTCTGCAATTGCCTCAAGAACCTTGTTTTTGGAGAGACGTGGATTGCTCACACAGCAGGCAATCAGCTCTGCCACCTGGTTCACAGAAAGACTCAGGAATCAATCAAATGAAATTACTGCAAGACCAAAGCAGGACAAATTAATGTCCTGTGTATAAAAGTGAGCCAATGAAGCTGACTGGATAATTACTTACTTTGCAAAGATTGATCAACATCACCTTTTGTTATATTACCTATACTTGGACCCTACAATATGCAAAAATTTCTGTTGGCACCAACAATCCACTTTCTAGACTTATGATTTTGATGACAAAGAGTCCTCTATTTGTTAATTCTCTGTCAAGCTGAATAACTAAGTCAGTAGATCTCTTTGACTGATTCAACCAAGTTACAGTCAAGGGGAGAGAAAGGTTGAAGAACACCTGGAGTCTTGATACTTGACCTCCACTAAGTGAATCCTTCCTATAAAGAACCAGGTTGTGAGTCTCTTTGAATGCATCTGTTGGCCTCTCCATGCCACCTGGCCTCACTATCTGCCTTCCACCCAAAACAACTATGTCTGACTGGTGTTCCATGTCATCTATTTATCCTTGGATGGAAATAACTAATTATAAATTCTTCAGAACTTCTGATTACTTCTGGAAGAGTACCTTTAGCTCTTCATCAGCTGTGGCAGGAAACAACTACAAGAAAGAGACATCAATAGGTGGGGATTTTTTTCATGGATTATTTATCAGTTGGTGGACAGATATGGAGAAACCTGCAACTAATTGGATTTAAACCTCCTTGTGACAAATTAACACACAAGGGCAAAATTGAAATTGATACTCACAGTATATGGAATCCCACTCTCTTTCAGTGCTTTCTCAGCCTTTGCCTTCCAGATAAGCACACCCCAGAACAAGCTGCAACAATACCCCAACAAAGTCAACACAAAGCAGAGATTTTTATCACAGTAGAACCTCAACCAAATACAACACTGAAAGCAGCAGTGTGAAGCAGTGCTGGACATCTCTCATACATCTTCTTGCCCTCTAGCACAGGAAGAAGAAACAGCAAAGAAACAAAGAGTATTAACCATTCCTGGGCATGAGAAAGTGTAAAGAGGAGAGAGCAGAAGTATTACTCATCCAGTGTAGAGAGAGAGACCTACTTGAGTATAGATGCTGGCCAGCCAAACTTTGCAGTGCCTAAGGAGGTCACTAGTATAAAGTGTTTCACATTTGCTGCACTTGCTGTTAACACAACAACAAAAGGAAAACCGGCATCTTCATTGAGTTTTTGCACTTCTGATGCTATCCAGATCCCTTTGAGCATGCTGAAACTATTATCACGCACCTACTGCTGATGTCTTCTTCACTTGAATCTCATTCTTTAGTTATTATAACCTTGTTTCACAGAGTGAGGGTTGCAATGTTCCTTAGCAGTGGCCAAGGATGCCTAGTCAAGGTACAAGCATACCAGCATCAATGAGATTCTTTGTAGCCTTATAATCAATACGGTATGGACCTGTCACATCCAGAACTTCCTTCTCACTGGCACCAACAACACAGATCACCACCCCTGCATCTCCCAAGGCCACTTCTATTTGATCTTCTTTTTCCAGATCACACTCTGTGAGCTCCAGTTTGCCTTGTGAAGGGGAGAGAAATTGAAAAAGTCGGGCTGGCTGCACTACAAATTAGCAGCTATTCAAATCCATATTTCTTGTTGGAATTGCATTCTAGTAGTACTCATTTAATGAAGATGTCCACTGCTACAACATCCTTGCTACATGAAGACCCCTGCTGCAATTATTGTGCAAGAGTGGAACTCTCATACAGTAGTAAAACTAACCATTTCAGCTATCAGCTATTAAAGCTTATTTGAGCACTTGACAACTTGATGTAACTTCTTAGAGTGTACCTGCAACATGTCAATAACAGAAAGATTACTTGGAGGATTTAGCATTTACCCAAAGCATTGAGTCTTCAACTTCTGATTTGATTTCAGCAGCCATCTGCAGGAAAAGCAAGAAGATAGTAACTCTCATGAGTATCAAATATCCCCCATATTCACTTGAAGGTAACCAGAACCAGGTGAAAAACTTTCAATTAAGTCAAAGAAAAGGAGGAAAAAAAACCAGATAAGATTGAAGGAATAAGGAATCTTAACAGAAACAAAGAAGGGAAGAACTAGTTTGAAATGAAGTATAAATCTAGCAGGAGGAACATTAGTGAAAAGGAAGACAGTGCTCAAACCTCAAAGACACTTATGGAACCATGTGATTTATAGACAATTGTAAGGATTTGGTGAGCTAGGATAGAATGACAGATTTGTGTGCATCCTGAGTACTTGCTTAGAAATCATGTATTTTTGTCATTATGCACAAACAGTCAAAACCTTTGCATAATGTCTGGGTAAAGAAAACTTATTAACTTAGCTACGCAGACCTAGATGTTTGCCACTTCTGGATCTGAATATCCAAAAAATTCTCAGACAATAGTTCAAGATACTTCAAGTGAGCCATACCTCAAGAAGGGGATCGCCCTTTGCAAAATCCCTCACACCTGCCCGCACTTGGAATCCTAGCTTCAGAAGTTCCCTAACAGAACAGATTTAAACTAGCCCAGCCCAGCATGAGATCATGAAAGTCTACTTTTCTGAGATGGCACATGAATCTTGTATTTAATCACAGCAAGATTAAAGATGTTTTAATTCATCCACATTTTCTACTGCCATATAACTATGCAAAATAAATCCCCTGGATGCTTATCTTTTGGTACCTTGTTCCAAGATTGCCAGCATAAACTTTGCTGCAGCTATTGCCCAGACTATGCTGAACTTACATATTTTCTGTTAGCATTTCTGTGTCCCAGTTTCACAGGTTGACACTAGTTATCGTTAGTTTCTGTTCTTGTTTTGCCAATGTCAAGCTACATTCTCTCTGCCTTGGGATGCTCAAATGGAATGAATAACCTATCAACTGCCAAAAGAAATCAATCCTGTTGACGTTGCTTGAGAATTTAGAGGCAAACTGCTCATTTGGGAAGCATCCTTCTAAGAATAACTGCTGTTGCAAAAAAATGCACTCTAAAGGTGATGCACAGAATTGAAGTTTTATCCTCTGGACTCATCTTTCTTTCTTTATTCTGTGGTTCTTAGTGTAGCATAAATTCTTAGCAACACTTCTCAAGCTGCACTTGTGGCTTCGATGCATTATTCCTTTGTGTCATTTAAACTAGCAAAACAGCATGTAGGAGCTACCAGACCTCACGAGACGCGATCCGACACCGCCTGTCGCGCCAGCTACAAACAAGTGATTCGCGTTTGTCTTTCCCCACTCTAAGTTTAATGTGCCCGGAAGACTCCGGAGCTTCCGTGTGCCTTTTGCAACCTCCGACTCGGTTTCTTCCGTCACCTCATCGCTCTTTAGCTTCAGCGTGCCGAGAGGAATTCGACCTGCGAATGAAACAACGATGTAACGCCATAAGTGGCTGAAAGAACCAACCCCTCGGTACTTTACGCACGAGTGCGCGGACACCTCCACACGCAACGTACATCTCTCCTTTATACCTGTGCTACATCTATAAAATTTCAGCTCTAGCGAAAATGCTTTCATGTCCCTGAACTAGGATCACATCTTTCGATTGAGCGCCTCAGAGAAGACCAACTCAAAAATAAGCTTCGAAGTTGCAATTTTCCGAAATCCCGCAATTCCCTTCCACATCATAGCAATGTATCGCAAACATCTACGATTTCCCAATCCCAATTCCTGCGGGACGTAGCACTTTCAACCTCCCAGACCAAAAGCAGAGCCAACTTCCGGCCTTATCTGAGCTTGCAGTTTCCCGAACCACACGCAAGCAATCTCCCCCATGCCAATTGTATCAAGATCTCAATCTATCCACCCCGGAAGGAAAACCAAAGAAGAGAACGAACTGCTGCACGTGACCACTTACCTGCAGCTCGATATCTGAGCAGAAACTTCCGTGGATGAAGTGACGGACAAGTTGCCCGCCTTTTACTCACGCCAAAGCTTCCCGTTCGACCATAGACAGGAGCATGCAGCATGTTGTGCATATTTTCGTTACCGCAGAAGAAGAGAGGATAAGAGCTCGTAGTGCAGCGCGTAGGAATCTGAGACGCCATCGCCAGAGCTCTTTTCCTCTCGCTCTCCGACCTCTCCTTTCCAGAGCCTTTGGGTTTTCCCTTTCGTTTGTCGCCGTGCTTCGCGGGAGTGCAGTTCCAGAATGGAACGACAATACCGCACCAATCTTTATTCTCACGATATGAACCATCAATGAACATGGAGTACCAGAGCTGGACGACAATTCCGCCTGCACATGTTGGGAGTGGAATTGACCATTATTTAAGTATAACCCAAGCTACTTTTCTTTTTTTATTTTCGAAAGAGTTATTTTGCACGATCATCATAATATTAAGGCTCATGTGCAACCAAACCGCCTTTCCTCCTTTTGTTTTTCCTTTTAATGAGCTGCTTTTCCATAACCTATCCTAGGGAGTTCATTTGACAAGAGCTCTGCAGTCATAGTCAATATTTTGCTGCTTTGGAACATTTTTGTGCCATCTTCAGACATGTTTTGCATGTTCATGGTCGTTGATTGGGTAAAATTTTATTACTCGCCCTCTTCTCTGTCCTATAGACTCACAGAGAGATATTCCATTCCTTCGCTTCCATATTTAATATTTTGATCGGTCCATGTTTGGTTACAGCATCATGAAGGGATAAGGGCAGACAAAGTTCCACACTTTTTCAGCAGGTCGAGTTGTGCTTGTGGTGGTACAAAGACTTTAAACCCTCAATAAATAATAATTAGAATGGAGTTTTTACAAAACTGATCATTATAGTACATAAATCTGAGGTTGTGTTTGCTAATCATGATGGATGCACATTGTAGTCTTCTTGAGTTTGGAAATTCCCCGTTTGGAATACCGACTATAAATACAATAGTAATAGAGTATCAACATTAGAATTTTCTTTTGGCAATTGATGTTGAGGAGCTGCAAGATGATAGTATTGGAGCAGTCTGATTGGATGCAGGAGGATAAGTCGGTTGCGCTATTGGGTGACAGAGATATTGTACCCCATTTTTTTGCTTTGGTTCAGATTCCACCCAACATTAAGTCTTTTATTTTCTTTCTTTTTCTCATTTCCAGAGATTCCCTCCCCTCGCCACCCCCCTCACCCCCCCACCCAAAAGATGGCTGGCTATGCAGGACTCTAAACAACCCTTCACTTGCTTTATCCCCGCTTGTCTTTTTGTGTCCCTTCTACACCTTGCATGGTTCTGCAAGAATGGGAGCAATTTTGCTTGTTCTGGCATATATATGTGTGTGTGTGTGTGTTATGTCCTACATGTTACTTGATCTGTTGCAATGTGATTGTCTCACAACATTCTCTACCCTATCGCCTCTCAACTCAAGAGAGGGTGAAGGCGTCTAATCGACATACTTTCCAACACTGAATACCTCACCCTAAGGTCAGTTTCATCATTAAATAATCCTCAAAATAATGAAATGAAATTTTGTGAAAATATGAATTTGACATGTTGAAAATATTGTAGTTACTAGTAGGTACCCGTGACGTTCGAACACAATCCGCCTGTGCCCAGCTTGCTTGTGCTTAACTCGTGTCCAACCCGTTCATGCTGTGCTTGCCCATGTTCGTGCTCAGTTCGTGTTTAGTCTCGTGTCCAGTTCGTGTCCAGTCCCACTTGTGATCGTGCTCGTGTCCCTTCCGTGCCCAGTCTCATCCATGATCGTGCCCAGTCTCGCTCATGCTCGTGCCCAGTCCGTGCCCAATTCCCGCCCGTGCTCGTGTTTAATCCGTGCCCAACCCGCCCCTTCCCAAGCCCTGTCACTGACTGACCAAGTGAATTAATATGTATGATTGTAAATTACACTCTGAATAATTTCACAATATTATAGTAGATGATGAATATTATTATTATTATTATTATTTTAAATAATTTATTTTTTGAAAGTAAATAATTATTCATTTTGTCAATGTGAAAATTGACCTAGGCTATGATAAAATGGAATGTCATTTTTATTTAAATAATCAAATCAATCAAACTAGTCAAATCTTGTGATAAAATAAGGTGGCTCTTGGCCCTCGCACATGTTAGGGTGAAACCAAACCCTTACCCCTGAGGAGTCCAAAAATCACCCAATGACAAAGAGCCACCTGTTGATTTGTGATTTTCTGACAGTTAAAGAACATCTCCTTTTTCAAGGGTGGAGACGATGCTTGGTTTCTTATTGTTCTCTCTCCAGAAGTAGAGAAAAGTAGGACAGCAGCTACTATTTTTTCTGATTTTTTTATTTTTTTTCAATTCCATGAATTGCATGAGTTCATGTGTGAGTATGAACATCTACTGTAACACAAAAAAAATGATTTGCACTTTCTATGTGGAAATGTCACTATGACAAGTGGAGAGGGTTATATTTTCTCACAACACTATCCTCCCAAGTATCAGAAATAGAAAAGAGTAAGACAACAGCTACCATTTTTTTAAAAATTATTATTTATTTATTTTTTAAATTTCATGAATTTTGAGAGCGCATGTGTGAGTATGAACATCTACTGTAACAGAAAATAATTGATTTGGACTTTCTTAGTGGAAACTGCATTATGACAAGTGGAGGATGGTATATTTTCTCACAACTAGTGGGTACCCGTGACCTTCGGACACTGTGACATATGACATCACTTTCTCTTCTATTTACAATATTACGAACTCAATACATAACAAAACAACATAATTCAAAATGTTTATTTTGAAAAAAGGTGTAATTTGCAAGTCTAAGTTCAAATAATTTTCTGAAAATTTCAACAAACCTTGTCATACTTGCAATATAAAAAAATAAAAAAATAAACTCATGAACATGTGTGAAAACT
>Ga0116226_10005314_pt1 | contig 11482 bp, 9 predicted proteins | sample S1TSphfallax_FD_89692 | JGI IMG/M metagenome (GOLD analysis project Ga0116226, IMG submission 89692) | Host-associated microbial communities from peat moss isolated from Minnesota, USA - S1T2_Fa - Sphagnum fallax MG | ecosystem: Host-associated > Plants > Peat moss > Unclassified | place: USA... | reverse complement strand
TACGAGCCGAAAGATCGTGCCGGCCGATCTCGTCTGCGATCAATGGGCGCCCGTCATCTCAGCGTGGTGGCATGATTTCGCGCCGCTCATTGCCGTCTTGCGGCGCACCAACGGTCCCTCGATGTTCGAGCATTGGGAAGCGATCGCCGTGATGTCGAAACGCTGGCTCGCCGAGGATCGGCAGACGTATCCGAAGCATTTGCCGCGCATCGGGCTCGTCGATCCGTGGGCCGCGGAAGACGCTTCGCCGCCCGCCGCTTAAGCTTGTGTTATCGAAATGTTATGTAGCTTGAGCTTTCCACATCGTGGCTGTGGAGAGGTGTGAGCAACTTTTAGGTTTCGAGCGGGGGCTTTTCGCGTTGCGCTAGGGTGAGGAGGCCGACGATGGCTCCGCCGGCGAGGATTGTGGACGCGAGGGCGTCGTTTTCGAGGGGCTCGTCGAGGCCGAGGAGTGCGTCGAGCGAGAGGCGGCCGAAGCCGCTCGTCGCGATCGCGAGGGCGGCGGCGGAATAGAGCACGCCGAGTTCGACGCCGCCTTTTTGCGCGAAGAAGCCGTTCTTTTTGTGGACCGTCGTCTGCGCGACGATCATGACGCTTAGCAGGGCGGCCGGCCCGATCGGACCGCCGAGACCGGCTGCGATCAGCAGTCCCGCGCCGAGTTCGGTGTAGGAACTGAGCGCGGCGTAGCGCGCGCCGGGCTTGAAGCCGAGGCTTTCCATGATGCCCGCCGCTCCCGCCGGTCCGGGGCCGTCGAAGGTGCCGAACGCTTTTTGGGCCCCGTGCGAGGCGAAGGCGAGACCGACGGTCGCGCGGGCGACGAGCATACCGACATCGCGTAGCATCGTCGTTAGTTTGCCGTTGCGGCGCGAGCACCCGCGATGGCGATCGCGTCTTCGACGATCGCGAGTGCGAACGGCGGGAGTCCGCGTTCGCCGAGGTAGGCGCGGATCGTGTAGCCGAGCCACGCACCGGCTGCGGCGCCGGCTGCTCCGAGCGCGATGCCGATGAGGCGAGCGCCGTCCGCGCGCGCGGCGAGTTCGCCACCGCACCAGCCGCCGGAGACGAGACGGGCGACGAGCGGGCCCGCCGACAGGCGCGACGGTGTCATCGGGAGCTTGTCGCCCACGAGTTCGCCGGCGGCGACGAAGAACAGCGGTCCCGCCCAAATACTCTCGCCGGTCGCGTGCACCGCGGCGGGCGCCGTGAACGTGCGTAACCCCGCGACGGCTCCGATGCCGAGCGAACTCGTGTAGTTCAGGGCTTTACGTAGCGGTCGAGCCAATCGATCGTCTCCGCTTCCGTCGTCTCGACGGACTCGAGTGCGGCATAGGCGTGCGCTTCGTTCGGGAGGAGCACGAGGCGCGCCGTACCCCCATTCCCACGAATCGCGTCGTACATGCGCTCGGATTGCAACGCGGGCGTCGCCGGATTGTCGTCGAGCGCGCCCGCGATCAACAAGAGTGGCGCGTCGATGTGTTGCGCGAACGCGAACGGTGAGGCTTTCGTGTAGTCGTCCGTCGCTTGCCAGTAGGTGCGCGGCTCATTTTGAAAGCCGAACGGCGTGAGCGTCCGATTGTACGCGCCGCTACGCGCGATGCCGGCGCGAAAGAGATGCGTGTGTGCGAGGAGCGTCGCGGTCATGAACGCGCCGTAACTGTGGCCGCCGATCGCGACGCGCCTGCGATCCGTCACGCCGATCGCGACGGCCTTATCGATCGCCGCGCGAGCGTCCATCTCGAGTTGCTCCGCGAGCGTGTCGCTGCGCGTGATCTGATCGCCGACGATCGGCATCGACACGTCGTCCAGCACGGCGTATCCCGCGAGTGCCGCGAGGTGCGCGGCGGGGCCCGTCGGTTCGTCGAACGTCTGCACGAAGTCGGCGTTCTGACTCGCCGCTTTGCGATCGTCGAACTCGTAGGGATACGCCCACATGAGGGTCGGAAGCTTTGCGTTCGGTGGCGTTCCCGCCGGGAGATACAACGTGAACGAGCAGCCGATTCCATCCGCACGCTGGTAGCGGACGACGCGTCGTTCGAGCGCCCGCAGTTGCGGAGCGGGATCGGGAAAGTGCGTGAGCTGCCGCAGTTCGTGCGTCTCGAGATCGCGCACGTAGAGATCGGGTGGCGACGTCGGCGACTGCCGTTGCACGAGAAACCGCGTGCCGCGCGTATCGAGCATCGCGATCACGGTTTCGAGGGGTGCGACCGACGATTGGAATAAGCGTTTGCGCGCGCCTGTCGTGAGGTCGATGCGATCGACGAACGGTCGCAATCCCGATGTCGTATAGCCTTCGCCCGCCAGGAAGATCGCATCGCCCACGCGTTCGATGATGCGTTCGTCGAGCGAACCCGGTCGCACGAGCGGTTCGCCCGGGTCGTCGAACGTATCGCCGACGCGATACGCGCCCACCGCCTCGGCGCGGCTGACGCGTGGCCCGTCGAGTGCGAATGCGAACGTGCGCAGCGTGCGCGAATCGGGTTCGTAATCGCGAACGACCGCGAGCGGCGCGCCCGCGAGAAACGTCATGCCGCGAATCGCGCCACTCGCATCGAGGATCCGGCGCGGACTCGCCGCGACCGCGTCTTGCGATCCGAGCGTCAGTGCGTACACCGAATCTCGCGCGCCGGCCGCGCGCAGCCACACGAGCGTCGAGGGCGCGTTCGGTTCCCACGCAACGTCTCGCGGGCCCTGCGGCGGAACGGCGGGATCGACTTCCGCATCGGCCGGCACGTCGTCGAGCGTCGCGACCGTGCGCCCTTTGCGATCGATCGCGATCGTTCGATGCGCCTCGTGTGTCCATGCGATATCGGCCGACTCGGCCGGTTGGTAGCGATCGAAGACGATGTAGCGCCCGTCGGGCGAGACCGCGGCGCCGGCGTACGTCGCGGGTGCGACGAGCGACGCCGTGCGTCCGCTCTGCGCGTCGAGCGTCACGTACGCGCCCGATGCATATCGCGCGAATCGTGCCGCAGCCGCCGCATCGGTCGAACGCACGAGATTTCCGCTCGGCGCGAAGCGGCGTCCGATCGCTTCGCGCACGATCGGGCCACCGGCGTCGTCCGTCACGCGGAGTTGGGCGTCGTCGCGCGTGTGGAGCAAGAGATCCGACGTGCCGGGAAGCCAGGCGATGGCATCGCCGAAGAGCGCGTTCAGGTGCGGCGAATGGTAACAGCGCACGCTTCCATTGCCAACCGAAGCGACACACGGTTCGGTTCCGTCCCGCGTCGCATTCGCGAATGCGAATGTGCTCCCGTCGGCATTCCAAACGGGCGTTCCGGCATGCGCGTCGCTCGGAAGCGCGACGGTGACGCGCGAGCCGTCTGCGATGCGCAGGAGCGTGAACGCGGAGAACGCCGGAGCGCCGCGGAGGCCATCCGTCGCGGTGTCGATACGGAGCCCCGCGAGCGCGAGCACGGGGCGGTCGAGTTCGCCGACGGGCGGAAATCGAAGCGGCGTCGCGAGAAGAACCGTGTCGCGCGTCGGGGAGACGAACGCTTTCGGGAGCGCGGGCGCGGCAAGTACCGCGGCGATCGGTGCCGGTGGCAGACGGTAGCCGTCGTCCGCGGCGCTCGTCGCGGTGCATGCGAAACTCGCGGCCACGATGGCGACGACGGCAAGTCGGGCGTTCGTCTGTACGCTCATTGCTGCCCGGCCGCACGTTCGGCGGCGAGCCGCCATCCGCTTGAGGACCAGGACGTCCGACCCATGCCGAGCACCTCGCACGCTCCTAGACGGGGGTATTCCGACGCGCCATACTCGACCGGTATGAACGAACATGCGGCCGTGTCGCGCCGCGCTTCCCTCGTGTGGCTAGACGCTCTCAAAGGCGTCGCGATGCTCTGGATCGTGCTCAATCACATCGTCGAGCGCATCGCGGGGGGCGAGTTCGTCGGCAACCCGGAGCCGCACTGGCCACCGCTCGCGGCGCGCATCGCCCAGTTCGCTGCGCCGGTTGGAAGCGGGATCGCGGGCGCGATCCTGACGCTCGTGCGCGATATCGGGTGGCTCGGCGATCAAGGCGTCACGTTGTTTCTGATCGCGAGCGGCTTCGGCATCGCGTACGGTCTGCGCGCGCGCGACGTCGATCGCGTCGATCTCTCCGCGTTTTATCGCGCACGCGCGAAGCGCATCTATCCGCTCTGGATCGCCGCGCACGTGGTCTTGCTCGTGGTGCTCTATCTGACGTGGGGAAAAGCGGGGCCGAGTTTCGTTCTCAGCCTCATCGGTATCCGATTCTTACCGCAAACGATGTACGCGTTCGTTCCCGCGTGGTGGTATTTTGGTTTACTCGTTCAGCTTTATGCGATCACGCCGTTGCTGTGGCTGGCGCTAAAGCGTTTCGGTGCCGTGCGCGTGCTCGTCGCGTCGTGCGCGATCGGTTTCGCGGCGCGCGTCGTCGGTCTCTTCGCGCTGCACTCCTATCTCGATGAGTGGTCGCGCGGCGCGATCTTCGTGACGCGTTTACCCGAGTATGCGTTCGGTATGTGTCTCGCGCTCTGGTATGCCGCCGATCAGGATGGCGTCTCACGTGCGCTGCGTCGTCCGCTCGTCCTCGTCGCGGCCACGGCGACGCTCGTCGTCGGCTTTCTGTGCGCGTTCACGCTCGCGGGGATGACGATCGCGCCGTTCGCGATGGGTGTCGGTGCGTTCGTCCTGCTCGCCGCGGCGCTCGGCGGCGCGCGTCCGCCGGGCGCGCTCGCGTGGACGGGGCGCAATTCGTACGCGCTGTATCTCGTGCATCAGCCGTTCGTCGGTACGTTCGTGCCGGTCGCCCCCGCGCCGATCGGGGCGATCGTTGCCGGCATCGCTGCGGCGCTCGCGTGCACGGCGATCGCGGGCCGTTTGCTCGAAGCCGTCGTCGATCGGTTCGTACGCACGCTCGCCACGGGAGTCGTACCCGCCGTCCGTCTCGCGCTCGTGACCGCGATCGCGGCCTACGGCGTTCTTCTCGCGCTCGACGTCGCTGCGGCGAAAGTCTTCCCGCAAGAGATCAACGGTTGGGGCGAACGGCCGTCGCTCGAGCCCGCCGCGGATGTGGGCTGGAAATTGATCCCATCGAAGACGACGCGTCTGCGTTGGGTATCCTACGATTACGTCGTGCGTTCCAACGCGCTCGGGTTTCCGGGCGACGACGTCGCGATCGAGAAGCCCCCGGGCACGCTGCGCGTTCTCGTCGCCGGCGACGCGTTTACGAGCGGCGAGGGCGTCGGAACGAACGGCGCCTGGCCGACGCTCTTACAACGGGATCTCGCGAAACGCTTGAACCGCAACGTTCAGGTCCTCAACTTCGGCATCACCGGCTACGGACCCGATCAGGAAGCGCGCGTCCTGCGCGAATACGTGCCGCGTTACAAACCCGACGTCGTGATTCTCGAATCGTTCGTCAACGCGTTCGAGAAGCTGGATTCCACGGACGATGAGATACGCGCGTCGATCGGTTTCGGTTCTCCACCGGGCGGCGGACTCTCGGCCACGCTCCACCTCTCGCATCTCCGCGCGGCGTTGCAGATCGCGATCTTTGGCCCGCTGGAAGAGTACCTCACGGACCGGCCCGATGAGAGCGACGTGGGTCTCTCGGATGCGTCCGCGTTTCTCGCCTCGGACCCCGACAACGCGACCGAAGTCGCCGCGTACGAAGCGCGCGTGCGCCAGGCGCGCGATGCGGCGCGCGAGTCCGGCGCGTCGTTTCTGCTGGTGCTGATCCCCTCGCGATCCGAGGTGTGCGCGGCCTCGGACTATCGCCGCGGCGCGCTGCTTTCGCTCGACGCGCCGACCTACGTCGCAGATCGCCCACGCCTACAGGAGGTCGCGACGGCGACGCATCTCGGCGTTCCGTACGTCGATCTGCGGGCGCCCCTCAAAGCAGGCGCGTGCCTCTACCAGCGTGAGAACATGCATTTTCTCGAGGCCGGACAAGCGTTGACGGCGCGCACGGTTGCCGGCGCCATCGCGTCCAGCCTCAAGCGCTAGGTCCGCGCTATCCACCTGGCTAACGATAGTTCGTGCCGCGAAGCCGAAACGCGTCGTCCATGCTGGATCTCCAGCCACAGTACGCGGTGGCTCACCATTACGACGAGTTGTATCTCCCCGACGGCAAGCCGCGTCCGCACTACGAAGCGCTCGCGAAAACGCTCGGGCGGCTCGGTCGCGAAGAGATCCTGGCGCGCGTCCAGGACGTGAATACGGCGCTCTTGCAGCGCGGCGTCACGTTCACCGTGTATGCGGATTCCGAGGGGACCGAGCGCGTGTTCCCGTTCGATATTATCCCGCGGATCCTCACGGCCGAAGAATGGGCTCGGATCGAGCGCGGCATCCAGCAGCGCGTGCGCGCGATCAACGCCTTCATCTACGACGTGTATCACAGCGAGCGGATCCTGCGCGAGAAGCGCGTGCCGCGCGAGCTGGTGTACTCCTCGAAAAATTACAATCGTGAAATGATCAACGTCGATGTCGCGCACGACGTGTACATCCACGTGTCGGGGACCGACCTGATCCGCGACGATAACGGCACGTTCATGGTGCTCGAGGATAATTGCCGGACGCCTTCGGGCATCTCGTACGTCCTCGAAAATCGCGACGTTCTCAAACGCAGCTTCCCCGATCTCTTCGACGAGTACGCGGTGTGCCCGGTCGACGATTATCCGGGCCGCTTGCTCGACGTGTTGCGCTACGTCGCGCCGCGCGGGAGCGTGCAGCCGAATATCGTGCTCCTCACGCCAGGCATCTACAACTCCGCGTACTTCGAACACACGCTACTCGCGCGACGCATGGGCATCGAACTCGTCGAGGGCCGCGATCTCATCGTGGTCGACAACGTGGTGTTCTTGAAGACGACGCGCGGGCTCTCGCGCGTCGACGTGATCTACCGTCGCATCGACGACGACTATCTCGACCCGCTCTACTTCAAAAACGATTCGACGCTCGGCGTGACGGGCCTCATGAACGCGTATCGTGCCGGCAACGTGACGATCGCGAATGCGATCGGAACCGGCGTCGGCGACGATAAGGCCGTGTACCAATTCGTGCCGGAGATGATCCGCTTCTATCTCGACGAGGAACCGTTGCTCGACAACGTGCCGACGTTCGATTGTACGAACGACGCGCAGCGCCAACACGTGCTCGCGAACTTGGATTCGCTCGTCGTGAAAAATACGAACGCCTCCGGCGGCTACGGCATGTTGATGGGTCCCTACGCGACGGTCGAAGAGCGCGAGCGTTTCAAGGATCTCATCTCGGCGAACCCGCGCGATTTCATCGCGCAGCCCGTGATCCAACTCTCGTCGTCGCCGACGCTCGTGGAAGGCGGCATGGAAGGTCGTCGCGTCGACCTCCGCCCGTTCGCGCTCTACGGCCGCGACGTCGACGTACCTGCGGCGGCTCTGACGCGCGTCGCGCTGCGCGAGGGATCGCTCGTCGTCAATTCGTCGCAGGGTGGCGGCAGCAAAGATACGTGGGTTCTCCAGTGACGGGAACGCGAACCGCATGCTGAGCCGCGTTGCGGACTCGCTGTTTTGGCTCGGCCGAAACGTCGAGCGCGCCGAGACGATCGCGCGCATCCTCGACGTGAACTACACGCGCGCGATGGACCTCTACTCGCAGCGCGACGGACGCTCGGAAAAACTGTGGCGTTCCGTGATGTATTGCGCGGGCTTCGTGAGCGATGCCGAATTGCCGGCGAACGGCAAAGCGGCGAACGACGTCTTCGGTTTCTGCGCGTTCGATACGGAAAACCCCACGTCGATCGTTTCGGCCGTACGGATCGCGCGCACGAACGCGCTCGGCGTGCGCGCGGAGCTCACGACGGAAGTGTGGGAGCTCATCAACGTGCTCTACCTCTATGTGGAAGAGCAAAAGTTGCGTTCGGTGATGCGCGAAGGCCCTTCGAAATTTTTGCGTCGCGTGCGCGACCGCGCGCAAGCGTTTGCAGGCGTGAGCGATGCGACGATGTCGCACGGCGACGGCTGGAATTTCATTCAGGTCGGGCGCTACCTCGAGCGAGCCTACATGACGGCGCGTATCCTCGATGCGATCGACGTTGCGAACGAGCCCTGGCACGAGTCGCAGCGTATGCTCGAAATGTGTTGCGCGAGCGCACCGTTCGCGCACGCCTCCGACCACGCTCCGGGTGCGCGCGACGCGACCGCGTTCGTCGTTCTTTCGGATACGTTCCCGCGCTCGCTGCGCTTCTGCACGCGCGAGATCGACGAGGCGTTGCACCGCCTCTCGCGCAGCCCGCAAGGCACGTTCGCGATCGAGGCGGAGCGCCGCGTCGGCCGGCTGCGGTCGCAGTTGGATTTCGGTTCGATCGAGGAGATGCTCGCGGACGGCGTCTCGACGTTTTCGCGCGAACTCGTTCGCGAATACGAATTGCTGACGCGCGATATCGAGGCGAGCTACTTCCCCCGCCTGCCGGTTCTTGCGTGAGTATGGAATACACGATCGCCCACCAGACCACGTATTACTATGCGGACTCCGTGGACGAGAGTTATACGGTGATCCACCTGCAGCCGCGCAGCGATCCGCATCAGTTCTGCACGAAGTACACGATCGATATCAAACCGCAGGCGCGCATCAACTCGTATGCGGACCGCTTCGGCAACGACGTGCAGCACTTCGCGATCCTTCCGCCGCACGATTCGCTTTCGATCACGACCCGTTCGAACGTGGTGACGATGCTCGAGCGCGAGCCGCTTCCGCCCGTCGATGCCACGCGAACGGCGCTCGCCGAGGATTCGAAAGTCGAGCGCTTCTACGACTTCTTGCACGAGAGCCCGTACGTGCAGTTTCTCGATGCGGACAAATCGGTTCTCGAAGAGTTCGGCGCGCCGGGTGATGAGATCGGTGCGTGGTGCTCGCACGTGATGCACCACATCAACGCGACGTTCTCATACGATACCGATGCGACGACCGTGCGGACGACGGTCGAGGAAGCGATCGCGCGCCGTGCCGGCGTCTGCCAAGATTTCGCCCACGTGATGATTTCGGTGCTGCGTTCGGCGGGCATCCCCGCGCGTTACGTGAGCGGCTACATCTTCCGTGGTGAATCGCGCGTGCTCGGTGCGGAAGCATCGCACGCGTGGTGCGAAGCGTATCTTCCGCCCTACGGCTGGGTCGGGTTCGATCCGACGAACGATCGACTGATCAACGACTACTTCGTGAAGGTCGCGATCGGGCGCGACTATCGCGACGTGAGCCCCGTGCGTGGCGTCTACCGCGGTTCGCGTCGCAGCGAGATGAGCGTGAACGTCGCGATGGACGTTCTCGCAGGCTACCAATCGCAATTCTCCCAGTTGCAGCAGCAACCACAGCAACAGTAGCGCGTGGGTCGGGCTCGCTCCGCGTGGATCGTCGTCGCGGCGATCGTCGCGTTCGCTTTCGGTGCCTACGCGGTGCACCATCACTATCGCACGGCGTTCTATTCGGGCGAGGGCTTCGCCGCGTTTTATTGCGGCGGCGAAGCGATTCGCACGCATCGCGACCCGTATCTCGTGGAGCCGCTGCGTTCGTGCGAGGCACGCGCGAACGTGATTCCGCGCGGCGTCGTGGAGCCGGCGCCGCTGCCGCCGATCACGCTCGGGTTCTTCGCGATCTTGAGCGTGCTTCCGTATGGTCTCGCGTCGCTCGTGTGGGCGCTCGTCCTGCTTGCGGCGCTCGTCGCGGCGGGCCGGACGCTCGTCGCGCTCGCGCCGCGCGTGCCGCCGATCGCGATTTGGACCGCGATGCTTCCCGGGATCGTGTATTTCAACGGCTACTACGGCGAAGTGCCCGGCCTCGCGTTCGCGGGCCTCGTGTTCGCGGCGTATGGGCTGCGCGAACGGCGGACGCTTCTCGCGGTCGGCGGCGCCACGATCGCGGTACTCTTCGAGCCGCACGTGGGCGGAGCGGCGTGGCTCGCGATGCTCGTCTTCGCGCCGCGCGCTCGCCTCGGCCTCATCGCGGTCGGGGCGGTCGCCTTCGTGGGATCGCTCGCGACGATCGGCCTCGCGTCCGCATTCTCGTACGCGACGCAGGTGCTTCCGCAGCATGCGGCTTCCGAGGTCGCCGCAAACGACCAGTATTCGCTGACGGCGATCCTCTACCAGGCCGGCGTGCCGGCGCGCGCGGCGCTTCTCGCGGGTAGCGTCTCGTATCTCGCCGCGCTCGTTCTGGGCATCGTTGGCGGCGGCGCGATCGCGCGACGGCTCGACGCACCGGAGTTCGTCGTCTTTCTGCCGGCCGCCGCAGTCCTGTGCGGCGGCACGTTCATCCACGATCTCCAGATGGGGCTCGCCGTGCCGCTAGCCGTAGCCGGCCTCAACTGGGCGCCCCCGCGTTACCGCGCGCTCGCGTGCGTCGGTCTCCTCGTCGGGGCCGTCCCCGAACCCGAGTACTCGACACTCATGCTCGGCCTCGGCCTCGCGGCCGCCTTCGCCGCGGCGTGGACCGCTCGCGGCGAACGAGCGGACGCCGTCCGACTCGTGGCCGGTGCCGCCGGCGCCGCGGCGTACCTCGCGGTCTGGTTCGTCATCCAAAAGCTCCCGGGCGCGACGCCGAGCGTCGCGCAACTCCACTACTTCGCGACCTCGTTCCCCGCCGCACCCCCGGGCGACGTGGCCGAGGGAAGCTGGCAGGCCTACGTCGTGGCGATCTCGCACCCCCCAACCCCCGGCGAGCAACTCGCCCGCCTGGTGCAATATCTACTCCTGTTCGTCACCTACGGGGTAGCCGCTCAGGGCCGGCCGAATCGGTCAGCCAGCATCAGCAACCCCGTCGCCTAGCAGTGTGTCCCAGAGAGTGCTAACATGAATGACGAATTCTTTGCCGAGTTCGACGCGATGTTCGCCGAGCTGGCGCGTAAAGCGCGGCCCGGTGGCTTCGAGCCGAACGCGGACGTCTACCTCACCGACGACGAGTCCACGATCCTCGTGAACGTCGAGATCGCCGGCGCCGAGCCGGCCGAGCTCCGCGTGATGGTCGAGGAGCGCCGCCTATACATCCTGGGCTGTCGCTACGACCGCGAGCGCGCCGACCGCGGCTCGGTCCTGATGAAAGAGATCGAGTACGGCGACTTCGTCAAGAAAATTCACCTGCCGGTTGCGATCGCGTACGACGCTGCAACAGCATCGTATCGCGACGGTATCCTCACCATCCGGCTCCCCGTATCCGCCGACTCGTCGCTCCCGAAGCGACGCACCGAAATCCGTATGACCGTTAGAAGGGTCCCCGCGTAATGGCCGCCTCACAAGATAAAAAGAGCGATATCCTCGGAATTCTGCCGCTGCAAGATGCGGTGCTGTTTCCGAACACCGTCATTCCGCTCGCGGTCGTGAAGAAGCCCGGGATCGCGCTCGTCGAGGAAGCGCTCCGCGACGGTCGCCAGATCGGTCTCGTCGCGCTCAAAGACAAAGATACCGAGGATCCGGGCCCGGACGACGTGCGGCGCATCGGAACGATCGGCACGATTCAGCGCATGATCAAGGTGCCGGACGGCACGATCCGCTGC